>Ga0131853_10016647_pt1 | contig 13399 bp, 7 predicted proteins | sample TergutLab28metaG_FD_92764 | JGI IMG/M metagenome (GOLD analysis project Ga0131853, IMG submission 92764) | Labiotermes labralis P1 segment gut microbial communities from Petit-Saut dam, French Guiana - Lab288 P1 (version 2) (version 2) | ecosystem: Host-associated > Arthropoda: Insects >...
CAACACATGCAGTAACATACGTCTTGTTCTCCTGAAGATGGGCATAATGATGCCCGAAACATGTTGAGAAATTGTTAAAAATAAACACCTAACTGTTGCATCTTGTTGGTTTTCTCTCTCACTCCACTATTCATTTAATTAGCACACCAACTAAAGCGCATATATAGCCTTGCTCAGTGGTTTACGACTTACACAATATGACATGCTGCCACAACATTAAATTAATATAAGAAAATCAATCAGTGAGTGTTTTTAAAAATGTGACTTTGGCAAGGAACAGCTTAGCTCCCTGAAGATGATCTTAGGATCGAAACATGTTGGAGCAATTTTAAATATTTTAATGTAAAAAAAAATTATATATGTGCACTACTTGGTGTTCTAATTAAATGAGTCTACGAAATGCACGTTGAAACGACGAATACAACACTATATTGTTCTACAACAATGTGCTACATGTTCTGTTCATCAGAAACATCATCAGGCACCTTTATTACAGAAGTTCAAAAAAGTCAGTGTTTTGCAACGTGCAATTTTTCGTTAGTAAAATCTCATTAACGTGTTAATGATGATTAAAATAATGCATTCCATATTTGTAGCGCAATATAAAGTTCAATTTTTGTTGTGGGTAAAATGTATTCATTTTTTTATTTCGATCTAAAGAATATGCCACCTCAAAATCAATCCTCTACGTTCTGTTTTATTTTGTATTTGTTTATTGTTTTCAGCTCCAGCTCGTGTTTTTTAATATAATCCCAAAACAGTAAAAATGTCTGATTAATAGAAATATGTAGCATTGTTGTATAACACTGAGTGTTGTGTTTGACTCTGTTTGTATGTCAATATAGTATCACACAACGGGATGATCATAATGAAATTGATTGTCATATGCTCTGTCAGTTCCAACATTTAAAACATCGATCTAAGCCCACACTGTGTATTTATGTGCTTACGTCGCTAAACAGTGGACTCATAATGTGAATAGTTATGTAATGGGTCACCTGCGAGACTGAATACGAATTATCGATTATTATTTAGGTGAAATCCTGATTTTACAGTATTAAGCGGCCTTCTGTATCGCAAATTGAAACAAATATTTTGTAAATAGTGTCTGTCTGTTTCTTCACATTTGTTCAGTGTCCGCCTGTCACTGATCTCTTTCACACAATCGCAGTAACTATCGAACTCTGTAGACCGATATGTTCCTAAGCTGTACTCGCTGAGTTGTTCTTTAATTTCTCCACTTATTTTACATTCCACAATCCATTAATCCTCTTCCCAACTAATTTCAGCCTCTCACGAGACAAGTGAATCAAGTTCACATTCTCTCACAATGTCCACGTGAGGTAAAATGTAATGTTTTTTACAGTCTACTCTTAGGTCCCTCAAGTAGTATCTCCCCTTCAGGTATTTTGACTGAAAAGGAAGATCAGCAGATAAAGTGGGCATATTATCGGAATAAGTGTCCAGAGTTTATTTTACTGTTAATATTAGCAAACGCTTCTTTTAGTGACAAGGCTACATTCAACAATTTGTCAATACTCTATTGACTCTATCAACGTATACACAAAAATTAGTTACAAGAGATTCTTCTTACGCATTGGTACTGTTGAACAGTCAACTGAAAAAACTTCAAAGATGTTAAAACTTTAAAATTAATTATCCTAATAACCACTGATATTTCCAACGTGACACTTGAGATTGAGCAGTTGGTTGCCTCCATTTTCGTCCTGAAAACTGAAGCAGAATATTCCTTCGAAACATTAGCAGTTGATCCCAACTCCGACAACATGCAGTAGCATTTATCTCAGTATTTAACCAACTTGATGCACAACATTTGTTTCACAATAAGTTTTATTTCATGCCTCTACATGTTTCGAGCACATGTGCTCATCATCAGGTGGTCAAAATTGCATAACACAGCCTCTGGTATCATCACACCTACAGGGTAATGTGATGATACCAGAGGCTGTGTTATGCAATTTTGACCTCCTGATGATGAGCACATGTGCTAGAAACATGTAGAGGCATGAAATAAAACTTGTTGTGAAACAAATTTTGTGCATCAAGTTGGTTAAATACTGAGATAAATATACTGAGATGCACGGTCAGCAAAACGTCAAGAAATGCAGTAGCATGTAGCAGAACAGTAATTCTAAATTAATGTCATAGTTGTTGATGTTTTTGTAATGGGTAATACAGCACGAGTGACACGTCTTGTGCAATTGAGAGGTTCCTAGGGCGAGGTGTGACTGAGGTGGCAGAGGGAGGTGAATTTCCTTTCCGGGGTGGTGTAACACTGAGGGCTGGCTTTGACAATTTGATTTGCCACCCACCCCCTTCCCTTCATACACCCCAAAGAATGACTTTCATAATGGGTAGCGTATTGAAAACACCCCCACACCGCCTCCACCCTGTTTGCCACCGTCACCAACACAGTTCCGGTACAAACCCTATCTCATCTTGCTGGTAGCAAAACTCGAGACGTATGAAAATCAGCAGCGACACAATGCGAGTGAAATCAAAACTAGTGCATTCGAGTCTATCGGCCACAGTGTGACCAGAAAATTGATCTTCGCGTGATTTAGTTGCTGATTAAGTGATTTATGTTATTCGATAGTGTATACACTTTACAGAGAAGGTTGTTAGCCATATTTATTCGCTAGTCGTTTTTGCCCCTAGGGAAACCGAAACCAGAAGGAATAATTTATGTTCTATACTTCGTGATGCATTGAGAATTTGCTAACTATCCAGTCATTTTTTCCGTAACACGCCATTTTGTACACTCTTCAGATGATAACAAAAACAGACAACCGCCAACAGAACTAGAAGATATGTCTTATTGCGGCGACATTATTCGACCTCAAAGGATCATCTTCAGGTCAGTGTTATAAAATACAAAAAAGGAAAAATATAAAATTTTTATTGTGCTCGAACTTTGGATCTCAGTTTTACATATTTGTTTAGGTAGCCTTTTGAGGTCGAAATGTGTAGCCACATTAAAGATATAACGTCTTCTAGTTGTGGTGATGACTGTATATTTCTCTTTTTATAAATCTAACACAGCTGTATGAAAAAGTAAAAAAAATACATTATTTATGACTTATTAATTGTGCTACCAGTAACTCAGGCTGTATAGCATCTAACTCTAATACAGTTGGGGAATATCTGATTGGGATTGACGTGGCAGGAAGTAGTGCCAGCCCAGTGTCAGGAAATAACGAGACACTTTACATAGATTGAGTCTATGTGTTTATTTAACGATGCTGCTCATTGTTGAGAGGAAGCAACCGTGGTAGACAAAATAAATAAAATTGTGGAACATTTATGCCATGATAATGAGGGGTTACGGCTGGCAGATTTGGAGAAAAACATGTGCTGGTTATACTCTGTTTAGCAAACATTCCACTGGGCTGGTCGGGAACAGAACCCTAGCCTCGACAGTAAAAGTCCGGCCACCTGATTCTATAAAGCCTGTGAAAAATTACATAATTTCTGTCAAGATAGCCTGATCTTGGTCATAACTGAACCTGGCACATCCTTAAAGGAAGCAGGAATGCCAACAATTTGACGGCCAGGTTTTTGTTGATCCTGCTCTTTCACCTTTGTTACGAAAGATATAAATATTTTCCCAGTACTAGCTTCTAAGATTTATACTTCATTTCTAGCAACATCAGTAATGAACAGTATTGATGCGGGTCAGATTAAAATTCTGCACAGATCCAAGTATGGTTGCATGTTATGCGGTGTCCTGCAACAATACCCTTCTCTTTAACATTAAATTTAAAAAAGTCATGCATTATATTCAAAATCTTGAAAAAATTCCATTCTTAAAAGTCCTAAAGGACTGCTCTGATGATTATGAACCATCACCCCAAATTATCGTGACAAGCGGACAGCTGAGGGTCCTCAAGCAAAGGGACAAGTGTACGTACCTACACCTGTATTTCTCTTCGTACTCCCTTATAGAAAAGGAAGAAAACACAAAAAATGTATTTCTCGGAGTAAATTACGTTTGAAGCTGAGAGACAGATTCTATTGCAACGTGTCGTACGGTTCTACTTCCTTTTTATATTATACTTTACATTTTAACCCTTATTATTATTATTGTTTCCCTCCGTGTCGAAGTTTTCTTCTTTTTTCATACATTTCCTTTCTCTGTCTTACTGTCTATAGTTTATATTTATTTAAATTACTTTATTGTAAGTTGTTATTTGTTTATTTATTTATACATGGATTCGTGTATTTACTTGCTTAGTTTATACTGAGAATAATATACTAAATGCTTAAGACAACGGGGATGAATTATCTTCAAAAAAGAAATATATAGTGCTTGCTCACTTTGTTTGGTCTGTGATACATTTTTTCTCTGTCTCCTGTTTTTTTTTATAATATTTCCCGGCTCTTCTTTCTCCTTCATCTTCACGAATACATTTTTTTTTTAATTTTGTTCTTTTTCATGTTTTATGTCTACTTCATAGCTTTCCATTCTATCCCTCTTGGTTTGCTAGCAAGCAGATAGTGACGTAACTTACTATCTATACTGTAACACACTTCCCCACAAACAACGCTCCACGGTCGCCTCTTCGTCTTGCATGAAACTAAACTTTACTGAAACGACACAAATTTGACCCTTTCACATCGCGTCTGCCCCTACTCTAATAATTAAATTCCATCTACACCTTAACTCTGTTCTTATTTATCTTACAATTTCGTTAGCTTTAACATTAACATTGCTTACATCGCGCGAAAATGGGTTATCACGGTAGGGTCAATATTGACCCTTAGGCTTAGGCGAGGTTTGTATCCTATACTATGCAACACCAATTACATCAAATTAAGCATTTTTTTAAAGCATAGTAAAGATGCGAAGTGACAGCACGTAGGAAACTGCAACTTGGTCCACCATATCTCTTGATTGGCGTATAAACATGTTTTAAATATTTTTTAAATAAGTGTACCGTATATATTTTATTGTTTTGTACTATGACCAACAAATGCATATAATTAAATAAACATACTCGACACATCCGCGGTATAACATTTTACATCCATTTAATAAACCCCATATTTATAACAGGTTGTATGTACGGCCACCACACTGACTGATTTAATGAGAATTGTAGCAACAAAACTATTTTTAGCCCATTTTGTTGTAAATAGGACAATATTAATGTTTTAAAGATTTTATAAAATTAAGATTTCAACGACTGTAATATGAGAACTTGCATAAAACCTATGGGAAACAGCTTAACTCTAAACTGTATTATTGACACCTGCATTTGAAATACTTGTGTACCCTAGCAATGTGTCGATTACAGGCTCCCTGAGGATGACACGATAGTGTCGAAATATGTAGGAGTGTGATAATTTGTGAAAAAATTGTGTATTTGTTGGTCATTGTACAAAATCAAAAATAGTTCAAGCATTTTTTTTTTCTAAAAAAAACTTGGGACTAAAGTGAACTAGAACCAAATTCCTTCAACAATGCTGTACAGGACACTCCATATAACAAATCAAAGGAAAACATGCTGAGTATTTCTGGCGAAGGGAATATTCTTCATGTCCCCTCAGTTACGTGTTATTTCGCACATTCAGAGCAATCGATGTAGGAAGCTGGTGAAATGTACTAAAGATGTCGTGTTCGTTGAAGTCTGTGGATATCATTAGGTCAGCCTGTGTAAAGTTTACAAAGAAGGTAAAGTTAGAAGTCTCGAGGCCATGAAGTCATGCACCGGGAGTAGGGGTGTATCTCTACTCATGCTTAACCACGTCACTACATGAAAGTGACGGTTAACTTCACGACCAGGCTGCTTTACCCCCAGAAAAGCAGCCTGGCTTTCTTTGTAAAAATGGCTGCTTGAAAAACAGAGCCGGTCTGAGCGTTTTTGGAAATGGGAAAAAGTCTCTTGTCACCACTGGGATTCGAACCACCTAGGGAGTAGCTATACCGACTGCACCATTATGGCTTACGGATAGACCTATATGGAGATATTAATTAAAGAACTGTTTAATCTTATTCGTTAGCTATTAATTAAGCAAGTCCTTAAATTCTTTCACTCTGGATTAGTTGAGAACGAAATACGCCTGAACAAATAAGAAGACTTAATGGAGCAAACAGATTCAGTTGGAAAGGCTTCTGACTTGAATATAGGAGGTACTGTGTTAGAATCTCGACCGGACTCAATCTTAGTGTTTGATTGTAATTGCTTAGTATTTCCACAAAATTTCAAAATTATAATTATATTTGGGCTACGACCACTTCCTTCTTTTTCAATTTGAGTCGTTATTTGAAAAGTGACTTTTAACTTCGTCATGTCTGTCTGTCTGTCCGCACAGAACAACTCATCTCACACTGGAAAGATTTTTAAGAAATTTGATACGTAAATATATTTCGAAAATCTATTAAGAAAATTAGAGTTTTGTTAAAATCTTACAAGAATAACCGGTACTTTACATGAAGACCTGTGTACATTTACGATAGTATCTCGCTGAATTTTTCTTAGAATGAGAAACCTTTCAGACAAAATTTTATAGAGAAAATCAAAACGCGAATTTTATTTCCAATAACCTTTCCTTTTTTTTCGAAAAAACGTGCCGTTTATGAGGTAATGTGGAAAAATATGGTACAGCTGTACACTCCACACACGATAATATGGCGCATGCGCATTGCATGCTGGATAACTAAGGTTAAAAAACACACACTCAGAATACGTAATACTTAAAGCTACTTCATTGCAAAATTTTTACCCGAACACGCCTCAGTGTTACGTTAGGTACATAGCCTGTCTTGTATATTTTTCACGCCTTCGAAGCCGTGTAATATGAAACACTGGCAACATCCGCAAGTAAACCGTAACCAAACACATAAGTAATATTGTCTACTTAACCTTCAGTCTACGTTCAGTTTAGCGAAGACCAAGGCACTGTGTTTGCGAAGCCTTACTGTGCTGAAGCACCCGGTACACGAGGGGGCACTGATGATTGCAACATGAACGGCAAGTGCCGCTGTCTGGCTTCTTAAACTGAAGGGTGGTGTGCCTTGATGCACGAATGTTGGTATAGTGCTTGCTGTGTCTATGGCAATGCATCAGCGATATGTAAGACCTCCGTGTGTTTGAGTTTGTAAGTACTTTGTGTACGTCAAGGTTTTCTCATGAATGCATTAATCTAAGCAAGCATACATGTAAGCTTGTGCCTATGTACGTGTGCAGTTTTCATCTGTATTTTTGATTACTTGTGTTCGTGGATATATAATGTGTTTTTATATAGGTATGTGTGTGTTCTGTGCGGTGATTATCCGTCTACAGACTGCATATAACACCAGTCAATTGAGGGTTACTAATGTAACTTGTGGTAACGCAATAAATTATGTAAATTGAGATATTTGACTTCCTCAAAGCTGTGTTTCTGAGCATTCAGGGCTTGGGGGATGTGGCAGTGTGTCTTTTGGGGTGGGGGATGTGGCAATGTGTCTTTTGGGGGTGGGAGATGTGGCAGTGTGTCTTTTGGGTTGGGGCTGTGGAAGTGTGTCTTTTGGGGGGTGACGGATGTGGCAGTGTGTCTTTTGGAGGGATGGTTCCTAACATTTCGAGCAATCCTAGTGACTCCAACATCAGGTTGCCTTCTTAGATTGATGGTTCTTGAAGAAAGTGACAACGCCTTCTTTGGAAACGTCAGGAATCACTTAGCTAAAGAAAGCGTTATAATCACGAAGCCCTGAATCCACAAAATAATGTAAAGATGAGTCATAATGAAAAAAACATTTCTGATACGTTCGAAGAATAGGTCCTGAAAAGGACAGAGGTAAAAACGATGGCAAAAAAGGAAAGGATCTTTCTTGATATCTCCTCCATTTTCATGTAAGCAGCTACTATCTCTGTGTGTCAGTTTTACTCCACATTCAATCCTTTCATTTCCACAGAATTTTATTCAGACATTTTTCTACTGCATTTAGGCGCAGAAGATAGTGACGTTAAAGGTGATAACTGTGGTGATAATGATAAGGAACACGGAGAAGGAACAAGATAATTATGAGAAGGAGCAAGAGAAGGTGAAGAATAGTGAATATTTTCGGAGAATACGTCACAGTAGCTTTTAAACTGTCTTTTGTTTTTGACGGAAGAATTGCTAATCCAAAAAGGAAGATCAACGCATATTTGAAACCAACCGAAGGAGTGGTAGCCACTGCTATTTGTCGCAGCATGTTACACTGGGACATTACAATGTTACACTGGGACATAACAGTGTTACACTCTGACATTACAATGTTACACTGGGACATTACAGTGTTACACTCGAACATTACAAAGTTACACTGGGACATTGCAATGTTGCACTGGGACATTACAGTGTTACACTCGAACATTACAATGTTACACTGGGACATTGCAATGTTGCACTGGGACATTACAGTGTTACACTCGGACATTACAATGTTGTGTATAAGTTGTTTCATTATGTGACTGTTTCTTTTCCTCATTTTGTATTTGATAGGAAACAATGGAATCAATGAGAAGAATTTTCCATTTCTTGCTAAATTATTAAATTCTGACTCCCGATTTTCTCTTCCACTTCTCTTGCTATATTTATTGTTATTGTTTCTAAAAAAAACTGTTTTGCTTCCTTCAAAACTTTAGAATTAAAACTCGAAAAAAATTCCAAATTATCTACTTTGGTTTCAAGTCCCTTTTCATCTTTCAACTTTGCTCATTAACATCCCCTATAAGCCTTCCTTATATCATCTATTTAATCTACCCCGTTTTGATACACCGTAGTTATTATGCTAGTGGGGCCCTGTCTAGTGAAATAGCCAATCTTCTCCCCATAATGACATGCCCCGACACCACCGCCATATCGCCGACCTTGCAACAGAAACCTGTCGTGAAGCAGTTGCAAAATTGGGTATTTCTCTGAACAAAAGGGAGCTTACCACAATCAGAGGGTAGATTCAGTTTCTATAATAACTTCACTTTTCATTTCACTTTACATCCATGAGTACCTCTCAAATACATTTTTTCATCATTCATTTCATCCTGTTTTTCTTTCTGCCCTTCAGATCTTCTATAATGATTCGTTTGCTCATTACACGCGGAAACGACTTCTCTTAATGCCACGTGAAAAATTTTAAACAGTAAATATTATTGGTGCCTGGCACTCTGATCTTTTTTTTTAACGACATAACTGATGATCTTATGACGAATTTCGTGGTTTCTCTTCCTGACGGTATCATTTATACGCGCATAATTGTCTTCACTTAAGTTATTCCTTACCTCATCACTGGTTTCTTATAACCTCGCCAAACCCAAGTCGTAGATAAAAGTCATTTCCTGAATAATTACAAATAGTGTTTCGTGATTATCACATATGTTCTCTCCTATCCTTCTTCATCCTCTTTATCATGAAACTTCCTTAAGAACCCTCTCCTCCACCTCCACATTCTTTTCCTTTCTTTAACCTCCTCATTCGTCGCTGTCTTACAAATTTCGTTGTTCTTTCTATTTTAGTCCTTTCTCTTTCAATCCATCGCTTTATTACATTTTTTCTATTTCTTTTCCCTTCTATCTTATGTTCTTTTCAGTATTACAGTCCGCGTAGCTGTGCGAAGTGACAAACACTGATATTGATTGGGCAAGTGAACATTCAAATGGTTCAGCAGTTGTCTGTCTGTCTGTAAGTGACGCATTTAATCGTTCGGTCAGTAAATATGTATATAAATCAAGTTTATAGGCAATCGGTGATTCGGCCTGATAATTAGTGTCTGTGTGTCAATCAATCAAATGATTAGAGGGGCGATCAGGTGTAAATTAGTGACGCTGTTTGTCAGCAATGCAGTTAGGAAGTGGTCATGGATAAAGGAACCGCTGGTCTTCTGAAGTAGCGAGCAAAGCATTGTAGATATTACTTAAATCGCGGGAGGCCCATGTTGTTAAGGACGCATTATGAAAGCCACCCGACGGATTGAGTAGGCAAGGCTAAAACCTCGTTTTAAATTATAACACAGAAGATAATTAAACTTTGGATTAAACCCTCCCACCTAACCGCCGCTCCGCTCCCCACTTCTTTACTCCCCTCTCGGCTGAATCTCTATCTAGCTCACACAAACCCGTCCAACCTAAGTGAACACTTCTACCACGCTTACATATATATATACTTTCTCATGCAAGTGTAGTGTAGCCTAACCAACCTTCCGTTTGTCACATATTGTAAAACATTTTATTTTTTAACTTAACACTTGATACAGCCTGGTAAATTAACCGAATAATTAACAACACGTGAAGTTAAAGTTGAAATATTGTCGTAAAATAACACACTCACTACATTATACGTAATTTTCGAAATAATGTAAAGCAACAGGCAAATCATTACCGCTCAACATAACAACCCAAAGACTTCAGTGAAAGCGTCTAGAAGTTACAACAGTATAGTCAATCCTAGCAACTGATGCAGTATTATAAAATAAGAGAGCAACAAAACAATTCGCATCGTTATAATGTCATCAGTTTGTATAGGATCACAGGAAGCTAACTGTCACCACTACTTGAACTTGGCAGTTGACAAACATAAGAAATGCAATTCTCACAGAGGTGATCTTAAAGATGCGAGTCGTTCATTATATGACGCCGCGTTCTTATAATAAAACCAACTAGATGCACCAATTTCTCTAATTTAGGACGTTCCGTCCTGATCCTGCTCGCAAGCTGTCATCAATCCTGTACGACATATACCATTGCTGTGTGTACAGTGAAAAACTCCTGATGATGGACAGAGGAACTGTCCGAAACATGTAGAGTTTTATTCCAAAAATAAATTTGAGAAATTATTGCATCTAGTTGGTTTTATTATAAGAATTCATCACGATGCACGGTCACCTGAACGTCAAAATGATGTCGCGTCTTTAGGAAGTAGTTACAGACGCTGTGGAGGGGTTTCCACCTTCCCTCATTAGTATTTAAGTAGTCGAGAAAGACATCCTAGACCCCGAAGATGATGCATCACGATATCTTCCGAAAGGTCTGTACGTGCTCACCATTCGACATGGGGGTCCTACCCCCAAAGACTTAAGTTTTCTGTAGTCTATTTTAAACTTCTGTAATTATCAACGTAATACGATAGGAGCAAATGATACAGCGTTCACAGACATGTAACCTGTAACAGCAGGTGTGTGGATAGATTAGAGCATAGTTCTTATTGCAAGGAATGTGTTTATCGTTTCGAATTTATGTAACAACAAATTATTTTAAGTAAGGGCTGCTTCAGGATAGCGCAGAATTTTGGACTGGCGTCACTCTTGTTTTGCTACAGCGAACAATTAATTATTAAAACTGAATCAGAAAGACGGGGGTTGCAAATTGATGGAGGAAGACCGCCATAATAGTGCTTAGTATATAGGTGGGAAATTCCGTCGTGGTTAAGGCGAGATTCTTCCCAAGGATCGAAAAAAAGCATTCTACGAGAGAGTTCGAAACCTTCATTGGATTCTATTCAAGTTCTGATTTATTTATTCAATCTCAGCTACTGTTGTACTGAATGTTAGAGGGGTGACGGGATTTTAAGGGGTAAGGATAGAAAAATGCAGCACAGAGAATCGCTTTTAAGTCATTGAATTTGTAGCATCAATAGGGAATTGTATTGTTGAGTCAAGAGGTTAAGTAAATAGCAGCTGGTTGATTGCTGGCAAACCTGAGGAGAAATACAGTCTGACTCCAGAGCATCTCCACCAACATTCTTTACACGAAATTTGATAGATATTACACACAAAACGAAAACATTAAGGAGGAGTACGTTAATTTATCGGGATATGTTGGATTCAACACACACATCATTTTTCAGTGTCGAGTTGGGCATAAAATAAAATACTAACTTGGACAATATATAAAACATTCTTTTGTTGCCTATATCTTTTGTAATTAAGGAAATCCCGCTGTTTTTTTACAATTGACCAATTGGAAATATTACACTTAAAAACAACTATATTTATTGCATAACAACGTTCTGTTAACAAAAAGCTACACGCATCGGCCTAAAATTGCAGTCATCAAACTCTAAACACAAAAGTAAAATGAAGGGAATTATACAGGGTTATTCAAAATGATTGTCGGGGTTTTAACAACTTGTCATACACAATACACTTGAGATAGGAGTATATGTGTTTTTTATTTCATAGAACAACACTCCCAAGTTTTTGTTACATACATTACAGGCGCTCTATATGTGCACCCTTTGTGATTCTATAAACATCAACACGATAATCGAGTTCGTTCCGAACTGTTTGTAGCATGTCAGCAGTGATGGTTTCAATGGCGGTTCTGATTCGTACCTTCAGTTCCGGGATACACATGCACCAAGTCTCTTGAAACTGTGCATACCACCTTCGAATGGAACTGTCAGATGGTGGTTGTTTCCCGAATTTGGTGCGGAATTGCCGCTGGAAAATTGTAGACCGACAATCGTTTTGAATAACCCTGTATTATGTGTCTTTATTGTGAGTTATCACCTTTGCGTCATTCACTTTCAGTTGTTAATATTATTTAAACTTCTGTTTGTTGTGGCCGTTTTGAGCCGAAACATGTAGTTGATACATAACAGAGTACTCTTACACTAATATTGTTGTGTTCGACGGTAATATTTTGAATTAACTTCTGTGAGAGTTCGCAAAATTGCGAAAAGCGACTGTTAGCTTCGTCATTTCTTTCTGTCCGTTCATCCACATGGAACAACTCAGTTCTCACTGGACGGATTTTCATGAAGTTTGGTATTTTGAGTATTTTTTTAACATCTGTCAAGAAAATTCAAGTTTCATGAAAATCTTACAAGAATAATGGGTACTTTACATAAAGCCGTATGTACATTTATGATAATGTCTCGCTTAGTTCTTTTAAGAATTATAAATATTCCAGACAAAATTTGTAGAGGAAATCAAAACACGAATTTTATTTTCAATAAAGTTTTTCCTGAAATTCGTGCCTCTTGTGAGATAATATACAGCACTGCCAGACATGGTACAGATAATATGGAACACTGTCAGACAGGGCACAGATAATATGGAACACTGTCATACAGCCAGACAGAGCACAGATAATATGGAACACTGTCAGACAGGGCACAGATAATATGGAACACTGTCGTACAGCCAGACAGAGCACAGATAATATGGAACACTGTCAGACAGGGCACAGATAATATGGAACACTGTCGTACAGCCAGACAGGGCACAGATAAAATGGAACACTGTCAGACAGGGCACAGATAATATGGAACACTATTCTACAGCCAGACAGGTCACAGATAATATGGAACACTGTCGTACAGCCAGACAGGGCACAGATAATATGGAACACTGTCGTACAGCCAGACAGGGCACAGATAATATGGAACACTGTCGTACAGCCAGACAGGGCAC
>Ga0131853_10016648_pt1 | contig 13398 bp, 10 predicted proteins | sample TergutLab28metaG_FD_92764 | JGI IMG/M metagenome (GOLD analysis project Ga0131853, IMG submission 92764) | Labiotermes labralis P1 segment gut microbial communities from Petit-Saut dam, French Guiana - Lab288 P1 (version 2) (version 2) | ecosystem: Host-associated > Arthropoda: Insects >...
GCCAATATCTCCGTAACCATTGAACTTTGGATATAGGTGTTTTGGGTTATATCGTTATAGTTTGACCTAAGGAACACTCTCCCGAAGTTAGGTCCTTTCCTCCTGGGACACCCTGTATATGATCATATATCAGCCACTCTGTATGGAAATCAGTGGCTGTGATATCACTCAGAAACAGACCACTGCCATAACCATTGTAACTGGTGGCTGTGACATCACTCAGAAACAGCCCTCTGGCATAACCATGGTAACTTGATGGTTGTGATGTCACTGCGTTTACTATCTCACAAAGCAAGGGTCTTATACGAGGTAGATATCCTCCCAGTATCAAAATTGTTAATACATTTTCTGATATATATATATGGACCAGGGAGAAATTGTACTAGAATTATATAAGGTCTGTGGATTGTAATTGCTGAGGATAATATGTGGGCCAAAGAGGAAAATATGGAACAGAAGGCTAGAGAAAATTTCATAATGACTGGCATCATGATTTGTATTTCTCACCAAATATTATTAGGGTGAACAAATCAAAGAAAATGAGATGGGTGGGGCATGTAGCATGTATGGGGGAGAAGAGAAATGTATACAGGGCTTTAATGGGGACACCTGAGGGAAAGAGGCCACTTGGATGACCTAAGCATACATGGGAGGTTAATATGAATATGTATTTTAAAGAAATAGGTTGGGAGTGCATAGACTAGATCAATCTGACTGAGGATAGGGACAAATGGCAGGCTCTTGTGAACACAGTAATGAACCTTGGAGTTCCATAAAATGGGCAGAAATTTGACTGGCTGAGGAACTGTTAACTTCTCCATGGTATTCATTAGCTGTGGACTCTAATTTTCTTCCTGTACTGGAAAACTCTGGGTTTATCTAGAAGATTTTATATAGTATTTGGTATTCTCATTTGCCTCACTTCTGCCTCTTAATCTGATACAAGCAGCATCTGCTAAGGAACTAATGGACTACACACCCACACTACATACTGATTAAAAGCAAGTGTCTTTGCTGGGACATGGTGAGGATAAAGAATCATGAGTGGAATGGAACAACAAAAAAGGACAGAATTAGGTTAAAATTTAAACCAAATACCATGAGAAGGGCAAGCTGTTTGCAGCACCTGTTGACAGAAGAGAGTGAAATTCTACACACTGTTCATTCATCCATCCACACTCATAGACTTCATTTACATGTACATATAGTAAACAGTATGTATGATAAAACACTGTGAAATACACTGTAATATATTTTATTACATTTTTATGTTTCTGAAATTACAGTTCACCATGGTAACTAAAAGAAAGGTTGTTGTTCCAGTCTTTCCATTAAGGAATCAAATTTTCTGTATCAGTTGCTCCTTGCAACAGAGTTTCTTATTCAGCAGCACACGCTATGGAAAAGTATATGGAAATTGTGAACAGCCTTTCAGTATCGCTTCTTTGCTCCAGCTCGTGCTAAAGCATCTGCCATTTCGTTGCCGTGATTCCCTCTGTGGCCACGGACATGATCCTGTTAATACATTCCATATAGCAAATATCAAGGAAAGAAAATGTACACACAAAAAAGTAGTAAAATATTCACATTATATCATATATTCTGGAGGTACATTAGTGTGTTCACAGAGTTCGTAATTGCTGAAGGCATTTTTTCTATTCAGTCTATGGAGAGGGGTACTTAATTTGGAAAACTCTGGGTTAAGACATGCATAAAAAGCTGTCTTCTCCCAAAAATGAATTAGTTTTCTGAGGATGATCACTTTTGGGAATTCCTGCATGACAAAATATGCCTGTCTGTGCAAGTTCCCTCCCCAGAAAGAATATGTCTCCGAGAAACTCGGATCACTCCTACTGTTATCTTGTCTGGGCTGCAGTCAGTCCTAGACATTTCAAGGGCAACTAAATTTCTGGCTCCCTGGAGAAGGTCCTGAGCGAACACCAATCCAAATTTCATATGCTCCAGCAGAACACAAGTCTCACATAATGCACATACCAGGTACAAGCTGGGTTTTGGCACCCACACATTTTTTACTGTTCACCTAGCCTTAAGATGCAGCATGCCAGCCTGACTGTCTCCTTACATGAGCTGCCAGTGGTAAGAGAAGTGGAGAATAGGGTAAAATAGGTCAAAAGCAGCAGCAGACAGAGTAATGAAATGATACCAACTGAGGTGCCAGATGAGCACTGGTAACTATCACGGCACTGAGATGACATGGCCCACATGTCAATTTAACAGTAACATACAATCAAAAGAAACTCTTTTGAATATGGTAAACATGATGTTTAGGATATAATTATGTGAGCCCAAGGGACCTCCCCTCTTTATACTTTCTAGAGCTTAGGAGGCTTTGATATCAGTAATGGTTAGTTGGTTTCTAATGCCTCCACATATGGTCTGTATTGTCTTTGTGAGTGTCCATCGAGGCAACAGCAAAGAATCCATTCATTAAATGGCAGCATCCACACTTGAGATTCTGCTATTGCAAATGACAAGATGAAAATGAGAGTGATGTCTGGCAGAGGGGATCTACAACGCAATATGGATTACAACCCACAGGAAGCCTGGCATTTTTTATGGCTTGAAAGTTCTTACTTTGGCAGGGATAAAGGTTTCATTTTGTGAGAAAAATAATCTGCAACAACAGGCCAGGAATACATTTCAGAACCTACTGAATGACAGTCCAGGATCTTACCCTGTAACCACTGGAATTTACTTTACAGCATAAGAAAATTTAGGTATATGTGCCTTTAATTTACACACCCATTTCACACTTATTCCTTCCAATGCTTCGTCTAGTGCCATTAAATCATCTTTGTTCTTGACTTGACCACCATCGAATAATTTCCAATCATTCTTTTTCCATTTGTGAATCCACACAGTAATGCAGCTTATTAGAAACTGTGAATCTGTGTGAAGTAGTAACTTTTTAATACCTGAAAAATTAAAAGCATAATAAGTACTGATAAAAGTATTTAAATCTTCTACATAAGCATCATGTCCAGGTGTTTTGGTACATAATTTCATATCTAAAGACTTGAAGAGAAAAGAATACTGTTAAAAATCTTCAGCACATTACTCCACACTTAAAAAATTTTTGAAGTAGTAACGTAGTTTACAAAACCCTTCATTATTCACCAGATGAACTACCGGTACTGTCCAAACATTTTCATAACAAAAAGTCTGTATGAAAAATAAGCCAACTGAATTGCTTCCACATGTCAATAAGTGATCATATTTGAACTGACCTTAATAATACTTCAGTCATCATAAGTTACCAAACAGGATACAGACATAACAGGAATAATCAGTTAATTAAGTACTATTGTAAAACTTGTCCTCTGACATTTCCAAAGTCCAAATCTCTTCCTTGCTTCGTCCTATGGGATGTGGGGGTGGGGAAGTAATGTAGTTTGTAGATAGGTGTATGAAATTATGGGATGACTAATGAATGATGAACTGGTAAGGATGTGGAATGAAAGACTCATGGTCTAATTTGATGTAATATCATAGCCTGTGCCAGGATGGATTAAAAAAAAAATTCAGTCACAACAGTGGAGTATCTGGACCATGATATCAGATACCTACTGAATGAAAGTCAAAAGTGCCACTGTTTCAGCCAACTGGATCACCTTCCTTGGTGCAAAAGCATATCTCAACTGAACCTGCTGAACAATATCTCCACCATGAAAACTGTTTTCTTCCCTCCATGTGAAAACTGGTATTCATGTCTGGACTCCTGTGTACATACATCCCTCTAATGTTAAAAAACCAGCAACATCTGTTCAAAATAACCAAGGATTTTGTGGGGTTTCATCCTTTTCTGTCACACTGTACTTCTCAAAAGTTCATTAGATCCAGAAACTTACTTTTCTTTCTCTTTGTGAAAATATCATGTCAACTCCACTGTTACAGTGTCAAGTAAATATAAATTTTTTAAATACATGTAATCATTTTGAATGGACAATTTTACTTTGTTTGCCCCCAAAATATCTGAATGTCACAATTCTTTTAAAAATGTATTTAATGTTCCTACTGTAGTCCATGTGGTTCTTATAGGTACTATATCTTCACAGCCATAATTTTTCTTACATCAATTTTCAGTCCCACAGCTATTAATTACTGTGTTCAAGAAGTCCATATTTAATTTTTATTACCTTGCATATCCTCTGTAGTCTGTCAGTATTATTCTCTAGCATGAATGCTGTTTTACAATGTCAGTTATGCACATTAACACAAACATCTAATTTACTTTACCAAACAAGCTGGCTCTAGAGGTAGTGCCTACTGTGGTGGAGCCTGATTGAAAATTTGGCCAGCACACATATCCTGAGGTTTCTCAGAAGTTTTATTCAGTTCTTCCATGCAAATACTGTGAATGTCTGTAAACTGAACTATGAACACTTCCTTCCACTTGATTTTCAACTCATTATTCACTAATCACCTGCCTGCCATTCATTGCTACATAAACTGAGCTACTGACAGCATCATTAAGTAAACCACAAATAAACAAGAAATTAATTATCTGGAAAATGATTCAGATATATCCTGCAATAGAAGACAAGAGATTTCTGAACATGTATTAAAGTTCTGTAGAGAGATTAAACAGAATTGTGCAATACAGAATGGGAATGGAAGTTAAGGAAGTTTATGCAAAGGATGGAGAAAGGAAAACACTCTTAACCCACTGAATTAGAAGCTAGGCACCTGTTTTTTTAAACATGTAATGTAATACAATTGAAAGGAAGCAGTTACAGTAAGTAAAATGTAGATACACTTTTACCTGCTCTCTTTGCCAATTCAATAGCATATGTGGCAGCTTGGATTTCTGCAGTGTTGTTAGTCAGGCGGCCTCGTACTCGTTCAGAATAATTCCTTAAAAATAAACAAAAAACTCCAGTCTACGAAAGCAGATGGTCATCTGACAAATTATACATATATGTACCCAGAATGTCTTCTGTGTACTCTGAATGTTGCAAATGAGCCCATCAGTTGTATACTTCAGATGCAGAGTTCATTTGCAGTTTAATTAAATTTTACCTCTTTTTCTGAGGAAGCAAACCTTTCTGTACTTACTGATACTAGTACAACATCCTATGCGGAGATGTCTCAGGATGTAAGTCAAGGTACATGTGAGCTACAGCTTAACACATTATGATTGTAACAGAACTACCTTCTCACTGACATTCATACATAACAAGTTGAACAAAATCATTCGTATGGGTTTTGAGGCTTCTGCTAATGGTGCAGCTGATGATTCCATTTTCCTAGGATGACACTACATCATATCCCAGGAGAATGGAATCTTCAAAATTATTTTTCATTCAACAGATTCAGAAACACTTCTGAGTCAAAGAAGAGCCACTCTGAAAAATGTTCCACTGTTGTAAAGATGTACTTTTTTACAGTACAAGGTGTAATTATAAATAAAGGAAAACTTTCCTAATGAACACCAATCAATAAAACACCACCGTTGTATACAAGAGGATAGAATTACCTCATTTATATAATGTTTAGAATGTTATTCGTTAAATGTTATGTTATTCATGTCTGTGCATTAATTGATAGTCATGAAACAATGCCAACAAAATGCAAAATATAGTATATAATTTGTAAAAATTATATATTATAATATTGTGCATTTTGTTGTTGCCTTATGTGCTGTATTGTTAAGGTGTACAGTTTTCCCCTACGATGGCTGCTCAGGGGCCAAAACATGTTGGATACAATAAATAAATGAGGTAATTGTATCCTCTTGTACAGAATGATGACTTTAACACCCGAGTTCAAACTTGTGGTGGAAACAAATATAAACATGGTTCTTGTAAGGCTGTCATTCCTTGTAATTACATTTCATTTATTCAGCCAAAGTTCATATGAAACAGCAGAATACAAGAACAAAGTGGATACACTGAATCCTGTGTTGACTGATATGCCAACATATGATATTCTGCAGTATCACTTGGCTTATGAAGCAAAATAAAATTTTTTAAATTGTAAAATTTCGTTAAGACAATAACCTAACCTCAGCAATTTTCCACACACATATGTACAATGTTAAAATCCAAAACAGATTTCTGATGACTTAGTTCTAGAAATTCTCTCCTCATGAAGGAAATACCGTATGGACAAATGAAGAAAATTCAGTTAAACAGTTCCATAAGGAGAAAGGTCAACCAAGTCAAAATGACATCTTGAAATACTCACAGTGGATGATTATCAGCAAACCACACTCCAATCCCTGCTCTGGCTCCAACTCTCCCATTGTTTTCACATGCTCCATCAGTGTACACATGCACGTATCCATTTTGGTCCACCTCAAATCCCGGAAAATCATCTGTGTCAGGTGGCTCAATTTTCAGCACTTTTGAAGGTCCTGCTACTTCATTAGGCACACTGATTTTCCTCTTGCTACTTTTAGTCTTGTCTCTGCCTGTTGTACTATATGACCTATGGGATACAAAGTAGCATGACATGGCAGAGTGCACGTCATCTATTTTCTCACCTTGGAAATGGATTTCTTCAACTTGCAAGACAACCAGAAGCCACAAAAGTCAGTGACACCATAACTGGAGGCATTTGACAGAACAATATACAGAAGATCAACTATTCTTGCATGATCTTAGCACCATTACTTATATGAGGGTCAGTTAGGACAAACTTTTATAGTGCATATATTTGGATTCTTTATTTTCAGCTTCAATAAAAGTCACAAGATTTAAATGTACTGCTCTCCCACTACTTTTCCACTTAGTTCCCTACCACAAATAAAACATTTCTTATAGTGGGATGATCCCTTCCACTCCTTGTGATAGGTGTCACAATTGTTTCTACCTCACCATTATCTTCAAATCAGTCACTGCCAATATTTTCCTTCTGTTTTGGGAACATATGTTAATCATTTGGCAATGAATTCCGCTGACAAAATCACAATCAGTAGGTTCTTTAGTTACAACATTGTATGTCATAAACATTTTCTGACCAACCCTCACGCTTATGCTATTTTACTTTTACATACCTTGCACTTGTGGTACTTGGTCCAACTGTATCCAAGATCAAGGAATGATTGCTCTTGCAGGGCAGTGAACTACTAGCAGAACACACTCCTTTGTCAGACTGGGCATTGTTCTGCCCTGCTTCCAACCCCAGAGTAATTACTGCTAGCTTCAAACTATTTATTTCAGCTTTGAGTTCAGTAACAGAATCTGTAAAATTTTTTGTTAACTCTGAAAAGCATTCTTGCAATACTTTAAATTCTTCATTCACTGTTGATTTGTCATGTGCATTACTGTTTAGTGGGATATTAACTTTGGTATCAAATGTCTCAATAGACTCCTTGATTCTATCTATCTCTGTACGTAGTTCTTTCATCGAGTTCTCATACTTTTCCTCTAGGAATGACAAATGTTGTCTCAGTGCTCTTCCTTTTAGTCTTCGAGATGACATATTAGTACACTCAGACGTACCAGGTAGGCTGAGATTTACATCCTCAGTGTCCATTCTCTGTGATGATAGTAACTGCTGTAAAGTTATATTTTCTCCACATCCTTTCATATGTGTCTGTTGTGTTTTAGATAGTATATCACTTTTCCCATGTTCATTAACAAAATTAATTGCTTCTATATCTGTATTGAACTTGCGGTACTTAGCACCACTGAAATTCAGTATTTCTGCCTGGCACTCTGCCCTATAAGAAGATGCAATTCCTTAACATACTGACAACTTTCATATGTTATAATATGTATCAATACTTTCAATCACAACCAATACACACTTTGCAAACAATTTTATTCACTGGCATATTGTTTCAACCCTAGACTTGGGTTATCATGATTGAAAGTAATGATAGATATTATAACTGTTACACAAATGGGGATGCTTCATATACAGTTTTCACATGTTAGTAATAAATTAATCATGAGCAAATCTTGTTCCTTATATTTAAAGTTTAAATCTCCTCAACTTCTTTGAGTTGATACAAAACAAGAGAGTGTGCTAAACATATCAAAACTTTAACACTCATACCTGTCAACCCATACACTGCTCATTATGTCCATCCATGAGGACATAATGGGATTAATGGAGTAGGATACATAAAATAAAGCATCTTTCTTCACAGGGTAGACTTTTGACAGCATGTTACAGTTACATGACATATTTGGCAGTATATGGTATGAAAGTAATGTTTTACAATATTTTAGGTAAAACTTAAGTTTAATTACTACATTTTGCTTATAGCTGGTCAATGTGTTGACAGCTATAAGTAACCATTAACAGTTAAGAGTGAGGTTTATACAGATGTTCCATAAAATAATGACTAACTCAAGGTGGAAAAATTCACTGGCCTATTCTGGGTAATAAATGGCAACTATTACGGTATGTTGTTTGTTTTGGGACTTTCAAGGCACCAAATGCTGATGGTATACCGTGGCTAGCTCCATACCTGCAACGTTGGCTACTCAACATGGCCAACAGCTGTTCTCCAGGGTGTGGTTGGCAATATGTTGTTATCACTCATTAGAAAGAACCACTCTCCCTCAAAATTTTGTATGTTGCGTTTATTATGTAAATACAAGTTTGAATCAGGTCTTAGGCAAGAAGCGTAACTCTAATCCATTTGTGCTCGAAAACATGGCATGCTCCGTTTTCAGACATTGAAAATCCAACTCATAGCAGATTCACAGTAACCCTACCATGCGTCGTTCAACGCTTGGTAATTTCGAGAATTTACAAAGTTCTAAAGTAGCAGAATAAACAAAATCAAACTGAATACTCCAACTGCTACAAAAAATGGTTTATTTAAAAACTGGTCAGGGTATACTAGTATGAAGGAGCAATTACCATGTCTTGTATATGCCTGGATTTCTTCCTCTGGCGACTGCATACCACGACATTTTTTTTATAAACAAATACCATGGCACATTAACGACTTTCATTCAAGCGGAACATAACTCACATGGATCAGGCCTAGCAACCTACACACATATTGCACACCACCTGCACTAAGGCACGTCAAAGTTGACTTCACAATTCGTTCTAGCTTCTCTTATCTGGGATGCAGCGTCCTTGGAGTGTTGGCTGACTGATGCAAAATATCGTGGGTTCCTTTAACTCCGTTACATTGTTGCCCAGTACACTACGGCACGAAAGACTGATATAGTAGTTGGCTTCTCTACCGACCGATGTACCTACTTATGGGGTTGGTTTTGCGACCGCGGGGCTATCGGCACGTTAGTATCAGGAGATTCGCATAGATGGAACCATTTTTTTGAGTTCTCTTGACTCTTGTGGATGGGACCGATAGATTCTCCAGAAACGTCGGTACAGAATTACCACTGTACGCTGCGTATATCCTACAAGAGCGCACACCTCATATAAATCGCGGCGGAGGCCTGAAATCACGGCACCATTTTTGTTGCCCAATTGAATTAGCTACAGTGACACCCACTACTGTCAGGCACGTAGTATCGCGGAGTTAACATAGCTGATCCGAGCACAAACGATGTCGGTTAAAGTATTGTTTCGCAATAACTTGCGCTTCGTTTTGTCTCTGGAGCACAAAAGCTTCCCGTGTTGTAACCTGTGAACGTATTAGCACAGATCATCTGTATGAGTGACAGTAAGGTCGATGTCGGCCTGTGTAAGTAATCTGTGATGGCTGCAGTGTTGTAAATGGTGTAAAAAAAGCGTATGGTTTCGCGTTGTGTTTGGATTATAGTCTGTGGGATATTGTTACAAATGATTAAAGTTTAGTGAAATTTTGTGTTTCTAATGTAAGGAAAGTAAGTTTGAATTATGTTATGTAAATGAAAGAGTCCGAGGTTACTAATTAATTCACACTTTTCGGTAGGTAAGCCGACGCTTGCCTCCCAACTTGATGGTCTGAGCGGTATTGTGGAAATTACCTTTTTGCAGAATATGCTTTCAAGAATATATCAAGTAAATCAAGAAACAATGAAGTTATTTGTTTTTGGCATTGATATAGAGGTGTTTATAATCACGTGTATGGTCAAGTACACTATTCATCTATTTTATTATATACGTAAGTTAACGGCTAACGAACAAATAAAAGCGTGGATCTGGCCATGGTGTACCAGTCTTAACATTAGAGCAGTGTGACTCGTTCATAAGCTGTGGTTCCGTGTAACAGCAATGAAAAGTGAAAGTACAGAAATACAAATTTTTATCAGTGCACGAAATTGCTGTAGTTACTGTCGTGTTTTACCGGGAATTTTGTGTATTGCTACGATCAGAAAATGAATTTAACGTTTTTCGCATTCGATTTGAGGGAATGTAATTCCCCTGGTTCTGAGTTACTGGTGGCGACATTATCATTTGGGGGTAACGGTATTACTATTAAAAAAAACTCACGGCCTGACGGACGGAATGCATGTGCTGTTGCATCAACAGTAAAGGTTAACTGAACCCCTTCTTCTAAAGTTTAAAGGCTGCCTGCGTGCCATAGTGTTAACTTCCTAGAGGCATATAGAGTGGCCTTTTTCATTTCGCCACTTTTACAGTACTGATTTTTGTTTGTATGTTCACTTGATATGCATCTTATTTTAGATTTTTTTTTCAGATACTAACTTCAATATCTAGTGTGAGTGAGGAAATGAAGAGGTATTGTTGCCAGTCATCAGTATAGGTAAGTGTGCATCTTTTTATTTTGAGGCTTTTCTGATTGTTTTCTGAGGTCAACCTTGTGGACAGTCATTAACCCATTTAATGTACTTAGGCCATCTCAATCAAGCAGGCAGAGGTAAGTAAATTGAAGCTTTTAATTATGAACTTGGTGAAACTGAAACTGACATGTGACAGTGACAAAGTTCCTGACTATTGTTATGCTTCGATGGGCACAGTATGTTGCAAATTATGAATATGTACATACTACCCGTCATTAGATGTTTTCTTCATTGGAAAAAGGAAACTTCATTGTTGGCTATCTAGGAATGTGATATATATTGAGCAGCTAAATGTGAATTAGTGAAGAATTTTAAAACTTCAGGATGTTGTTAGAGGTTTGTGAGTATTTTGTATTGATGTATGTGTTCTGATTGGTTGTAAACATTGGTTATTCTTTCCTGCCAAGCTTTGAATGTGGTGGAACAGGATATATGGATATCTTTCAAGTTTGTTGTTGCCATTTAGTGATATATGTTGCTTTTCCCATATATTTTCATGTTTGTCATAATTGAAACAGTGAAAATATGTATGCAGTTATCTGGTTATTTGTACTGATGGTTAGGGGATACAGTTGCTATTTCATGATGAAAGTTTTGTTTGGATGTTGATCCTTGTACATAAACCTATCATGAATGTGTATAATAAGCATAATAATAATAATATAATTTGTTCGTAAAAACTTACTTTCTGCATTCCCGTTTATTTTTGTGTCGAGTGTGAATCACAGGATAGTGTATTGATATTTCGATTAAGGCATTTTGGGGCATGAATCTTGAAGACAGAGGCAACAGGTTCCTCTGGAAGTTTGGTACCTGTACAAATCTACAAGCTACTGTAGTTGAGTCATCATTAAGACCTTGATACACACATGTAGGCCTGCACATCATCATCATCTCCTCCTCCTCCTCCTTTCAAGGGTTAGGCCTTTGGCCTGTTCTGATTTCACAGTGCCCATCTCTTTCTTGGATGTCCCACATCTCTTCTACCAGTGGGATTACATTCAGAGGCAATCTTCAGAATTCTTGATCCATCCATCTTAGTAAATTTCTCCCCACCTTTTTCTGTAGCTATCAGTATTTGCAATTATGGAAATGACATTTCTTTCTTGGCTGATATTTTCTTTGCAAAAGCAATCCAGTCTTGTTCAGCCTGTAACTGACTGCAGATAAACCATTTCTGCATCAGTGAACTGTATTCTTTTTGGTTCAATACCAAGGGCACACCCATCACCTTGTCAAACTCGATTTGTTTTTCTTCTCTGGTTTTGTTTTTCAAGTTTCTTTTTAATGTGCCACATATGTGTCTAACCTTATTAAGTGTCATTTTAATGTCTTTATTAGTGTCGTATGTGATGTCACAACCTAAGCAAGGAAATGCGATACTGTTCAATCCGTTGGTTGTATGTTACAATTTTTGTTCAGATGGGAAACTTTCTTCTCAATGCCATAGCCTTCATCTTGTTAGCAGAGATCATAAAATTGTAATTTTTAGCAGTTTGTGTAAGTTTATATACTGTTGTTTGGAGATAATGTTCAGATTGGTCATCACCAAAAAGGAGTTTACTTGTAAAGGTATTATTCGTATGTCTCCCTTGATTTGTAATAATTTTCCATTTTCAAATCATGTTGTCATTTAAAAGAGTCGGCGATAAACTATACCCTTGTCTCACTTCTGGATTTTTGGAAGTTTCTTCAGATATCTTGCCACTAATATATACATGTGTGTGTGTGGTGTTATTGTTATGTACACATTTCATAGGCTCTATAATGTGGGTTGGATAGCCAGATTAATGGAGGATGTTCAACAGGTCATTACGATCCATTTTATCAAATGCTTTTCAAAGCTGATAATAGTTATATGTGTTTCTAAGTTGAAATCACATCTCTTCTCTATTATTGTTCTGCAATGAATATTTTAATTATAGTACACTTTCCTTTTCTGAACCCAAGTTGCTCGTCTAGAATAACTGCATCTGTTATTATATTGAGTGTTTTGTTGATTTTGTTATATATATTTTATATGCACTATTCAGGTCACTAAATGCCCCTATAGTTGTTACATTTGTTTTTATCACCCTTCTTAAAGAGTGGAATTATGCAGGCTCTTCTCCAGTATGAGGTATAGAGCATATTATCCAGCACGTATTGAGGACAATATGCATTCTAGTAATAAGGGTTAATCCTCTGTAGTTTAGGAATTCAAGATAAATTCTATCAAGGCCAGGTGCTTTCCTCTTTTTAGATGTTTTCAGGGCCATTTCTGCCTACATGTGCTGCTGTATTTTGGAAATGAATGGATTAAAGTGACAATTGTATATTTGAAATGTTTTTGAATTTACAGCCATTTAAAAATTGAAAATAACTGTAATATTTGACATGTGTGATTACGCATTTTGCCATATCATTCTACTTAATGTACTGGTCAGAACTGAATTTACCTTAGAGCTTGTGAAAGGAGCTTTAAAATTATCTGTCCAAGCACTGCATCAGCACAAAGGAAAGCAGTTCTAGAATACTGTAATGTTGTAATTACTGTCTAACTTTGAGGTTTTTAACCCTTAGCCGCTGAACGACATGTATATATGTTGTGCAGTGAGCCCTTTAAATGGTCGAACGGCCATTAAAGTGGACGGGGGGGGGGGGGGGGGGGGGGAATATTCATCTTGCCATGAGGGTGGAGGGGGGGGATATTTCAAAAAAGTGTGTGTTGGGAAAA
>Ga0131853_10016649_pt1 | contig 13397 bp, 9 predicted proteins | sample TergutLab28metaG_FD_92764 | JGI IMG/M metagenome (GOLD analysis project Ga0131853, IMG submission 92764) | Labiotermes labralis P1 segment gut microbial communities from Petit-Saut dam, French Guiana - Lab288 P1 (version 2) (version 2) | ecosystem: Host-associated > Arthropoda: Insects >...
CGGAAAAAAGGCAGTAAAATTCTAAAACTACCGCCGGTTCGCAATTGTTTTACATTAGCAATGACAAATAAATTGGTTGTCATTATAAATAGTCTTAAAGTACCAAAAATTAAGAATATTTTACTATTTGAAATGAAATTTCTTGTACCAAATTACAGCTGCCTCCAGAACCCCTGACTAGGGGGCTACCGCCCCCAAATCCCCGTTCTCTCTGTCCTCTGTCCTCAGCTGAATTTGTAGAACCCCCCCCCCCCGAGCAAAATTCCTGGGTACGCCACTGGTGGCACGTGACGCCTGCCACTGACACCAATATTATCCCTTAGCAACTTCAAGCCCTTTCAGTCTCTTGGCACAACTTGTCCTTAAACACTCCAAACCCACACACAAATGTCTATTAGACTCACAGTCAGACTCCCACGATAATTTAAGTCGTTTCCTTATTCCAGTCCCTGTCTACGCCTTTTAGGCTACAGGCGGAGTGGAGGCAGAGCTCCATTCATTTTTAATCTCCGCGCTAGAAGAAGGTGAGTGGTCAACATCACGTCCAGACCGCTCTATTCCTGGGAAAATAACCCGGTACCCTTGAAATAGGAAGTGGGACGTTTTCGAAGAGAGAAAAATCTCTTTCCCCTGCCAGAATTCGAACCCAGGACCGTCCAGTCCACTTTCTAGTCACTAAACCGACTATTTTTGTTTCTGTTCACAAAGTTATGACGGGCCGTACCGAATACTGCACCACAGTGGGTAACATTCCTGTTTCATAATTGAGATATCAAAGTTTCAGATCTTGAATCAGACATCTTGTCTCATATAACTATTATTATTATTTATTAACGTGCCGAGTCAACAACCATATACAGTATAATAATAATAATAATAACAACAATAATAAGTGATTTTCCTCAGTCCCTCTACAGAAAGGCCAAAATGGTACTTAAAAAATTAGTCCACGCACCTCTCTCTACAGGTCCTTTCAAAATCATCTGCTCTTCGTCTTACCACATAGCACAGTGTAAGTAATAGTTACTATCTTATGTACACTAACAAACCAAGTAGTTCTGTATATGGTTACAAATGTTTCGGAGGAACGTACTGCCTCCATCTTCAGGGTGGAAGATCACAGTATGTTCCTCCAGAAGGCAGCATCATAAACCAGATCACAGTCTAAAGAAATAGAAGACGTCCAACAAACATCCAGGCCCTGAGAGGTACTCGAATCCACGGTCCTATTATGTGAGTGAACAACCGCCCATTTTATGGCCTTGCAAGATTTCAGGTATCGGCTAATGTGTGACATTACATTCAGTACCGATGGGGACTTGCTGGTTACTGCACTACTGAGATACTCTACTTCCATTTATAAGCATCTGGGGCAGCTCAGGGACCAGGCTATGAACTGGGTCACTGAAGAGTGTGCAATCTGTTCCTTGTGGGGCAGAGAAGCATTTCTTCTCCTTCTTCTTTTTTTCTCCTTCTCATTCTTTTTCTTCTTCCTATTCATATACATATAATGTACATGAGAAAGTCTGTGGAATCCACTGTGCACTATGCATATTTTTAAAAAAAATTCTGTAGCCAGAAACAAGGCAATAATAAGACTATGGTCTTATGGGATGTGACTCTGTCTTTCAGTCTCACAGGCAGGTCCTACTGTTTTTGAAAACCTGCTGTTTACATCTTAAGAGCAGAAACAGTAGCAAACATAAACATTCCCTAAAACTGATAATGAAATGGTTCTTCAGTGATTTAACTTGCACCTGTGTATATTCCATGAGCCAGCTTTATTGTGGTCAGTTCATGTTACCTGTTCCCTGAGACCACCAAATTTTTGTTGCAGATCTAGGCACCAAACAGTGACCAACTTTTAAAAACCCTATTTGGCTTCAAGATGAAAGCCATATGGAGTCGCGAGATCAATGTCAGATCCTTGGGTCTCGGCTACGAAAGACCTGAACACTTCGTACGATGCCAGGTAACTCTTCAACCTTTAATTTCTTAAGAACACAACTGAACACTGATTCAGAACGAGTGTCAGCCCATCCCTTGCTTTTGCTTAGAGATAAGAACTGTCTTACTAAACTGAAACTCCAAGTTTTGTATTTTAAGAAATTTCACACTGAAAAATACATGCAAACAAACGATGTCTTAGTTCCAATTTTAGATATATACATGTAGACAAGCAGGAAACATTGCTTTCATGTCCAAATTCCGACAACTGGGCAAAAATAGCTAATACAGAAGACACATGCTCTCTTTCAATAAACAAAAACACATTAGATCTGCATATTGCATGTTTTCTGTTACAATTCAGTGGCAGAAGAATACTACAGTAAGCATTACTTACTTTGTGTACCGGTGGGCGTTCGCATGTTTCTTCCTGAGTGTGTGGATATGGTCCTTTATCTCTGCCAAAGAGCAGAACACACCCACAGAAAACTTCCTGAGCAAATGGCCGATCTACTTGACCAACTGGGGCTACACACTCTGCACTGCACAAGCACTGCTGGCTGTAGGTCTCATCACTCACCAACTCTTCAAGGAGAGGACTACTGGTATGTACAGCCCCCTCTGGGTTTCTGCAATAAAGAACATAAGCTCCTATCCATCTTAGACCTCAAAATATGAACTGATCTCTGGCCTTCCACACTGTAATATAGAATCACATAAAACAAGGCCTTGTAATATATGACTGATGGTTTGCACATGCAATACAGCCAGCTCAGCTGCTGTCATTACACACACACACACACACACACATATATATATATATATATGTGTTTAACTGTTACAGGTTTTACCATGAAGTATTCACAGATGCCTGTGATATATAAAGTTTACTGGCTGCTGCACACACTTGCTGTGGTTATTGCAATTGGAATAACTGGATCTTACTTTGTTATTGAATATAACCCCGGTAAGGACAACAAAGAACTAGTCTTGTTTGTTACATGCTCTGCTTTATCCCTCCTCCCCAGCTCAATTAATTACATACAGAAATGGAGAAGGAAAGCACCAAAAATACTGTAAGATTAGTCCACTATTTACATTTTCTTTGCTGCAGTCAGTTAACATCTGAGTATGGTCTAATGACAGGTCATGTTACTTGACTGAAAGTTTACAGAATTATAAAGAAAACTTATACTTGTGAATGGTGTTAACATATTGAACAGAACAATTTTGGCCCTATTAAGAGAAGTACTTCAAATATACCAGCCGCCAGAATTATTTTCTTAATTTTAGCACATCATGTATATAAAATATGAATAATACAGGAACCAAATAAGTTAGAATTATGAAACAAACTGCATTTTGACGAGAAGAAAACGGAAAGTATATACCATGTTTAAAATATTCAGTACGTATATTTGTTGAATAAATATATAAAATGCAAGTTTAGAGGTTAGGGTTGTGGTACGACCCCTATATGGGTCATTAGGCGTCAAAGGGTTAAGACAAGTACTTCAAATATACCAGCCAAACAGGTTTCCTTACCACAAACTAAGACAACATCAGAAAGATAAAGTGATGTACTTGTCATCACAATTCATGTGCCATAATGCAACAGATACTTGTGGGTGTGCCAATGTTTAAAATACATCAATTTTGTTGCAACCTTGAAATGAGATATGATTCAAATTTCAGCACTTTTATTGCACATCTCATTTCTTCTAATATTACAAAAATAATTATCCATGCATATGATATTCTATACACATTCTCAGTAGCATGATTACAACAAAATAAAAATAAGAACAAAGTAGATAATGTTGCAAACACCGCTAAAGGTGTTCTGGAACTCTGTTCAATGGTGTAACCTAAAGAACACGAATAGAAAGTTGTGTTCCATACCAAAATACAAATACATTCTTCGTGACTTGCCCTGATATTCATTTAGTGCTTGCATGTATGTATTTTCTCTTCCAGATGGCAAACATCCTGTACCATTACAAAGCTTGAAGTAGAATCAGTTAGAACGTAGTGCAGAGTGCAATTGGTGGAACTCAGTGTGGGTGGGCACTAAGCCACCAGAGCAAGAATGTGTTATTATCATACCACTGACTTCTTGCAATGTTTTACTGTTCTGTTGCAGATATTCACACACTGTCGGCACTGAACCTCCTCATTCACGCCTTCAATTCCATCTGCATGGTGCTTGACATCATCATGGTGGCTCACCCATTCAGACTTATCCACTTCTGCTGGTCACTTCTGTTTATATTCATCTACTTCTGTTTCTCAGTGATATATCACCTTGCTGGTGGAACTGGCAAGAACAATATACCTTATATTTACCCTGCACTGGACTGGAATAAGGTTGAAAGTACTATTCTGATAGTGATTCTAGGCATGCTGACTGTCATTGTAGCCCACTTTTGTGTATGGCTGGTTGTACTGGTCCGTAAACGAATAGCTGGATGCGAAGATGATGTATATCAACAATCAAAGATATCTAAAGCATCATCCAAACAGGTTCAATCATTGAATGCTGCTGTGCCATGATAGGATTATGAACTGTGTGATAGAACCATAGTCTATTTCAAAGTTATACATGGAAATTAGCATTACTCAACACAAACCTTATAGTCATTATGTTGGTCACAAAGTTTACCTGTTTAAAATGCCATAAATATTTCCCAGAACAATAGTAAATGGTTCATCTTCAAAATGCAGACAGCAGTATGTTCTCTCTAAAATATAAATTTATTACTGAGATGGAATATGTGCTTCTAAGGGTTGAGATATGTGCTCCAAAATCTGGCTTCTCTGGACATCCAGATAAAGACATGGTTCACTTGAATACGGATTTTGGAAACAAAAGTTTTGTCTTGGTTTAACATACTCAAATGATATGAATTCCTACTGACTCTATATAGTGTACAGTACTTAATGTACTGAAATACAGGATCACAAAACTTGTACTGCTGTGGCAACAAAGACATTTTTCACTAAGCAGAAAACACATTGTCACTACATAACATTATAGTTCCATGCTGTGGGTGTGGTTACATGAATTATATTGCAGTCCCCAGTGTCAGTGTATCAACAGTGTTTATTGGTGGAGAGATAATACCAGGACAGCAAAGGTCTTATGCAAGGAGCACATATGACATTCTAACCAGGAAAGAAGAGAATAAATATAACTAATATTTAATGGACCTCGTCAATAAGAAAATGATATTTATTGTATACACATGATAGTGAACTGTCTGAAAAAGTGGAAGACCATGTACAAAGCAATGTGAATACAGTTGAATGAAAAATGGAACCAATTTGTTATGAAAATTTCTGTCAACAAAATTAAGATAGCTATTACAAGGAAGGGTGTTGAAGAACATGGTAGACTCCAGTTGAAATGTGACAGCATACAGTGATGTACAGGAGGGGAAGTGAAGGGGAACTGGCGAATGGAGTGGGTAGCCAGTACCTTTCACACTACCTCAGAACATGGTGTATCCAGCATTACTACCACTGATGCGCACAACTTGGCTGCCAGTAATCGACTGAACTGACGTCCCCGCTGCTTTAAATGGACTCATCCGTTTCGCCGAAAGTCGAAATCTGGTTTCTGCATGTGTGCCATCACATTTCAACTGGTCTTGAATAAGGAGAACATTAGGACCTAAGAGAGAGGAATTAAAAGGAGGCTGGAACAAACTGCACAATTAGAAGCTACATGATTTGTATTCTTTGCCATGCAGCTGATCTAATTAAGAGGCATGAGAGGGGTGGAGCATGTGTCACAGTCCAGTGAAATGACAAATTCATAGAGAGTTTTGATGGGAAACTTGAGGCAAAGAGATCGTTTAGAATAACTATACATAAGTGGGAGAATAGAGTAATGAAATTTCAGGTTTTATGTTTTGTTGAATGTGCATCCCCGTATAATCTAGTAACTAAAACCAACTTAGCACCATAATTTATTCTTAATATATTTATCAATCTCAGGAGAAACGACGGTGCTTATGCAACACTTGGTACTTGGTACTTGTTATTCTGTATGGATGACTGTCCGCTATGCAGGGTGGAATCCACCCTGCATACCGTCAACCATACAGAATAACAAGTACCAAGTGTCACGTAAACACCGTCGTTTCTCCTAATGACGAGCACACAGCCTCCCGAAACATGTAGAGATTGATAAATATACTAAGAATAAATTGTGCACCAAGTTAGCTTCATTTACAAGAAATTTCAGGTTCCAGAAAGTATGTTGAATTTCACTTTCTGAGCAACTATTCATTTCTCAAGATATACTCAGTCTTGAAGTGTCTCTCGTGCAGTCCGGACATGTTCTACGGTCGCTCCGTTTATACAGTCACTTCGTTTTGTGTACGTTGCCAGTGCTTTCAGTGCTGACGCGTTCCTTGTACCCAGTCACTTTGTTTGTTTACTTCCTTTTATCGATCTACCTCAACTCCGTCTTTCGCTGTTGGACCCTCCGCTGGTTAACTGACTGCTCCACATATATCTTCTGCTGACTAAATCGACTGCCTTCATATCGGCCACATGTGATGTCTCAACCGCGACTGCGGTCACCGCCACGCCTCGCGCCTCACCAACACTCCGGTTCTGCTGCTTCAACAACGAAGGATAGTTCTTCTATGGCGCTTGGCCCCACCGCTTCACCGTCAAAGGTTAGTCCCCATTTGGCCTCCTTACCGCCGCTGCTCCGTTCGCGATCTCCGTCCCCGCCTCTCTCCCAACCTCCTCAACATCGTGCGCGCTCCATTACGTCCCCACCCCAGTCAAATGGGACCCTGGGCCCTGGACCCGCGACTCCTCCCCACCAGACCTTGCAAACTATCAAGAAAAGAAAGTGGACCCATTTGACGCCGGAAACGCCTCAACCGGGAGCTCTATCCCCATTCACCTCTCGGAACCGGTTTGACGAGCTATCTCACCTCTCTGAGGATGATATGCGTAGGTCAGACGAAGATCTCCCTGCTACGGCGGATAATCCCCGCGCCCAGCCCCGGGAACATAAGCCGCCTCCCATATATATGTATGGCATAACAATTATCACGACATGGTGTCCTACCTCACGCTGTGAGTGCGGGGGAGGAACACAGGCCGAACCAGACGGACATAACATAAACAAAACAGCATGCCACCAGATAACCTCGTATACAGTCGATCTTAGTAACTTTAGTCTTACATTATTTTATGCTCCCTGAGGATGATCCCATAGAGGGATTGAAACATGTAGGAGATATTTTAAATCCATTTTAATCCAATAATGTGATTTTAAATGGTTTGACAAATATGTGCAATTAGTTGGTTTTAATAAATATTGTCAATGCATAATTTACTAATCTCAGCAAGGTACTGTTGCTCATAACGTCGAAACAAAATGCAAAAGCTCAGTTAGTTAAAAAAAAGACATATGTGGTAAGATATTGAAGGTATTGTTCCAGTTGACATTACATTCAGTCAAAGAAAGGTACCTCTGGACGCTATTATTATTATGCTTAATTTATGAAGCTGTCTTTCTATACGTATTCAAGGACACAGCATACATTATTAATTTCAAGGTTTCCATCGCAGACAGCAAAGCATAAAATTGGACAAATAATAGCATTATATGTGGCAACCAATGACAGAGATGTGAACTGTAAAATTTTCTGTTGAATTTTCAATGAGCATTCTGATACTTTCACATAACTTAAAATGATAAAGAAAGCACAAATCCAAAAAGATTTTTTAGATGTTATCCAATTCTACAGGTTTGTGGCGATGATATATAACATTCAGAATGGGTAGGCTGACATACTTCACACCACATGATGGACAAAATCCAGTGGCCAAGTAGTCTTTCAGATGTTAATTCACTGCAGTGTAGTTTAGGAGAGGTGTTAGTACACTAAAGAAAAAAACTAAACTGGCATATTTCCATTTAGTGAAATAAACATTTGAAAGAAATCACAGCTTCCATGTTCATATTGTCAAATATTTCATGTGACCATTGAAAAATGTTATATGAAATTATGGTACTAATATTAAATATGGTATGCAGATATCTGTTAATACCACTGAACTTTCTAAAATAATTCACATAAAATATCTGGCAATAGAAACACAGAATTATCAACTTTTTCTTAATTAATATTATGTACCTTGTTACGTCCCCTGTTCCCAGCTATGAGTGTACAAGGTTATTCCTGTCATTACTTCTTGAACTTTCAGGTTAGGCATCTTAAACATTAGTGATAAAGGAAAAACATCATAAGGTTAAGACAGGTGAACTGCATGTGTTAACACATTGACGTTGGGCTGGTCTTTTAATTAAATACCCCCTGGTGACTGGACATTTTAAATGCTTTTAATGTTCAGTCCCATAATATTTTGCAGGCTTATCGTTCTAAAATAGGCTTCAAGAGCGGTCTGTCTGCTTGTAACTTGAGATCCAAACATCCTGCATGTAGCTGACGATAACCTTGAAGCGATCAGTGTGTCAGACCAGCTCGAAAACGCACGTGTTGGACGTCGTGTAAGAAAACGCAGAAATGCGGGGCCCGTCAACAACGCACGGGTGAGCAATCATGCATTTTTGCGTGAGCCGACGGCAATGTGTTAACAAGGAAAAGCACTGACTAGAACAAGTTCCCACAGGAATACTCATGTCAAGAGAACACCAGATGTTACAGAATGTGCACTCCCACACCTGCTTCGCAAACCTTACGGAACAGACAAGCTGTCCAGTGTCACCTTGTGTCAGGATTTCTATAGGGCTTTGCCCCACCAAATGCTAGCTCCCTTTAATGTACATATTTATGTAGAACAGCAGCAGTAACCCTCCACTGACAGCAGAACCTGTTCTGACAATAGGTATTACACTTCAGTTTACCTGCTTGTTAGTGGACTTCGTATTCTGTCTTGTATTAAATAAGTAGCACATTTCAGCAACTAAATCTATTCCCACCCTCAGAGGAAGGGTCTCACAGTAAAAGCAACTGTTAGTCACTAAAAAGCTCCAGCACCCACCCAGAACAATGTGTTCCTGTTTGAATATAAATGACAAAGTCCAGAAGTTTACGCACCTTAACAGAACCTGAAAATTCAACATCACTAATTTAAAAATAACACTCTTACACACAATCCACAGCTAGTTGCAACCACTTGTCAACTTCCAGCTTAATGCTTTTAACTGAAAACAAATGAAACTCTCAGTCACTTATGATAGCATCACTAGATGGCAGCAATAAACAGCAATGGAATTATGTCAATATCTGATTAAAAAATTTACCTCTAGGCCACATTGCTGAACTGTTTATTCTGTCAAATGGTCTTTGCATTATTAGAAGGCCAGGTAGAGTGTTGGGGATACAAACCATCAGTGTGTCCTGGCTTGAAAAATATTTGGAGTTCATCTGTATTTGTACATCACTATTAGATAATTAAAATAGCAATAAATTTATAGTATGAGAAGACTGTGGTGATGGGAGCTGCATGGTTGAATCAACAGCAGTAATGTTTAATGAAAAACTCTGCAGAGAACATAAAAACTGTATAATATAGCATAAGTAAGTGAGACTGCTTCACATAATTTCTGGCATATGTTACCACAATGGCACTACAGGTTCATCAAATCAGTCAAATTTCAAAAGATTCATACCAAGAAATACAGTACATAAGTATGTACACTAATTGAGGAGGATTAAAGATTCAAGGATCATCCTAGATTGTAATTCATGGGCAGGTTTTTCAGCATGACAAATAAAATACAGCACAATTCCATTAATCTGACTTGCATGAGGTGGGACAGGTGTTGAATTATCTAATATTGTGGATAATCAAATGGTACCTATACTGACATAAAATCTAACAGGTAATTTTTATTACTGTTCCTATATTTGGGCTGTACAACCAATCAGAGTAGTATTCCATTTGGACATCTCCTTCAGCTGCCGGTTCAGAGTCATCAGGGTCCTCTTCTATGTTTTCTGGAGTGTTCAAAGCTGAAGAAGTTGATGGAGTAGGAGGCAGGAGGTCAGGCGATATCACAATGGTTGATTTATAAGTGATCTTGGAAGTCTTTCTGAAAATGTCCCCGAGATGCCTGTTTCATTGACGAAGCTTCTTTCTGGTAAAAAGCAAAACTCCCAGTCTTGGAAATAGTCTCCTCAGAAGCTGTATTATCAGGACTCTAAATTATCAGATGTCAGATAAAGGAATTATGCTGTAATTATTCAACAGACTTCTTGAATACAGCAATTGCTTCTGTGGCCCACAAATTCATGTGCACTAGTTAAAAGAATTACACTAATCAGCAGCAGATTTAATTTAAGAGATATCCACATTGTTCACTTGTGCCATATGTATATGTAGGCCTTACATATGATTTACTGTAGGAATGGTCGATGTCATCGGTTCAGTAGCAGAATCATTGTTTCAGCCGCATTAACAGCACTGTCTCTCTATGAAACTGACTTTTAAGAGATCAAAATTGACAAACCTGCCCAGCGAATTGTCAATGGAGATCTAGGAAGTGAGTCATCCCCATTGTGTGTGTGAAACTTAGAAAATTGTATGTAGTTCAACACAACTGTGTCACTTGAGGTGTATTTAATGACTATATGATGAACAACTACATGTTTCGGCCTGTACTGGCCATCTTCAGGTTGTGGTGCATGCTCAAAGTAAGTTTCCCTGAGACAACCTGAAGATGGCCAGTACAGGCCGAAACATGTAGCAGTTGTTCATCATATAGTCATTAAATACACCTCAAGTGACACAGTTGTGTTTGACTACATACAATTTTCCAAGTGTCAATGAAGATGCTTTGTGTATATTGAGTTTGACCTCATTTACCTCCAGATCAATTTATTTGCTTGTCTGTAACAGACAGAGAACTGCAGTACCATACAAGAGTCTCCTGAACCTCTCCACAAAACAGAATATCTTAGGTCTCAGTGAAGTATAATACAGTCAACCCCTGACATAGTGCCATTATCTACCGCAGTTTATGGTATATAAATATACAATGATGTATCAGTCAAACACAACAAAACTTTAGGTTTATTATTGTCCAAGAGCGACATGTTTCGATTCTTATAGAATCATCCTCAGGCCCTTCTAAGATTAGAGATCCTTACTTAGCAATGTTTTAAATGCGTTGTGGGATCCCAAACGCTTACAGTCTTGATAAAACTATGTGTAAAATGCATGTGTCGTTATGTTCTTATTATACAATCAGGATACTTATTTCTAAAACTTTAACCAGTACATATGAAGGAGGTTACACGTATGTATTTGAGATGTGTTGTTATTTAACTTTGGATATTGTTACATATATTGTTGCTAAATACAAAATATTATATACATGTTAAAATGTTAAAAATATTAAAAAAACTATGCAGTAATGTTGTGCTTGTTAAGTGACATCATCCCTATGTTGATATTATATTCTTGACGAACATTCAGGCCCTTATCTCCAGTGTTGAGTGGTTGGATTTCTATAATGACAATGAAGGCATACTGATGTCACTTATTTCACGAAGTTATTGCTCTTGTGCAACTTGTCGTTCATGTGCTAACATTGCTAAGTAAGGATCTGTAATCTTAGAAGGGCCTGAGGATGATTCTATAAGAATCGAAACGTGTTGCCCTAATACAATAATAAACATAATAAAGTTTTGTTGTGTTTGACTGATACGTCATTGTATATTTATATATGTGTTAAACACTTCAGGATGGCAAACATTAAATAAAAAAAGCAATTTATGGTGGTATATCAAGGGAGGTGGTAAATTCAAATACAGTACAATAGAGAATTTCTGTTCACAGAGTGCAACAGGTGCTCAGTGAGGGTGGCGCTATATCATGGAACACGATATTACGGTCTGAGCTACATTCTCATTGACAAGACTGGGGGAAGCTGATGATTCCATCACTGTGCTAAATTCATAGGGTGACAGTTCCAGTCATTGGTCTGAGCACTGACCCCTTGCAACAGTGGAGAAAAACCAGGCTGCTGCTACAGTAGTTTGAATAACATATGAACACAACTTGTAATTTACACAAGCAGCAATTTTCACCGTCATTTTGTTACTGGCAACAGCAGAAATTTGCGTATAGGTTTTCGCACCTTACTAATGGGTTTACAATGTCACTGCGGCAGTTTGGAAGGTTCACAATACCATGAGTGGAGACACTCACAACGAACATACAGAATATAATCTAAAATTAAACAATACCAACACAATACCTAAAATACGATCCTACAGCGTAACAAAACCCCATTACACACAAAAGTGTTTTACAGGATACAAATAGGCATGGGTTAAATAATTTTTTTTTTTAAATTGTATATTGCAAGTTACGATCTACTCAGTTAGATAGAGTAATTAGTAAGAGTGAGGTGAGAAAAGGTCGTGAGGCTGGCACCATCCATCGGTGGGTCACTGGAGTTGTGCTATTGGGCTAAGTCTTCCGGCCATAATTGTTTGAGTCCTGTCGGTTAGGTGGTTAAAGAGGGCTCTGATCAGTTGATTACTGTGCTCAGTGCTGCGATTTTTGTATTTGTTGGCGTTGATTCTAACCACTTCTGTTACATACTGGATTTCGAAGTCACTGTGCAAGGTTTGGTCGGAGACGTACCAGGGGGCACTGCTGATTATTCTGAGCATTTCTGACTGGAAGAGTTAAGTAAATGTGCACCTACACTCGCTTAAGCACCACATCAACCATCATGAAGGCGTATGGGGTGGAGGTACGCTTCCATGCACTCTTAGACTGATACCAGATGGAAGTGAATAGTCAGCTTTATGCCCCAGCCTCTTTACCTCTTGGGAATGTGGCTGGGTGTGCCCTCAGGACCAATTCAGGTGATTGAAAAAGAGAAAAATCTCTTGCCCCTGCCATAAACTGTTCCAAAAATCCTCAGTCTCATCCAAAGTCTAGTCACTACAATGAATGAGCTTCCTCATCTCCACATGAGACAAATATAACACAGAGTTCTTCCCTGAATACAGTGCACTCATCTTTAACTATCAGATATGTGATTAAGCCATAGTAAACTTCACTGTTTATTCAGTAATCCAAATAACAAAATAAGTAAAAGTGAAACACAGTGAAAGATCCCTCACTGGCATGCACTAAACGCAACAATGGTTAATAACGTAACTTAGGACTTAAATTCAGTCAGTACTGGGAATTTGGAAATTCCCAGAAACAAGGCAGTTTTGTTAGAAGCTCAATAAACATGCACAAGGTAATACAGAATCCACTATACAGTATAATGTCCACATAATCATTTGTCAGATATTTTGCTACATAACTTACTTACTTACTTACTTACTCCATGATGCAGAGTCCTTCTTGAGAAGCTAACTGGTTTGCAGCTAGTCAAGAAATTCCCCGCATTTCACGGAACCCGAAGGTTCATTACCGCACTCACA
>Ga0131853_10016650_pt1 | contig 13396 bp, 12 predicted proteins | sample TergutLab28metaG_FD_92764 | JGI IMG/M metagenome (GOLD analysis project Ga0131853, IMG submission 92764) | Labiotermes labralis P1 segment gut microbial communities from Petit-Saut dam, French Guiana - Lab288 P1 (version 2) (version 2) | ecosystem: Host-associated > Arthropoda: Insects >...
CCGCCGATGTAGCGTCCCGGGTAATCGTCCCCGGCGAAGGAGAGCAATGCCCGCGAAGGCGACGCTACTGGCCCGTACCCTGATCGGCGACAGCGAGTGCTTCGGCGAGGTAGACGATGACCGGTTCCACGTGGTGGCCGGCGATATCTTCGGCGCCCGGCGGCGGACGGGACAGTCGCTGCCGCTGAAGGACGTGACGCTCGGGCCGCCGCTGGCCGGCGTGCGGTTCGTGAACGTCATGGGCGGCTTCATCAAACCGGGCCGGACCCGCCGTCCGGACCGGCGGCCCCGGTGGCTGCCCAAGCAGGTCAACTTCCCCAGCGGGGACGGGGCACCGGTCGTGTACCCGTCGATCCTGACCGGCGCGATGCAGATGGAGTCCGAGCTCGCGGTGGTCGTGGGACGCACCCTGTCGAAGGCGTCGCCCGACGAGGCGCGGGAGGCGATCTTCGGCTGGAGCGTCTACAACGACTGGACGGCCGCCGAGTACGGGGAGAACGGGTACTGGGCCACCGGCAAGTCGATCGACGGGTTCGCGTCCTGGGGCCCGTGGATCCGCACGGACCTGACCGAGGAACGCGTCATGGAGGGCCTGGCCGTGACCGGGACGGTCAACGGCGAGCGGGTCCAGGAAGGGAACACGCAGTACCTCATCTTCACGCCCAGCGAGACGATCAGCGACGTCAGCCACCGGATCACGCTGTTCCCCGGCGACGTGGTGGCGCTGGGCACCCCGCCGCCCGCCGTCGACGTCCAGGCCGGCGACCACGTCGTCTGCGAGGTCGAGGAAGTCGGCGTGCTGCGCAACGACGTCATCGCCGAGGAAACCTCATCGTAGCCAGCCGAACGAGCTGTCCAATACCGCTCAAGGCTAGGGTGAGGGCATGGAATTCGCTTCAGAATTCGATGCCGACGGGGCCGCGTCCGCGCTGACAGAGTCGCTGCGGCCGCTGGGCACGCCCGAACGGGCCGAGCAGGAGAAGCGGTACCTGAAGAGCGACCTGGAGTTCTTCGGGGTCACGCAGCCGGTGCTGCGGCGGACCGTGCGTGCGGCGGCCCGGGAGTACCCGGACCTCAGCCGGGCGGATGCCGTCGCCTGGAGCCTCGCCTTGTGGGACTCCCTCGTCTACGAGCGGCGCAGCGCGGCGGTCGAGGTGCTGCGACTGGCCGGCGCGGAGCTCATCGCGGCCGACCTCGGGACGATCGAGCGGCTCATCCGCGAATCGCGGACGTGGGCGCTGGTGGATCCGCTGGCCGGGGACATCACGGGCCGGATCGCGCTCCGTCATCCCGGGGCCTGGGACCGGATCGACGGGTGGGCGGGCGACGAGGACTTCTGGGTGCGGCGGTCGGCGCTGCTGTCCCTCCTGCCGGGGATCCGAGACGGCCGGGCGGACCTGCCGCGGTTCGAGCGTTACGCCCTGTCGATGCTGGGCGAGAAGGAGTTCTTCATCCGCAAGGCGATCGGCTGGGTGCTGCGGGAGATCTCCAAGTCCGATCCGGGCTGGGTCGCCGTCTGGACGGCCCCGAGGGCCGGCGAAATGTCCGGAGTCACCTTCCGGGAAGCGGTCCGCCGCCTCCCCGAAGCCGACGCCGCCCGCCTGCGGGCACTCAGAGACTCCCTCTAGGCTAGTTACCGCTCGTGGTCGCCGACTGCGGGCAGGCACCACCCCCAGGAGGAGATACCCCGATGCCGCGCGTCAGCGATACCAGGATCGTCGGCTACGAGCCGCTGCTGTCCCCCGCCGCCCTGCTGTACGAGCTTCCGCTCGGGCAGGCGGAGCAGGAGACGGTGGAGCGGTCGCGTTTCGAGGTCCGCGCCGTGCTGGACGGGGACGACGACCGGATGCTGGTCATCACGGGCCCGTGCTCCGTGCATGACACCCAGGCGGCGCTCGACTACGCGGCCCGGCTCGCGGACCTGCGGGCACGATACTCCGACGAGCTCCTGATCGTGATGCGCGTGTACTTCGAGAAGCCGCGCACGGTCACCGGCTGGAAGGGCCTGATCAACGACCCGGGCATGGACGGCAGCTACGACGTCCACCGGGGCCTGCGGACCGCGCGCCGCCTGCTCCTGGACATCGTCGGCTCCGGCATGCCGGTGGGCTGCGAGTGGCTGGACCCGATCACGCCGCAGTACATCGCCGACACCGTGACCTGGGGAGCGATCGGCGCCCGGACCACCGAGAGCCAGGTCCACCGTCAGCTCGCGTCCGGCCTGTCGATGCCGGTCGGGTTCAAGAACGGCACCGACGGCGACATCCAGGTCGCGGCGGACGCCTGCCGGGCGGCCGCGGCCGGCCACTCCTTCTTCAGCGTGACCACGGCGGGCGCCGGGGCGTTCGTGACCACGTCCGGCAACCCCGACACGCACGTGATCCTGCGCGGCGGGCGCGGCGGCCCGAACTACTCCGCCTCCCACGTGGCCAAGGCCCTGGACCTGATCACGACCGACGGCCTGCCGCGCCGGGTCATGGTGGACGCCAGCCACGGCAACAGCGGCAAGGACCACACCCGCCAGCCGGCGGTCGCCGGGTCCCTGGCCGAACAGGTCAGCGGCGGCGAGCTCGGCCTCGTCGGCGTCATGCTGGAGTCGTTCCTGGTCGCCGGGCGGCAGGAGCCGGGTGACCCGGCGACGCTGACCTACGGGCAGAGCGTCACCGACGCGTGCATGGACCTCGACATGACCGAGTCGGCCCTGCGCGCCCTCGCCGAGGCCGTTTCCGCGCGTCGCCGCACCGCCACGATGTGAGGAGGCGCCGGGCCGGCGGATTATCGCCGGGGAGTTCCGCTGGTTACCCCCCGTGCCTATGGTGGGGTGCATGGACATGGCCACCGCGCTCGCCGGGCTCGGCGTGACCGCGGACTCCGTCGATGACGCGACCCGGGAGCGGCTGGACCGGGACGGGTACGCCCCGCTCCCGGGCGTTCTGTCGCCGACGCGGGTCGCGGCCTTCCGCTCCCTCATCGCCGCGCTGCTGGCGGCCGAGGGCGGCCAGGCCGGGCTGGAGGTCCACCAGGAGGCGGGGACCGACCGGCTGGCGGATCTCGTGAACAAGGACGCGGCGTTCGACGTGTGCTTCACCGACCCGCGACTGCTGGCCTGCGTGGCGCACGTGCTCGGGGACTTCAAGCTGTCGTCCCTGAACTACCGGGCCGCCCTGCCGGGAAGCGGACTGCAGGACCTGCACACCGAGGGCGGGCCGGTGACCAGCCCGGAGGCCTTCCAGGTGTGCAACTCGATCTGGCTGCTGGATGACTTCACGCCCGACAACGGGGCGACCCGGGTGGTCCCGGGATCGCACCTGTCGGGGAAGACACCGCGTGACGTCCTGGCCGACGCCCGGGACGCCCACCCGGACGAGGTGCTGCTGCGGGCCCCGGCCGGGACGGTCGTCGTGTTCAACAGCCATCTGTGGCACGGCGGCACCGTCAACCGGTCGGCCCGGCCGCGGCGGGCGATGCATTCCTACTTCACCCGCCGGGGCAACGGCCAGCAGACCGACCAGCGCGAGCATGCCCGGGCCGGAACGCTGGCCCGGCTGGCTCCGGCCGCCCGGTTCATCCTCGACGTGTAGCCGATTCGGCCGCCGGCCGTGATCGTTGAAACCCGGCACTCGGTGAGGTTTGCTCGGGATATGCGATCTGATGATCCCGCGGCCGCTCACGTCCAGGAACTGGTCGACGGTTTCTGGCCCCTCCACGTCCTGAGCGCCCTGGCGAAACTCGAGGTCCCGGAGGCGATGGCCGACGGCCCGGTCAGTGCCGGGGAGGTGGCGCGGCGGCTGGGACTGGATGAGTTCGAGTTGTTCCGGCTGCTGCGGGCGGCCAGCGCGCTGGGCGTCTGCGCCGATCTCGGCGACCGCCGGTTCAAGCTCACCGGCGCCGGGGAACTGCTGCGCGCGGACGCGGAGGGCTCGCTGCGGGGGGACGTGCTGTTTTACCACAGCATGAGCCAGGGCGGCTTCGCCGACATCCCGGACATCGTGCGGACCGGCCAGGTCGGGCAGTCCGTCACGCTGGGGCCGGAAGGGTTCGACGCGCTGGCCGAGAATCCGGGGCACCTGGACGCCATGCACCGGACGATGGTCGGCAGCAGCCGCGACGTCGCGGTCGACCTGTGCCGCATCTACGACTTCAGCGTCCACCGCACCGTCGTCGACGCGGGCGGCGGCTACGGCGGGCTGCTGGCCGCTGTCCTGCAGGCGTTCCCGGACCTGACGGGGACGGTGTTCGACCTGCCGTCAGTGGAGCGCGGGGCACTCGCCTACCTGGACAGCCAGGGCCTGGCCGGCCGGGCGGGGTTCGTCCCCGGCAGTTTCTTCGACGGGCCGCCGCCGGCGGCCGACTGCTGCCTGCTGAAGTACATCATCCACGACTGGGACGACGATCACGCCCGCCGGATCCTCGCCAGCTGCCGGGACGCCATGGGCACCGACGGCGTGCTCCTCCTGATCGACCGCCTGCTGCCCAACCGCTTCGCCGACACCGCCGAGCACCGCCGGCTGGCCCGCGCCGACATGGCGATGATGGGCTACGGCGGCCAGGAGCGCAGCGAGCAGGAGATGTCCGCCCTGCTGGAGTCGGCCGGGCTGCGTCCGGTCCGGGTGGTCGGCCAGGCCTGGACCCTCAGCGTGACCGAGGTCCGGACCGCCTGAGCGTCAGGGAGCGGCCGTGTCCCGGGCCAGGGCCTGCTCGCCGGGGCGCGCGCCCAGTTCGGCCGTCGGCACCCGGAAGGTCTCGCGGGCGGTGAGCACGGCGACGATGTTGATCACGCAGACGACCGCGGTGACCACCGAGGCGCCGACCCACGAGCCCAGGCCCGCGCCGGCCCAGGCCGCGATGATGGTCGGGATGAACCCGGAGATCGCGAAGCCGACCTGGGTGCCCAGGGCGGTTCCGCTCAGCCGGACCCGGGCCGGGAACATCTCGCCGTAGAAGGACGGCCACACCGCGTTGGCGGCCTGGTAGGCCAGGCCGAACATGATGATGCCGGTGATGAAGATGAGCGGGTAGCTGCCGCTCCGGATGGCCCACAGGTAGGCGAACGTCATGATCGCCGCGCCGGCCGAGCCGCAGGCGAAGACCGGCTTGCGCCCGATGCGGTCCGACAGGGACGCCCACAGCGGGATGGTGCCGAGCGCCAGCACGTTGGCGAGCACGCCGGTCCACAGCATCGGGGTCTTGCCCAGGCCGACGGTGTCCACGGCGAAGGACAGCGCCCAGACGCTGAACACGGTGCTGGCGGTGGCGATGAGCGCGGCCAGGGCCACGCGGAGGGTGCTGGCCCAGTGGTAGCGGAGCAGCGTGGCGATGGGCAGGCGCTCGACGGCGCCCTCCGCGACTTCCTCCTGGAAGACCGGGGTCTCTTCCAGGGAACGCCGGATGATGAAGGCGACCACGGTGACCAGGGCGCTGATCCAGAACGCGATCCGCCAGCCCCAGGCCTGCAGGGAGGAATCGGACAGGGCGGCGATGGGGAGGAAGACCGCGGTGGCGAGGATCTGCCCGCCCTGGGTGCCGATGAGGGTGAAGCTGCTGAAGAACCCGCGCCGGCTGTCGGGAGAGTGCTCCAGCGTCGCGGAGTTGGCGGCGGCCTGCTCGCCGCCCGCGAAGAAGCCCTGCAGCAGCCGCAGGCAGACCAGCAGGATCGGGGCGGCCAGCCCGATGGCGTGATACGAGGGCAGGCAGCCGACCAGGAACGTGGCGGTTCCCATCGCGATGACGGTCAGCAGCAGGACCCTTTTCCGGCCGTGCCGGTCGCCGATGTGGCCGAGGACGATCGCGCCGATGGGCCGGGCGGCGTAGCCGACGCCGAACGTGGCCAGCGCGTCCAGCGTCGCGGCGGCCGGGTTGCCGTCGGGGAAGAAAACCTTCCCGAACACCAGTGCCGCCGCCGTGCCGTAGATGAAGAAGTCGTAGTACTCCAGGGCACTGCCGATCCACGCCGCGCGCGCGGCGGACCGGGGCTTTCCCTGTCTGTGGCCGGGCGATGCTTCCGCTGACCCTGGCATGCGTCCTCCTTGGCGGCTGTCCTGCGCAAATCTCTTATGTACTAACAGGTGAGTACATAGAGAGTGCACGGGCCGGGGACGGCTGTCAAGACTTGATCGCTACTCGCCTCCGGGCCGGGCGGTGAGGTGCGCGACCACCATGTCGCCGAGCAGCCGGCGCAGGCGCGGACGGTGGGCCGGGTCGAGCAGGTCCCGGTCGAAGATGGCCGCGAACGTGTGCCGGTTCGCCTCCCGGAAGATGCAGAACGAGCTGATCACCATGTGCACGTCGAGCGCGTCCACGTCGTCGCGGAACACGCCGTCGGCCCGGCCCCTCTCCAGGATCCGGGTCAGCACGTCGAGCGCGGGCGCGGCCAGGCCCGGCAGGATCGGCGAGCGGCGCAGGTGCTCGGCGTGGTGGATGTTCTCGATGCTGACCAGGCGCACGAAGTCCTGGTGGGTCTCGTGGTGGTCGAAGGTCAGCTCGGCCAGCCGCCGGATGGCCTCGGCCGGATCGAGGCCGTCGACGTCGAGCTGGGCCTCCAGCGACCGGACGCGGGTGTAGGCCCGTTCCAGGACGGCCAGGTACAGGCCCTCCTTTCCGCCGAAGTAGTAGTAGATCATCCGCTTGGTGGTGGAGGTCCTGGCCGCGATCTCGTCCACCCGCGCCCCGGCGTATCCTTCCTCGGCGAACACCCGGGTCGCGACCGTCAGCAGTTCCTCGCGGGTCCGCTCCGCGTCGCGGGTCCGGTCGCCGCCCGGGTCGGCGGCAGCGGTTGAGCTTGTCATCCTGACACAGTAACGAGAGGGCGCCCTGAAGGCACTCGCCCACTCGCCCCTGGCCGCACTTGCCCAGCCTGTGAGCCCGGGCCTATATTGAACGTACTAGTTAGTACATATGGGAGGAGTGATGTGGTCTCAGGGCGCACCTACCTGACGGGCCTGATCGGCACCGGCATCGGCCCGTCGCTGTCACCGGCCCTGCACGAGAACGAGGGAACCGCCCTCGGACTGCGGTACCTGTACCGGCGCATCGACATCGGCGACGCCGGGCTGACCGCCGCCGACACTCCCGGCCTGATCGGGTCCGCGCGCCTGCTCGGCTTCGACGGCCTCAACATCACCCACCCGTGCAAGCAGGCCGCCCTGTCCGGCGTGTCCGCCCTGTCCCCCGAGGCCGAGGCGCTCGGCGCGGTGAACACGGTGGTCTTCGGCGACGGCGGCGCCATCGGCCACAACACCGACTGGTCCGGGTTCGGGCGGAGCCTGCGCCGCGGGCTGCCCGGGGCCGCGCTCGATCACGTGGCGGTCCTGGGAGCGGGCGGGGCCGGAGCGGCCGTCAGCTACGCGCTGGCCCGCCTCGGGGCGGCCCGGCTCACCCTCCTCGACGCCGACGAGTCCCGTGCCGCGGCCCTCGCCGCGTCCCTGGCCCCCCGGTTCGGCGGCCAGCACGTCGGGCACGCCCCACTCGCCGAGCTGACCCCGGTCCTGGACCGCGCGGACGGCCTCGTGCATGCCACGCCGACCGGCATGGCCGGGCATCCGGGGATGGCGGTCCCGGCCGACGCGCTGCGCCCGGAGCTCTGGGTCGCCGATGTCGTCTACCGCCCGCTGGAAACCGAACTGGTGCGCGCGGCGCGCAAGGCGGGCTGCCCGACCCTCGACGGCGGGCCGATGGCCGTCTTCCAGGCCGCCGAGGCGTTCCGCCTGTTCACCGGCGTCGAGCCGGATGCCGCCCGGATGCTGGCCGACTTCGAGCGCCTCACGTCCACCGAGCAGGAGGACCATGATGACTGACGTGCCCGCCGGACGGTCCATCGCCACCGTCTGCCTGTCCGGCACCCTGGAAGACCGCCTGGACGCCGCGGCCCGGGCCGGGTTCGACAGCGTGGAGATCTTCGAGGGCGACCTGGTCGCCAGCGCCAGCCGGCCCGCCGACATCCGCTCCCGGGCCGCCGACCTCGGCCTGGCCCTCGCCCTCTACCAGCCGTTCCGCGACGCCGAGGGCGCCCCGCCCAGCCGGTTCGAGTCCGTGCGCCGGAGGTTCGCCGCCAAGCTCGGCCTGATGAGCGAACTGGGCGTCCCGATGATCCTCATCTGCTCGTCGGTGGCCCCGGACACGATCGACGACGACGGCCTCGCGGCCGCGCAGCTAGGCGAGCTCGCCGGGATGGCCGGCGAGCACGGCATCCGCGTCGCCTACGAGGCCCTGGCCTGGGGACGGCACGTGTCCACCTGGCAGCATTCCTGGGACATCGTCCAGCGGGCCGGCCATCCCGCGCTCGGCCTGTGCCTGGACAGCTTCCACGTGCTGTCCCGGACCAGCCAGTACGCGGACATCGCCGGTCTTCCCGGGGACCGGGTGTTCTTCCTGCAGCTCGCCGACGCGCCGCGGCTGTCCATGGACGTGCTCCAGTGGAGCCGCCATCACCGGCTGTTCCCGATGCAGGGCGGGTTCGACCTGCCCGGGTTCACCCGCGCCGTGTGCGACAGCGGCTACCGCGGCCCGCTGTCGCTTGAGGTGTTCAATGACGTGTTCCGGCAGGCCGACCCGCGCCGGACCGCGGTCGACGGGATGCGCTCGCTCGTCTGTCTCAAGGACGCCGTCCGGGCCCCGCACGGCCCGCTGGCCCCGCCGCCCGCTCTGTCCGGGATCGCGTTCACCGAGCTGGCCGTCGACGGGGAGTCCGGCCCCGAGCTCCAGCGCTGGCTGGACATGCTCGGGTTCGCCCACACCGGCCAGCACCGGTCCAAGCCGGTCGAGCTCTGGGAGCAGGGGAAGGCCCGCATCCTGCTCAACTCCGGTGTCGTGCGCCGGCCGGGCGACTCCGGGTCGGCGGCCGTCAGCGCGTTCGCCCTGGAAAGCGCCAGCCCGGCCGGGTCAGCCCGGCGCGCCGGGCAGCTGCTGGCCGGCCCGCTCCCCCGCCGGCGCGCCGGCACCGAGGCCGACCTGACCGCGGTGGCCGCGCCCGACGGCACCCAGGTGTTCTTCTGCCGGACCCCGGGCTCGGACCGCGGCGGCTGGCTGGACGACTTCCTGCCCTGCGGCCGCCCGCCCGGCGGGGACACGGGGATCACCGGCGTGGACCACCTGTCGCTGGCCCAGCCGTATGACCGCTTCGACGAGGCCGGCCTGTTCTACCGGTCCGTCCTCGGGCTCAGTAACGACGAGGCGGCCGAGTACGCTGCGCCGTTCGGGCTGATCCGGGCTCTCGCCCTGCGCGACGGCTCGGGCCTGGCCCGGCTGGCGCTGAGCGTGCCGCTGCTGCGCCGGGGCGAATGGGCCCCGGGCGTCACCCACCCGCAGCACATCACCCTGGCCAGTTCCGACATCGAGCGGACGGCGGCGGCGCTGGAGCGCGCCGGAGCCCGGCTGCTGCCGATCCCGGGCAACTACTACGACGACCTGGCCGCGCGAACCGACCTCGAACCGGGGCTGCTGGCGCTGCTGCGGCGCGTCGGCGGCATGTATGACGAAGACACGCGCGGACGCTACCTTCAGCTGTTCACCCCGGTCATCGGTTCCCGGGTGTTTTTCGAGGTCTCCCAGCGGATTGGGGGCTACGCGGGCTACGGGACGCCGAACGCCCCCGTCCGGATGGCCGCGCACCGGGCACTCGCGCAGTACGCGGCGGGCGGGAACTAAGCCAGCGGGGCCTCGAGGCCCGCGGTCAGGAAGCGGACCAGGTCGTCGAGGAGGTCGTCGATGGGCGCCGACAGCTGCGCGCCGGAGGTCATGACCGTCTGGTAGCGGGCCAGGGTGTGGATGGCGCTCGTCATCATGACCAGCCACCGCTCGGCCAGGACGTCGGCCGGAGTACCGGGCAGGAGGCGGCTCAGCATCCCGCGCAGGGTGTAGACGGTGCCCGACGGGATCACGCTCCGGTCCAGGCCCTCGTACCCGCCGTGCTCGATGATGTAGCGGGACAGCAGGGCGATGTAGTGGTTGCCCTCCTCCATGTACACCGCCATCGGCCGCACGAACACGGTGACCAGGTCCGATACTGTCGGCCGCCCGCGGGCCAGGATGCCGGCGAGCATGTCGACGCGCAGCTTCTCGCTGACCTCGGCCCGGTAGGCGATGATGTCCCGGACCAGGCTGCCGCGGTCGCCGAAGTAGTACTGCACCACGCCGTTGTTCTTCTGCCCGGCCGCGAGGCCGATGTCCCGCAGCGGCACGGCCGCGATCCCCCGCTCGGCGAACAGTTGCTCGGCGGTCATGAGGAGAAGCATCCGGGTCGCGTCCCCTCGCGAGTTGGCGCGCTCCTTGGTCGCGGTCCTGCGGTTCAGGTCCGTTCCCTCCCCTGGTATCTCAGCGATGCCGATGAGCCAGCGTATCCGGCGCCGAACCCTTCCATGCCCGGTTCGAGCTCCGGTCCGAACGTGTCAGCCGCCGTCCGCGCCGCGGGACTCGGGGTCCCTGGCCGGGCTGCTGACCGCCGTCGTCATAGATCCCATCGATGAGGCGGCCAAGGATTATCTATTGGCTTTCGGATAATCGGGGCGCTTACGGTGCTGCCGCGACGCAGTCAACGACGACTCATTTCCCTGGAGCCCCTTTCATGCCCGATTCCCCCGCCCGGCGCGCCCCCTGGCAGTTCACCCTGTGCTGGCTCACGGTCCTGCTCGAGGGCTTCGACCTGGTCGCGCTCGGCGCCACCAGCCTGGCCCTGCGGCACGCCCCGCACCTGCAGATGACCCCGTCCCGGCTCACGCTGGTCTCCACCCTGTCCCTGGTCGGGGTGGCCCTCGGGTCGGCGCTGTTCGCCCCGCTCGGAGACGTGATGGGACGCCGCAAGGTACTCCTGGGGTCCGTCGCGAGCTTCTCCGTGCTCACCCTCGTGCTGCCGCTGTCCCCGAACATCGCCGTCTTCGCGGCGCTGCGGCTGCTCGCCGGGCTCGGCCTCGGCGCCTGCATGCCCGTCGCGCTGACCAGCATGTCCGAGCACTGGCCCGCGGCCCGGCGCACCAAGGCCAACACCATCACGATGACCGGCTACCACGTCGGCGCGGTCCTGGCGTCCCTGCTCGCCCTGGCCGTAACCGGGGACTGGCAGATCCTGTTCTACGTCAACGGCGTCGCCGGCCTGGCCCTCGTCGCGCTCATGTGGTTCAAGCTGGCCGAGACCCGCGTGCCCCGGACCGGGGACGCGAGCCCGGCCCCGGCGGCGCGGGCCACCGTGGCGGACCTGCTCCGGCCCCGCTACCTGCGCACCACCATCGCGGTGTGGGTGGCCACCTTCATGGGCCTGATCCTCGTCTACGGGCTCAACACCTGGATCCCGGTCCTGATGAAGACGGCCGGCTACAGCGTGTCCGCCTCCGTCACCCTGCTGTTCGTCCTCAACGCGGGCGGCGTGGCGGGGATGCTGCTGGCCGGGTTCACGGGCGACGCCCGCGGCATCTCGCGCACCGCGTTCGCCTGGTTCGGCATCGCCGCGGTGCTGCTGGCGGTGCTCAGCATCAGGCTCCACGTGGCCTCGCTGCTGGACGTGCTGATGTTCCTCACCGGCGTGTTCGCCTTCTCCGCCCAGATCATCGTCTTCACCTACGTCTCGGAGGCCTACCCGGCGCTGGTCCGCGGGTCGGCGCTCGGCCTGGCCTCCGGCGTCGGGCGGATCGGCGCGATCGTCGGCCCGTTCATCACCGGCGTGCTGGTCAGCTCCGGCGTGGCCTACCCGTGGGGGTTCTACTTCTTCGCCGCGGCGGCGGTCCTCGGCGTGGTGGCCATGGCGGTGGCGCCCCGCGTGGCGCGGCCGTCCAACGCCGCCGACGCGGCCGACGCGGCCGGCCGGCCGGCGTCCGTGACCACGGCGTAATCTGGCCTCGCCGCCCTGGCGGCCCCACCGATGACGACGCGGAAGGCGCTCTTATATGACTCTCACGGAGGCGGACGTCGCCAAGGACGTCCAGACCGCGAACTGGCAGATCCACTACAACGAGGCCGGGCCGGCCGACGGCCATCCGGTCGTGCTGCTGCACGGCGGCGGGCCGGGCGCCACCGGGTGGAGCAACTACAACCCGAACATCGAGGCGATCGCCGCGGCCGGGTTCCGGGTCATCGCGCCCGACTTCCCCGGCTGGGGCGCGTCGCAGGAGGTGAAGGACTTCGCCTCCTTCGACCACATCGAGGCGATCGCCGAGCTGCTCGACGCGCTCGGGATCACCAGGGCCGCGTTCGTCGGCAACTCGATGGGCGGCCACACCTCGATCAGGATGGCGATCGAGAAGCCCGAGCGGGTCTCGCACCTGATTACCATGGGCGCGCCGATCCAGATGGGCCCGTTCCTGTTCGGCGCCGGCGGCGGCCCGAGCGAAGGCCTGAAGATCATGTACCAGGGCTACTCCGACTACAGCCCCGAGGGCATGAAGCGCCTGGTCGAGATCATGGTCTACGACCGGGAGCGGTTCGCCACCCCCGAACTGTGCCAGCAGCGTTCGGAGGCGGTCGCCCGGCGCCCGGAGCACGTCGCCAACATCGCCGCCTCGGCGGGCAAGGCGCCGATCTCCAAGTGGGTCGACCTCAACCGCGTCTCCGAGATCGCCGCCCCGGCGCTGCTGATCCACGGCCGTGACGACCGGGTCGTCTCCTTCGAGTCGACGCTGTTCCTGGCCGCCCGGATCTCCAACTCGCGGGCCCATATCATCAACCGCTGCGGCCACTGGGCCCAGCTGGAGCACGCGGACGAGTTCAACCACCTGGTGACCGATTTCGTCACCCGGTACTAACACGGAGCGCAGCCACTCATATCGCCGGGCCGCGAGCATCTTTCCCGGCACGTTATCGAATGCCGTCAGAAGGAGCAGAGAAATGGCCGCGGCGGCACTTGATCATTTACCGGGAATGGCCTGCTACCACGCTCCGAAGGGAAGGACCGAGGCGACGGCCACCGCGGCGAACAGCAGGGTCAGGTACATGATCGACAGGTGGAACAGCCGCATCGCGACCGGGCCGGGCACCTCGCCGCCGGCCACCGCCCGGGCGTGCAGCCGGTGCGCCCCGGCCAGGAACCAGGCGCCGAGCCCGGCCGCCGCCACCGAGTACGCCCAGCCCGCGTAGGGGGCCAGGGCGAGGGTCGCGGCGACCATCGCGTAGCTGTACACGACGATCTTCCGGGTGACCTGCCGGGCGGCCGCGACCACCGGGAGCATCGGCACGCCCGCCGCCGCGTAGTCGTCCTTGTAGCGCATCGCGAGAGCCCAGAAGTGCGGCGGGGTCCACAGGAAGATCACCGCGAACAGGAGGACCGCGGGGACGGAGACGGTGCCCGAGACCGCGGCCCAGCCGACCAGGACCGGAAAACAGCCGGCCGCGCCGCCGATCACGATGTTGGACGGAGAGCGGCGCTTGAGCAGCAGCGTGTAGACGAAGACGTAGAAGATGATCGCGGCGTCGGCCA
>Ga0131853_10016651_pt1 | contig 13396 bp, 11 predicted proteins | sample TergutLab28metaG_FD_92764 | JGI IMG/M metagenome (GOLD analysis project Ga0131853, IMG submission 92764) | Labiotermes labralis P1 segment gut microbial communities from Petit-Saut dam, French Guiana - Lab288 P1 (version 2) (version 2) | ecosystem: Host-associated > Arthropoda: Insects >...
CATGTTGCAAATCATCTCAAAGATGTCGTCGGGCTGTTGTGGTGCGGCACTGCCAAACGCCGTCATTATCGTAACGGCAGCGGCGGTGGTGCCCTGTTCGTCCACGTCAATCATCGCCGCTTGCAGGGCGCTATTAAGCCACATGGGCAGGTCTTCGGCAATCAGTCCGCCGGTGAGCGGTTCGCCGCCAAACAGCGGTACGCCAAGCGCAATCAAGGCATCCGTTAAGCGGTCTAGGGTGTTTTCGATGCGAAAACGCGGCAACTGCAAGGTGCCCTCTGCACGGGCAGCGTTATCTTGGATGCGTGTGAACTCGTCGGCGGTCATGCCGGATAGCAAGCCTGTGGCATTGCCATTGCGCGGCAGCATAATCATCATGCCGCCGCCGGAGTTAAACGGCAGGTTTACTGCTTGCAGATAATCATTTGCGTAATATGCGTCAAACCAGCTTTCCAAGTGCATGAAATATGCCTCGGTTTCGCCGCCGGGCGCGGTAAATGTGCCAAGCTCGGTGTGTGCGGGGTCAAACTGCGCTTGCCAGCGGGCTGAGAAATAAATGGCGTTGGCTATCACAGCAATCGTATCATTGTCAAACATATTTGGCGTAATCACGCGGTCAATGAGGCCGTGGGTGTTGTCGCTGATCCATTGGTTGATGAACGCCGCCGCCTGTACGGGGTTGTTGAAGTCTGTGCTGAGTGCCTCGCCGTTGAAATACTGCGCGAACATCTCGGCAAAGGCAGGCAGCAGGGTTAGGTCATCGTGCACAAACACGGCGTTGGCAATTTGCAGTGGGCTTGGGTTATACTCTCCATTGCCAATGGGGCTGCGCCGCGTGAGAAACCCCAGCGTGCGAGCGGTGTCTTCATTGAGTTGTGGCACGGGCATGCCTGCCACGCCAAGCGCTTGCAGCAGCACGGGGCGATATTGCTCTTGCGTGGCGTTGACCAGTGCTGCCAGCGGCAGCCACACGGAATACGGCGACAGCACAAAGTTTTCGTCGGCATCGCTGTGTTGCAGCAAGGCAGCGGCCAAGCGAAACGCGAAATCATTGGGGCTGAGGCTTTCGTCGGCTTGCGGCATGGTGGGCGGTTGACGGTAGTGATCGTCGGTGGTTTGCACCGGCGCGGCACAGGCAGCCAGCAGCAGGGCAAGGCAGAGCAACGCAATCAGCAATTTTTTCATCATTAACCTCCTATAAACTGGTTTTATAGGTTTGTCGCGTTAGGCGTAGAAATTCCTTTGGGCTGTTTCACATACAGCCACGAGCAAATGGCGGCGGTCAGCGGGATGGTCAGCAGCATGCCAAAGCTGCCCACCAGTGCACGCAAGATTTCCACGATAATCATTTCCATGTTCAGCAGCTCCATGGCAGAGCCGCTATAGCTCACCAGCAGCAGCATGAGCGTGAGTGAACTGCCCACATAGGCCAACACAAGCGTGTTGAGCATCGTGCCCAGCACATCGCGGCCAATGTTAATGCCGGAAGTGAATAGCTTCTTGAATGTAGTGGTTTCGCAGGCTTGACGCAGCTCCCACAGCGCGGAGGACATCGACATTGCCACGTCCATAATCGCACCAACTGCGCCCAAAATGACCCCCGCGAAGATAATCGCGTGCAAATCAAGTTGCAGCGGCAGGTTAAGCAGCATGCCTGTGTCGTCGCTATAGTTGCCGGTGAGGTGCAGCAAATGGGTCATCAGCAGCATTAGCCCTGCGGCCACAGCCACGCCGCCCAAACAACCCGCAATTGCCGTGAGGGTCTTTTTGTGCGGCCCAACAACAATCGCCAGTGTGGCCAAAATAGCAAAGGCACTAATGATGAGTGTAGTGGCATAAATGTTGCGGCCGCTAAACAGCGCGGGAATAAATATCATAAAAATTGACGCGCCAATTAGCCCCAATGCTACCAGCGAGTTCAAGCCTTTTAGACCACCAAACAACAATATCAACAGGAAGAATACAGCAGCTAGCACCAGCAACGTGTTGGTGCGCACAAAGTTACCTAGGTAGTGCATCTCCATGCCCGGGATTGCGCCCATGAGCACACGGTCACCGGGTTGCACTTCGCGGTCGCTGACTTCATTGATGGTGGAAAGGTTTTGCATGCCAGTGAGCACGCTGCCACGCAGCTGCCCGTGGGTTACCTCGGCGGTGAAGATGATGTCGGTGTGTATGTCATCGGTCCATTCGCTAGTTTCTTCCACGCGGTCGATAATAGAAATCACGCGCGCACGCAGATACACTTCGCCGTATTCACCCGCAAATGCGCCCAACTGCCACTCCCCCGCTAGACGGTTGCCCACCAGCAGGAAAATCACACAGGCCAGCAGCACAGCGGTGAAATAGATTAGTTTTTTTGGAGAGATTTTTTTCATATGTTTATTTTTCCATTATAGCTTGCGTTTATCCACCACGCGCACTGCCTTGCCTTCGCTGCGCGGCAGGCTGCGAGGCTCAACGAGCTTGATGGTGGTGGCCACGCCCAGCATAGATAACATGGCGTTTTTCAGGCGCGCCTCGGCGGCCTTGATTTCACTCATGCTGTCGCTGAAGTGCGTGTCCGACAGCTCTACTTTCACGGTCATGGTATCAAGATTATTGATGCGCTCAAGCTCAATGAGATAATTCGGCTCAAAGCCTTGCTCAAGAATCACATGCTCCACTTGTGATGGAAACACGTTCACGCCGCGGATAATCAGCATGTCGTCGCTGCGGCCGCGCGGTTTTTCCATGCGTACCAAGGTGCGGCCACAGGCGCATTTTTCGCGCCGCAAAGCTGAAATGTCACGCGTGCGATAGCGCAGCAGCGGCAGAGCCTCTTTGCCAATGCAGGTGAACACTAGCTCGCCAAACACACCATCGGGCAACGGTTGTAGCGTGTCAGGGTCGATGATTTCGGGATAGAAGTAGTCTTCGCACACGTGTAGACCGTTTTGCTCGCAACAATCGTAACTCACGCCCGGTCCTGCGATTTCGCTTAGCCCGTAGATATCATAAGCCTCGATGTCCAGCAGCTGTTGAATCTTTTGCCGCATTTCTTCTGTCCATGGCTCTGCGCCAAAGATGCCGCCGCGCAGGGGCAGCGTTTTGGGGTCAATGCCCAGTTCGGCAATGGTTTCGCCGATGTACATGGCGTAGCTTGGCGTGCAGCAAATGAAGTTGCTGCCGAAATCCTGCATAATTTGAATTTGGCGGGCAGTATTACCAATGCTGACGGGAATGACTGTAGCGCCAAGCATTTCTGCGCCGTAGTGCAGGCCAAGCCCGCCGGTAAACAGCCCGTAGCCATAGGCCACGTGCACGTAGTCCTCCACGGTGCAGCCGGCGGCGACTAATGCGCGGGCAGAGCCTTCGCTCCAGCGCTGTATGTCGCCTTTTGTGTAGCCCACCACGGTTTGTTTTCCGGTGGTGCCGCTGCTGGCGTGAATGCGCACCAGTTCGCTTTTCGGCACGGCAAACAGGCCAAATGGGTATGTATCGCGCAGGTCTTGCTTGACGGTGAAGGGCAGCTTGTGCAGGTCGTCAATGCTCTTGATGTCACCCGGTTGCAGATCCATTTCGTCAAACTTTGCCTTATAAAACGGTACGTTATCGTAGCAACGCTGCACGGTTTGCACCAGTCTTTCGCTTTGCCATGTGTGCAGCTGCTCGCGGCTGGCGCATTCGATTTCGGGTTGGAAGTAATGGGACATATAGTTGCTCCTTTTATGCAAACTTTAAATAGAACACAGCGAAGCGACTCGCTTCCCTTCGGTCATGTCAGCTATGCCGAGCACCGCAGGTGCTCATTTCTTCACTTTTAGCATCGCTTCCAGCTCTTCCATAAAAGAATGCAGGTCTTTAAACTCACGGTAAACGGAAGCGAAACGTATGTAACTGACTTCATCGAGTTGCTTGAGGTGCTCCATGGCCAACTGGCCAATGCGCTCGGTGGGGATTTCGCGCTCCATGGAGTTTTGCAGCGCAAGCTCAATGGCATCCACCGCGCGGTCAATATCATCAAGTGAAACGGCGCGTTTGTCGCATGCGCGCCGCAGCGAGTTAAACAGCTTTTGGCGGTCGAAACTCTCACGCGCGCCGCCTTTTTTTACCACCGTCAGCGGCACGGTTTCTACGATTTCGTAGGTGGTAAATCGCTTGCGGCAGTCGATACATTCGCGGCGGCGGCGAATGCGCTCGTTATCATCGGTAGGGCGCGAGTCAATCACTTTGCTTTCGTCGCAGGAACAGTAGGGGCATTTCATGGCATTATCTCCCAGTCGTTTTAAGATAGTCTAGCAGAACCAGGTAAAAATTATCGTAGGTCACGTTGTTTTCGGTCAGTGCCGTTAGGGTCAAACCATGCGCCATAAGGCCAGTATATTCGGCGATGAGGTCAACCATAATTTGTTGCAAGACCTGGCTGTCAATCCCGTCAATCGGCACTTCGCCACGCAGCCACAGTTGGGCGTATTCAGCGGCGGCCAGTGGGAACAACACACGCTTGGACATGGGCCAAAACGCAGCTCGCCCATCAAGACTTGCTCTGATTTCGTCAATCAAATCAGGCAGGTAATCATCATGGTCAATGGATAATTCGTGCGCAATCGCGATGGGGTCGGGTTCAAACCAAGGTGTCCACGTGGGCAGATAGACCATGTTATCGTTTCGCCAGCTCCAGAACAATCTCTCGTTATCAAAGCCGAAAAACACGATGTCCGTGCCGTGTTCTGCTATCAACGGCGGCAGTGTTTCGCTCATGAACATGCTTGTGCTGCTGCCGCATTGCATGGCGTTGCCATTCACCGCAATGAAGATAAAGCTTATTTCCTCGCTGATTTCGCGCAGTGTGCGATGCCAATAGGATTCCCTGCATTGGCAGCCTTGCTCCCAGCAAATCGATTCAGTGTCCTGGCAGCCATAAATATAGACGAACGTCCTTGCCCCAAGTGCCCAAGCATTTGCGGGGAATGCCCGAAATAGTTCAGCGGTGTTCACACGTAAGGCCAAATTCGCATGATAGGCGTTATATGAAATGTTGCTATGCGAAAAATGGTTAAGGCGGGAGGAATTGATATAAGCGATGAAAATATCGTCCCGTTGTTGGCGTAATAGGCTTACGGCATCGTCTGTTTCACTAAATTCAAGGTCGATGATGAGGGTTCTGATTGCAGGCACCTGTGCGATTTCGCTCACCAGCTCGGCGATTTCGGAGTTCCGCCAAGTGTGCGTATAAACTAACACATTTTCCGCGCTATGCCTTGCTGCAAGTGCCCTAACCCAAGCGCTGCTTTGTTCACTCTCACTGGTAATAATCGCAATTTTGGGGAGCGTTTCGGTATATACGTTGCCGAGTTCGCACTCAGTTGGTTCATGCTCAAAGGGCGCAAGCGGCGCAGCGCAGGCAGCTAGCAGCGTAAGGGCAAGCAAGGCAATCAGCACACGTTTCACATTTATTTCTCCCAGTCATTCTTGTTCTTCAGGTGCTCGTATAGCTCCACATAGCTCGCACGGCGGCTTTGGCGCGATATCCCCCGCAGCTCAGAACGTCATAGCTAATATCTGAGTAGTTTGATCTTCTGTGTTTCGCACATGTCCGAAGTTAGGGGGCAATTGCGCAACAAGCCCGTATTTTTCTCTGGCATATTCAGCAAGCATATCACGTTGAGCGATATGTTCTGCAACAATGTCATCATCGTCAAACAGCATTGATAAATATTCATCGGAGAAGTATTCCAGTCGTGTTGAAATTTCCAAGCTGCTAAATTCCAGTTTATAAATAACCTCCACGATGTGGGTGTGCGTATCAAAGCGTTCCATCAATCGATTATATCTTCCCGCCACAAAAAGCCATCGGTCAGATACATCAATTTGAAATAACTCACCATCCTGCATATAAAATATCATTCCAGAAGGCCCGTAGGCATATTTTCCAGTGTCGTAGTCAACCAATGCTCTAGTTGCGGGTTTTGTCGTTAGAACGCCTATTGTTCCATCATCATCTAAAGTCGCTAAATATGCATGTACAATACCATCATAACCTGCAATATACTCCCTTAAAGCTGTGGCCAAAGGATGTTCTGCTGGTGTTTGCTGCGGCGCAGCGCAAGCAGCCAGCAGCATAAGGGCAAGCAAGGCAATCAGCACACGTTTCACATTTATTTCTCCCAATCTCGTTTATCTTTCAGCTCGTTATACAGTGCCACATAGCTTTCGTGGCGTGTTTTAGCGATTTCGCCCGCTGCAATAGCGGCGAGTACAGCACAACCGCTGTCTTTCACATGCGCGCAGTCGTGGAACTTGCACTTGCCAGCGTAGTCGGCGAACTCCACAAAGCCTTGCGCCACGTTGTCTTTGTCTAGTTCCAGTGCTTCGAAGAAAGCAAAGCCGGGGGTGTCTGCCACCCAGCCACCCGCTGCAGGGAATAGCTCCACATGGCGTGTGGTGTGGCGGCCGCGGCCAAGTTTTACACTGACCTCGCCCGTGGGTATATCTAACTCAGGTGCAATGCGATTGAGCAACGTGCTTTTGCCCACGCCTGTGTTGCCGCAAAATGCGCTGGTTTTGCCTGCCAGCAGTGCTGCGATTTCGCTCGCATCACTATTTGGCTGCACAGCAAAAACAGGATAGCCGCAACGCTGATAGATTTGCATGAAGCCATCGGCGTTATCTAAGTCGCACTTGGTGAAAATGATAACGGGCGCGATATCCGCAATTTCCGCCGTGGCAATCAAAGTGTCAAGCAATGGCAGATTGGGGCGCGGCTGGCGCATGCTACATAACAGGAATAGTTGGTCAAGGTTGGCTACGGGCGGGCGACGCAGCTCATTGTTGCGTGGCAAGATGTTGGTGATGTAGCCCTCAATTTCGCCGCCGTGTTGGTGTTCGATTTCGCAAAAGTCGCCCACCAGTGGGGTAATGCCTTGCTTGCGAAATAGCCCGCGTGCACGGCAGACCACAATCCCCTGATCAGTCATCACGGCAAAATTATTGCCTTGAATGCTGTGAATTCTATGCATAGACCTCCAGCACGATTTCGTCATTAAGATTCAGGTGCTGCCAGGCGCGGGGCGTTTGGCTGGCCACTGTGCCGGGGGTGGCGCCGCTGGCCCCCACGGTAACATATTGCACCACAATGTTGAAAAACCCAAAATACTGTAAACGGCCAACGGCAATATCCACAGGGTCGCCCACCACGTTAGGGATTTGCTGTTGCGGGCCTGTTGGGTCGGTGCCTCCTGCTCCGTGGTCGGTGGAGCTGACAATGGCAGGCGGGTTGGCACGGAAGTTGATGACGGCGGAGTAGAGAATATCGCCGTCCAAGTAGGCACGCAATTGCGCGTTTTCGCCGCGACCACTCACTTGGAATGTGCGTGGGCCATTGAGCTGCACGCTTTGGTTGAGCACCGATTCACCATCCAAGTAGATAATGAGTCTGCCGCTGGTGAGCACCCACCCACGGTTTGGCAGCGGAATGGTGATGTTGATGGGCGTAAGGTTGACACCCGAGCTAATCACCACATTCACACGCGTGCCGGGGGCGGCACTTTCGCCATGCGGGATACTTTGCTCGATGACAATGCCCTCTTCCTCATCACTGGCATCTATTGTGATAGCGCCAAGCTGTAGGCCGACACTTTCCAGTAAATCGCGGGCGGTGTCAATGTTCCAGCCTAATAGTTCGGGCACTATGCCAGGTTGGTCAGTTGGTGTGGCAACATAAAGCATGACGACTTGCCCAATCTCCACTGAGGTGCCATGTCGCGGGTCGCTACGCACGATAAGGCCTTCGTCCACACGCGTGGTGACGTATAGCTGCGAGCGGGGCAGCAGGCCAAGTTCGCGCAATTCGGCTTCGGCTTCCGCGAGGGTCATTTCACGCACATCAGGCACACGGCGCGGTACATCGCCTGCAAACACCAAAGTGATGTGTACAAGGCCATCCTCGGCGCGCTCAACGCGTGCGCCGGCGTCGGGGTCTTGGCGGATAATCGTGCCTGGCTCGTGGCCGCCACTGGGGTCGTTTTCCCAATGGAAGTAATATGTGCGATTCCATGTGCTGTTTTGCCGAACGGTCAGCTCATTCATGCCAACGAAATCTTGCACGCGCACGCGGTCATCGCGGCTAACAAAAAAGATAATCGTGCCTGCGATGGCAATCAGCCCAACAAAGCCGATGATAATACCTATCATCAATTGCAGGCTGCGGTTGCGGGCGGGCGGAGATTCAAATTCTTCAGTGTGCACGGCGGGCACGGGTGCAGTGGGACGCACGGGCGCCAGTGCACGGGTTTCGCCGGGTGAAATGTAGCGCGTGGCGGATTCGACGATGGGTGTGTAGTCAAACAACACGGCGGGGTTGCGCTTGAATTCTTCGAGATCAAGCAGCATTTCGGCTGCACTTTGATAGCGGTCTGCGGGATTTTTCTGCATAGCGCGCAAGGTGATTTGTTCCAGCCCTGCGGGGATTTGGTCGTTGATTTCACGCGGGCGGCGCGGCTGTGCTTGCAGCTGCATGATGGCGATGCTCACGGTGCTGTCGCTTTGGAAGGGCAGCTGGCCGGTGAGCATTTCATACAACGCCACACCCAGCGAGTAAATATCGCTCTTGCTGTCGGTGAGGTCGCCGCGGGCTTGCTCGGGCGAAATATAATGCACGGAACCAATGGCGTTTTCGCTAATCGTGCGGGTTTCACTGCGCGCCAGGCGGGCAATACCGAAATCCGTGACTTTGATGTTACCGCTATGCAACAGCATGATGTTTTGCGGTTTGATGTCGCGGTGCACCACGCCGCGGTCATGCGCATGCTGCAGTGCGCGCAAAATCTGTGTGAGAAAATGCACGGCTTCTTTCCATGGCAGCACGCGGCGCTGCTCAATGTATTCCTTGAGCGAAATGCCTTCCACATATTCCATGACGATATATTGCAGCCGCTCACCATAGCTGACGTCATACACCTTCACGATATTTGGGTGCGACAACATGGCGATGGCGCGGCTTTCATTTTTAAAGCGGCGGCGGAACTCCTCATTGGCTAAGCATTCATCCTTAAGGATTTTCACGGCCACGGGGCGGTCGTCAATGTTATCATAGGCGCGGTAAACAATGGCCATGCCGCCAATGCCCAATACCTCTTGAATTTCGTAGCGGCCGTCTAAGACCTTGCCAACGTAGTTGTAGTCCATGGAAAAACCTCCGGCTTATAGTAGATTATGACTTTCTTTAGCATGTAGGGGCGGCTTGTAAGCCGCCCGGGCAAAAATACTGGTTTACGTGATTATCCCGGGTGGCTTGCAAGCCACCCCTACATGCTGGTTATAATTTGTGCGAATAATTAAACCTTCACCGCAACCACGGTAATATTATCCCCACCACCATTGCGGTTAGCCAGCGCAACCAAGTCTTCGGCCAGTTCGTCAAACACAGCTTGCTCCAGCAGCAGCGGGATGGCGCGGGGCAGGTCAACGGTGTTGGTGAGGCCATCGGTGCACATCAGCACAATGTCGCCGTGTTGCAGTGGATGTTCGCAGTAGTCAATATCCACTTGTTCCTCCCCTCCCAGCACGCGGGTAATGAGATTGCGGCGTGGGTGGCTGCGGGCTTGAGTTTCGGTGATTTGTCCACTGTCCACAAGCGCTTGCACCACGCTGTGGTCACGCGTGAGCTGAAAAAGATTTGCTTGATGATATAAGTATGCACGGCTGTCTCCCGCATGCGCGATGTACACAGCCGTTGGGCAGAGCAGTGCAGCTACCATGGTCGTACCCATGCCAAACAGGTTTTCATCCTGCTGCGAAAGGCTGAAAATAAGATCATTGGCATTGCTTAGCGCGGCCACCAGCATGTGCTTGATGAAGCGGCTATCGCATTCTGAGCGGTAGGCCGCTGCCACGGCCTCCACAACGTAATCCGCCGCAGTTTTGCTGGCAACATCGCCGCCGGCTGCACCGCCCATGCCATCGCACACCACCACAAGGGTAGTGTGTTCGCCAAGCTTGTGCACGGCACAATAATCCTCGTTGATGTGACGCACTTGCCCGGTGTGTGTTTTTGCGGAAATTCTCATGAGTATTCCGTCCTGTTTCTAAGCTGCCCGCAAGCAGCATCAATATCCTTACCCAAGCTGCGGCGCACGGTGGTATTTATCTTTTGCCGCAGCAGCATGTGTTGAAAGCGGCGTATGTCATCAGGCGCACTTGCATCATAGCCGCGCCCCACTTCATTGGCGGGAATGAGATTCACGTGGCACAATATGCCTTGCAGCAACGTGGCTAGTTCGCGTGCATGCGCGGGGGTGTCATTCACGCCGCGCAGCATGGCATATTCCACGCTCATGCGGCGACCGGTAGCTTCAGTGTAGCTTTTGCAAGCTGCCAGCAGTTGTGCAATGGGATACTTACGATTAATCGGCATGATAGTGTCACGCAGATCGTCGTTGGATGCATGCAGTGACACGGAAAGCGTGATGCCTAAGCCTTCATTTGCTAATCGCTCAATTTGCGGCACAAGGCCGCAGGTGCTTAGCGAAATGCGTCGCTGACTAATATTTTGTCCCTTGGGGTGAGTAATCAAACGCAAAAAGCGCAGGGTGTTGTCGTAGTTGTCGAGCGGCTCGCCCATGCCCATGAGCACGATGTGAGTTATCCCCTGCCCGGTTTCGCGTTGCGCGGCATAAACCTGTGCGGCAATTTCGCCAGCGGTGAGGTTTCGCGTAAACCCCTGCCCATCGGTGGCGCAAAATTTGCACCCCATGCGGCAACCGGCCTGCGTGCTCACACAAATGCTGGTGCCGTGTTCGTAGCGCATGACCACGCTTTCGATATGCACGTCATCGTGCAGTTTAAATAGAAATTTTGTTGTGCCATCGCTAGCCACTTGCTTGCGGGCAACTTCGCATGCGGCAATGCTGAATCGCTCAGCCAAGCTTGTCCGCAAGTCGCGCGGCAAATTGGTCATCTCGCTATAATTCTGCACACCCTTGCCGTGCAGCCAGGCAAAGACTTGCGCGGCGCGGTAGCTTGGTGTGAGAATAGCAGATAGCTCCTCAGGTAGCATGCTGGATAAATCTTGCAACAGAAAAACCTTCCTATTCATGTCGGACGAAACGTGCAATGTAAAACCCGTCCGTTTCGTCTTTATGAGGCATATAAGTTTTCATGGTTTCGAGAGTGAAGTTGGCATGTTCGGCCAAAAAACGTTCGCACACTTGCTGATTTTCAGCGGGGTTAAGCGTGCAGGTGGCATACACCAACACGCCATGCGGGGCAACGCAACGCGCACCCGCACATAGTATAGTATACTGTATGCCGGGCAGTTTGTCAAGTTCATTTGCCATTTTTTCGCGAATATCAGGCTTTTTGCGCAGTGTGCCCAACCCGCTGCAGGGCACATCACACAGCACGCGGTTGGCGGTGCCCAGCTCGTGTGCTTGCTTGGCATCGTGAGTCTTGGCTTCAATACAAGTTAAGCCTAGTCGTGCCGCACCTTGTTCAATCAATTTTACACGATTAGCGTGCAAGTCGGTAGCTACTATCTTGCCCTTATCACCCATCATTTGCGCCATGGTGAAGGACTTGCCACCTGGCGCTGCGCACAGGTCGAACACGGTGTCGCCGGGTTGCGGGTCAACGGCGGTGCAGGCCAATTGCGCGGCCATGTCTTGCACATGAAAGTGCCCTTCGGCAAAGCCCGGCAACTTAGTCACATCGCAAGAGGGAATGCGTTTGGTGGTTTCGGCTATGCCGGTTTTCAGGGGGTTCATGCGCAATGTTATCTCGTTATCTTGTGCAAAACTATGCTCCAGCAGCTGCAAATAATCATCGGGGTAGCTTTTGTGCCACAATTCTACCAGCCATTCGGGCACGCTGAAGCGCACAGATAAATCATCTTTGGGTAAAATTAAGCCCCTGCCCTGTGCTTTTCGCAAAACAGCATTCACCAAGCCGGCAGTATGTGGCGCACCTTGCGATTTCACGAGCTTCACGCTTTCGTTGATAGCTGCATGAGTAGGCACACGCATGTAAAAAAGTTGAACAAGCCCCAGCCGCAGCGCTGCGCGTGTGGGCGCAGGTAGTGCAGACAAGGGCTTTGTTAGCAGGTCATGCAGTTGATAATCCAAGGTGCGGCGGCGTTCGATGACGCCGTAAACCAGTGCGGTGCACAGCGCAGCGTCCACAGAGCTAAGTTGTGCCTTTTTCAGTGCGGCATCCAGCGCTAAATTCGCATAAGCACGACTTTTTTCGCATTGTACCAATAATTGCGCCGCAATATATCGTGGTGAATTGTTAATTATCTTCGCCCCCGGCGACCAGCCAACATGGCAAAGCGCAACAGGTTTAACAGCGAAGTGAGCAGCGCAGCAACATAGGTGAGTGCAGCGGCGGTGAGCACTTTGCGAGCGCCGGTATATTCCGTGCCGTGTAGCAAGTCTTCGCCCTGAATAAACCGCAACGCGCGGCGGCTTGCGTTGAACTCAATGGGCAGTGTGACCAGATAGAATAGCGACACCAGCGCAAACCCGCCCAGCCCAAGTGTGATGAACCAGTCTGCTAACGGGTGACCAACCATTGATTCGCTAAACCATTCCATCCAAATGCCAATCATCACTAAAATTGGTGCAACGCCCGAGCCAATGCGCACCAGTGGAAACATCACGTTGCGCAGTTTCAGCGGGATGTAGACATTCGCATGCTGGGCGGCGTGGCCGGCCTCGTGTGCAGCAATGGAAACCGAAGCCACGCTGGGGTTGTTATACACCGAGGGGCTAAGACGAATGGTTTTGGTGCGTGGGTCGTAGTGGTCGCTGAGCTTGCCGTCTTGGCTCATTTCAATGTTCACATCGTGAATGTTATAGTGTGCCAGCATGCGTTGTGCGGCTTGCAGGCCGGTCATGCCACGGCTGTTTTGCACTTGTGATTGCTTGCGGTAGGCACTTTTCACCATACCCTGGCAAATCAATGAGAAAATCAGCGCGGGCAACATGACTGCCATGAATGAAAAATTCATGTACCAGAACATAATCAATCCTCCTGTTTTTATTAAACGAATATTTCTGATGTGCCACGTCCGATATCCCAGTGCCTGCTGTGGATAAAGTCGTGTGGGACATCGCTTAAATTAAACTCCTCGGCAATCATGGCAAGCACATGGGGGTGATTTTCCGCCCAGCTGCCTACCAGCACCTCAAAGTAGGGTTCGTTGCCGGCCATCGCTACTTCAAACACGCGGCCGCGCGGCACTTGGGTGTAGTCTTCTTCGTCCCAAATGGCATCGTTGCTACCGATGGCTTTGGCAGCTTTACGCACGCCCGGCCATGCGGTGTGGTGTAGTACCTGCATAGTTTTGTGGCCGCGCTCGTTGAACGGCAACTCTGCTGCAAAGGCGCTGTGTATGCCCACAAGCGCGTCCCGTGCG
>Ga0131853_10016652_pt1 | contig 13395 bp, 7 predicted proteins | sample TergutLab28metaG_FD_92764 | JGI IMG/M metagenome (GOLD analysis project Ga0131853, IMG submission 92764) | Labiotermes labralis P1 segment gut microbial communities from Petit-Saut dam, French Guiana - Lab288 P1 (version 2) (version 2) | ecosystem: Host-associated > Arthropoda: Insects >...
CCCAATCTGACATCTTCGGGGTCTTGATACATCCGCTCAAGAAGATAGTCGCTGCAAACAAAGTTGCCCAAATTGGCGGCGCCGTGGTTGGCGCGCCTCAGATAATACCCCAAAGAAGTAGTTGTTGCATCGGCTTCTCCCACATTCATGACCAATTCAAGGATGGATTCGGTTCCGTGCTGCAACCTCCAAGAGCCTACCCAGTTTGCATTGGTGTAGAGCGTATATACGTTGCTGTTGATGACGTTTTCTGCGGCAGCCAAAGCCTCTGTATACCGCTCCATATAGAGGTATGCTCTGGCGAGGATTGCTTGATTTCCAAAATAATTCACATATCCATTAACCCTTGTTCTGGTGGCAAACAGAGGCTCGGCGTCTCTAAGGTCTTTGATGATTTGCGTATACACCTCATCCACGCTTGCTCTGGTGGGTTGGGCGTCTGCTTGTATAGGCTCCAGCGCCAAAGGAACACCCAATGAGCTTCTGTCCATAGTATAAGGTTTTCCGTAGAGGCGAACCAAATCAAAGTGCATCAAAGCCCTAAGGGTCAAAGCTTGTCCCTTGACTGTGAGTAAAGCGGCAGATGAGTTTCCTTCGTCAATAATCCTGTCCACGTTCTCAATGAGTACATTGACCTGCATCAAGCAAGCATATATCTGGTTCCAAAATCCTCCATAAGCGCTTGTAGGAACATGGCTAAATACATAAAGCGCGTCGTCTCCGCGTCCTTGAGCCTGCAATGCCAAGTCTCCCCCTTTTGCGTCTGCATACAAAAACATGAGCCTTCCGTAATAGGAGGTTGAGGTCATTCCCCTCATAATTCTGTTCATGAATATTTGGGCATCCGTTACGTTGACAATCGCCGATTCAGAAGAGGCGGCGTCTGTTGGCTGTTTATCCAAAAATCCGTCGCAAGACGCCACAAAGAGTAGGCAAAGCGACAATAATAAAATACTTATCTTTTTCATAAATTCTTCTCGTTAAATATTAAAAATTAATTTCCAATCCAAATGTATAAGTCTTGTTTACGGGCATTTCAAATCCGCGTATACTAAGATGGCCTACCTCGGGGTCGTATTCTTTATGGGCAGCCCAAGTCCAAAGATTGCTTCCATTAAAGTAAACCCTTGCCCCCGAAATTCCAACTTTGCCCACAATGGGTCTTGGCAAATTGTAAGCCAATGTAATATTTTTTAACCTTATAAAGCTGGCATCATTTAGATTTCTCGTGCTGATTTGTCTTGTGTCTTCTCTGGCAAGACCCGCACGCTGCGCGTATTTGGCGTTTTTATTTTCGGGCGTCCAACGATAGTCCCAAGCCCATTGAGACTGAGTGCGCTCAAAGAAATAGCCATCGTCGTTATTGTCTCTGGCAATATAATTATAAGAGTGTCCGCCATACCTGTATATGAAGTTTAGCCCCAGGGAGACTCCTTTCCAAGTCAAGTCGGAGTTGAGACCTCCGAGTACCTTGTAGTTGGCGTCCCCTATGACCACCATGCTTGCTCTGGTATAGGTGTAGGTCGCAGGACGACCCTCATACATAAGGTCGGGTGTAACGGTGTCGTTATTCAAGTACCAAATGAATCTACCCGTCTCCATATCATATCCTGCCAGTTCGAGTCCATAAAAGGCGCGGGTTGATTGGCCCTCTCTGTAAATGTATCTTACATTACCTTCAACCGGGTCATTCCAAATAATGTCTTGTTCGTCGTACAGTTTTACCACTTTGGAATTTAAGGTGGCTGCCGTAAGTCCCACATTCCACCTAAGGTTGTTGTTTCTAATGATATCTCCATGAAGTTCAATCTCAAAACCCTTGTTGTTTATCTGACCGATATTTTGCAAAGTAGAGGTAAAGCCTGTTACGCGGGAGATGGGAACGTTTTGCAATAAATCCTTGGAGTCTCTGTTGTAATACTCTACCTGTGCGTTAATCCGGTTGTTAAACAAGCCCAACTCCAAGGCAATGTTTGAGCTGTAACTGGTTTCCCACGAAAGGTTGGCGTTGGGAACATTATTAATGCCGCCTCCGGGCTGCCCCATATAACGACCGGTAGCAGCGTAGCTGGTTAACGCGCGCCATCCGTAGTTGCTGTTAGGCAGGGTACCGTTTATTCCATAAGAAGCCCTTAGCCTTAGGTTGCTGATTTCGGGAATACTCTGCATAAAGGCCTCATTATTGAGCCGCCACGCGCCCGATACGGACCAAAAATTACCCCAACGGGCAGAAGGACTCAATCGTGAAGAGCCATCCCTGCGGAAAGAGCCGGAAAGGAAATACCTGTGGGCATAATTGTATTCGGCTCTGGAAATCAAAGAAAGCATGTTATGACCCCAATCGTATGCGGTAGCGGTAAACGCCCCTGCTGTGGCCACCGTTTGCAGGGAAGCCGTAGCCAGATTTGTTCCGGATGCACGCATATAGTCGGTTGCGTTCTCTTCTGCTTCCCAGCCTGCCAAAAATCCTATATTGTGGTTATGTCCCAATGTGGTATTATAATTTAAAGTGCTGGTAGATATCAGTTTTCTGTAGTTTGTATAGTTCTCTCTAACAGAACCGTTGTTGGAAACGCCATTATAATGGATGGCGCTGTAATAGAGATGGTCTCGCGCGCTTGAGTTGTCAAGGGAGAGTAATGTGCTAAACGACAAATCCTCTGTAAGCCGTACCGTTAACCTTTGGCTTGCGGCAAGCCTTAGCGTTTTGGTCCAATTTTCCCATTCGGGATTGAGGTAACGCGGATTTTGGGCAAGGCTGCCGTACCTCCACTGAAAGACCTCTCCATCAAAAAAGTTAGTGGGCCAATACCAAGGGAATAACAAGTTTAGATATTGCATAGAAATACTCGCTTGCGTGTTGTTGGTGTCGTTGAACCCCGACTGCTTAATATTGGCGATTTGAATGTTGGTCTCAAGTTCTACGTATTTTCCAACCTTGTGGGTCAAACTCAGACGTCCGGTAATACGGTTATAGTCGTTGAGTACGCTCCTGCCTTGGTCGTTTGTATAGGAGAGAGAAGTATAGTAGCGCGCTCTGTCTGTACCTCCGCTTACCGCAACATCATACGTTTGGTATATGGCGGTTCTAAACAGCTCTTTTTCCCAGTCAAAAAAGATGGGGTTGCCGTTGGCGTCCGCCCTAATTTGGGCGGGAACGCCGCCGGAAGCCGGAATTTGTCCGGGGTGCATAGTGCCCAGCCTGTTTGGATTGGCGGGGTCTAAGTCCCAAGGCGTGATATTGGTAATGGGCGTGATGGTTAAAGATTTCACCGTGTTGTCGGGGGCGGAAAATATATACCCGTGTCTGTTAAAACGGTCGTTCATGTGCCGGAGCGTCTCTGCATTTGCTTGGGCATCAGTGGAATTGCTACCGTTCAATTTAGCCATGTTCCACCAGCGCTCATAGTTCATAATCGCTTGTTCCATGGGGCCGGCCGGTTTAAAGCCGCCCATGTAGGCAAAGTCGGGCGAAAGGCCAACGGACGCCCTAAAACTCACTTGGGCTTTTCCCTCTTTTCCACGTTTTGTTTGGACCACAACCACGCCATTGGCGGCGCGGGAACCGTAGAGCGCGGAAGCCGCAGCATCTTTAAGTACGGTAATTGACTCAATGTCGGATGGATTCAATGTACTCATTACATTGTTTCCGGCGTATACAACATCGCCCATCTGTCCAATACTTCCTTGAATAACAGGTACTCCGTCTATTACATACAGCGGCTCATTGGAAGCGTTCATCGAGCCGACACCGCGGACCCTGATGTGTACCGCCGAGCCTGCCTGTCCCGAGTTGGAAGTTATTTGCATACCGGGAACCCTGCCCTGCAATGCGTTCTCAAAGGAGGTAACGGGGACGTCTTTAATGGTCTCCTGCCTTACCACGGTGGCTGCTCCGGTAAAGGTGGCTCTTCTTGTTGTACCATAAGCCACCACCATCACTTCTTCTAAGGCCAAAGCGTCCGGAGTAAGGATAATGTCAACCACAGAGCGGTTGTTTACCGCTATCTCTTGGGTAACATATCCAATATAGCTGATTACAAGCACGGCATTGCCCGGAACGTTGGAGAAGGTGTATCTTCCGTCCATGTCGGTGGTTGTAACCAAATTACTACTGCCCCGAACGGCAATAGTAGCATACGAAACCGGAGTCCCGTCGTCGGAGGCGATTACCGTTCCGGTAACGCGCATTTGCGCCACAGCAGAATGACAAAGCAATACAGCCAGCGCAAGGATTAGGTTTTTCTTCATAAATAAATAGATAAATAGATTTAGTTAATTAATTGATTGATTGATTAATATAGATTGTTCATTGGAAGCAAACGGGCAAATGTACAAAAAAAATCCGAATCTCTGACAAAGATTCGGAAATAATTTAACTTCTTCTCGGCGGCCGGCGGTCGCCTCCGCGATAATCGCGGTCGCCTCCGCGGTAATCGCGGTCGTTCCCGCGGTAATCGCGGTCGTTCCCGCGGTAGTTGCGGTCGCCTCCGCGGCGGTCGCGGTCGCGGTCGCGGTCGCCTCCGCGGGGTCTGCGCTCAGGCGCTACATAACCTTCCGGCTTAGGGAGTAAGGCTTTATGGGACAGGCGGAGTTTGCCGCTCTTGACATCTATTTCCAACAATTTTACCTCGATGGTGTCGCCTACCTTCAAGATGTCTTCTACCCTGTCTACCTTTTTCCATTCGAGTTCAGAAACATGCAGGAGGCCTTCTTTGCCCGGCAGTATCTCTACAAAAGCCCCAAATTCGAGCGTAGATACCACTTTACCGGTATAGACTTCGCCTACTTCGGGAACGGTAGTAATCAGTTTGATTCGCTCCAAAGCGGCTTCCATACCTTCTTTGTTCTGACCAAAGATATCTACAATGCCCATCTCGCCTTCTTCGGTAATGGTAATAATCGTGTCGGTAGTCTTTTGAATCTCTTGAATAACCTTGCCTCCGGTTCCGATTACGGCTCCGATAAAGGAGTTGGGGATAATGATTTGTATAATGCGGGGAACGTGGGGCTTGAGTTCGGGACGAGGCTCGCTGATGGTTTTCATCATTTCTTCCATAATGTGGAGGCGTCCTTGGCGGGCCTGCTCCAAAGCCTGTTCCAATACTTCGTAAGGCAGACCGTCTACCTTGATGTCCATTTGGGTGGCGGTAATGCCGTCTCGGGTGCCTGTCACCTTAAAGTCCATGTCGCCTAAATGGTCTTCATCTCCCAAAATGTCGGATAAAATCGCAAACTTTTTGGTTTTTGGATTGGTAATCAAGCCCATGGCAATGCCGGATACGGGTTTTTTGATGTGGATACCGGCGTCCATCAAGGCTAAGGTTCCGGCGCACACGGTGGCCATGGAGGAGGAGCCGTTGGATTCTAAAATATCGGAAACAATACGCACGGCGTAGGGATTGGCCTCGCCCACAGGCACCATGGATTTAAGGGCGCGGAGGGCTAAGTTGCCGTGGCCCACCTCGCGGCGGCCGGTGCCGCGGTAGGGTCTGGCGTCTCCGGTAGAAAAGGGCGGGAAGTTGTAGTGAAGCACTACCTGTTCGGTTCCTTGGTGGAGTACATCGTCTATTTCCTTCATGTCCAACTTAGTTCCCAGAGTTACCGTGGTTAGGGACTGGGTTTCGCCGCGGGTAAAGACGGCGGAACCGTGGGTTCCGGGCAGATAATCCACTTCGCACCAAATAGGGCGAATCCGGGTGGTGTCGCGTCCGTCTAAGCGGATGCCTTCGTCTAAAATCATGTTGCGCATGGCCTCTTTTTCTACGGCATGGTAGTAGCGGTTGACCATAATCCGTTTGGCATCGTCAAATTCTTCCTCCGGAATGGTTTGGATAAACTCCTCCTTTAAAGCGGCAAATGCGTCTCCACGCATGTGCTTGTCGGCGCCCGATTTGGCAATGGCGTAGCATTTATCGTAGCAGAAGTCATGCACTGACTGACGCAATGTATCGTCGTTTTCTTCGTGGCAGTAGCAACGCTTTTGGGATTTGCCCGACAAGTCCGAAAGTTCTTGCTGCACTTGGCAATGCTTTTTGATTTCTATATGGGCAAACTTAATGGCTTGGAGCATTACGTCCTCGCTCACTTCTTTCATTTCGCCCTCTACCATCATGATATTGTCGTAGGTGGCGGCGACCATAATGTCTAAGTCGGCGCTTTTAAGGGCTTCAAAGCCGGGGTTAATCACAAATTCCCCGTTGATTCGGGCCACCCGCACTTCCGACACCGGACCGTTAAAGGGAATGTCGCTCACGGCTAAGGCGGCAGAAGCGGCCAAGCCGGCTAAAGCGTCGGGCATGGTCTCTTTGTCGGCTGAGACTAAAAATACGTTTACAAACACTTCCGCATGAAAATCGTCCGGAAAAAGCGGACGTAAAGCGCGGTCTACCAATCTGGATATTAAAATTTCATGGTCAGAAGGACGGCCCTCCCTCTTGAGGAACCCGCCCGGATAACGACCTGCCGAGGCATATCTCTCTTTGTACTCTACCGAAAGGGGCATAAAGTCTACTTCGGGCTTGGCCTCTTTGGAACAAGTTACGGCGGCCAACAACATGGTGTTGCCCATTCTTACTACCACTGAGCCGTCGGCCTGTTTAGCCAATTTTCCGGTTTCAATCTCAATGGTTCTGCCATCGTCTAAAGTGATGGTCTTTTTGATAACATTCATATAATCTATTTCATTCAAAAAATTCAAAAAAAGAGGACTCCGCTGTAAGAACAGTGTAGTCCCCTCCGTAGTTGCATAGCTTTCAAACAGAAATCTACTTGCGCAAATTAAGGGCCTTTATGATATTACGGTATCGCTCAATATCGTTGGCCTTGAGGTAATCCAAAAGGCGACGACGCTTCCCTACCAGACGCAACAACGAGCGTTGCGTATTAAAATCCTTTTTGTTAGACTTTAAATGTCCGGTAAGGTGTGCGATACGGTAAGAAAATAAGGCGACTTGGCTCTCCGGAGAACCTGTGTCGGTATTAGACTGCCCGTACTGTCCAAAAATCTCTTGCTTTTTGTCTGCTGTTAAATAAGCGGCCATTATGCAAAGAATTAGTTAATAATTGTTTAAAATTCCTCTTAAAAAAGAGGGCGCAAAGGTACGCTTATTATTTGGATTGAGCAAATCATTTTGGAGGCGCGTACCGAGCTGCCTCGGGAATGAGCGCCTTCAAGTTTGCTTGGCGGTTGGCGTCCGAAGGGTGGGTGCTTAAAAATTCGGGGGGTTTAGGCCCGCTATTCTGAGACATCTGCTCCCAAAAAACCGGCGCTTGATCGATGTCGTATCCTGCCATAGCCATAAATATCAATCCTAAGCGGTCTGCCTCATATTCATGGGCGCGGGAGTAAGGCAGCAGTCCAAGAAAATTGGAACCCACACCATAAACTGCACCAAAAATGGCTCTGTTTCTTTCACTGTTGGAGAGTACTGCATCTCCAACAGCCGCCCCCATATTGACTATTACTTCATGAGTCATTCGTTCATTTCCGTGCTGGGCAACCACATGGGCCAATTCGTGTCCGATGACCACCGCCAACTTGTCGGGCGTGGAAGCAAATCTGAGGATTCCTTCATAGACCACCACCTTTCCGTTAGGCAAGCAAAAAGCGTTTACCTCGTTGCTCTCTACCAAGGTAAATCCCCAGCTGAACGGAGCTAACTGCCGCTCTCTGCCGTTTTGCTTCATGTAGTTGGTAACGGCTTGTACCAAGCGGTTTCCCACATCCTGCACCATTCTGGTCTGCTGAACATTTCTGGAGGGTACCGCCGTACTCATCACCTCGGTATAGGCTGCGTCGCTGAGCGAAGCAATCTGCCCCGAATCAAACAGCAATATCTGCCGGCGTCCGGTAATGGCCACGCTGCCGCAGCCATACAGCAAAAATGCTGTTAAACAAATAGATACAATTTTTCTCATTTTATTCTTTTTTTATAAACGGTTCTACGGGGTCTCCAATATTTAGGGACAAAGATACTACACGTTTTTGACTTTCGTCCGTAAAAAAGGTGAGGTCAGACCGACCGCCGGTACTCAAGTTAAACGTAAAGGTGTTTCCGTTCCTGTGCCTAAGGGGGCTGTCTACTTTTTTCAAGGCAAACCTAAGCGTGTCGTTTTGTATGTACACGCGGGCTTCTCCAAAGGCGCCTCCGTCAAAGATGCCCACATAACTCCCTTTATCATCTAATGGGGGCAGGGAGTCCCTCGCGGGTTCGGGGGCGCGGGGCGCGGCAGGTTTCATGTATTCGTCCAAATAATGTTTTTGCCAATCCCTGTCGTTTATTCCCAAATACATATCAATCAATTGGCGACCGATTGCATAATGCGGACTGTTGGTGGTGCCGTTGGTGGTCAAAACCGCGAATCCCATATTTTGTTCGGGAACAAAACCCACCAAAGCGGTGTAGCCATAGGCCAATCCGGTGTGGCGAATGAGTCGCCCTTTGGGGCCTTGCTCAATGGTCCAGCCTTGGGCATAATTGTTTAGCGTTACCGAATCAGAGCCGGTAATGGTCTGCGGGGTAATCAGATACCGGAAATTGCGCTCAGAGATTATCTGTACTCCATTATAACTTCCTTTCCCCAGCAACATCTTGAGCCAGTTGGCCATATCTGCGCCGGTAGAGATGACGAATCCGGCGGGCGCAATGGCGCTCAACCAAGTAAAGGCGCCTTGAAAGTCGGTGCGGGGCGCTACGTTAATCGTATCGGCCTCTTTGAACAGGCGGTATCCGCGGGCCAAGGTCGGGGAGCTAAAGAATGCCTTATTGCCGGTGGTGGAATTTTTCATCTCTAATGGGGTAAAGAGTCGCTCTATCAAGGCATCGTCCCAGCTCTTTCCGGTATACTTTTCAACCAATTGCGCGCTGACCGTATAAAGGCTGTTGTTATAGGCATAAGTAGTTCTAAAGCTGTGGCTTGGCCTAATATGGCGGTATAACTTGATTAGCTCGTCCCGGTCATAGCCAAAAGAAGGCAGGTTGTCGGCGGCATAGGCGTTGAATCCCGTTTTGTGTACCATAATGTCGCGCACCAAGAAGTTTTGGGTGACCCAAGGGTCGTAGAGTTTAAAGTCGGGCAGGTGGTTGGCCACCGTGTCGTTCCATCGTACATGACCGTCGTCAATGACCGTGGCCAATAGTGCGGCGGTAATCGCTTTGCTGGTAGAGGCAATCACAAATTGCGTGTGTTCGTCCACGGGGACTCCGGTTTCGTCTAAAGAAGTCTTTCCGTATCCCTTTAGGAAAACCGTCTCGCCGTCTTTGACCACCGTAACCACCATGCCGGGCAACTTCCATTCTACAGCCACACGCGCCACAAAGGCTTCAAATCCCTCCGGAATACGGGGCCGGATTGCCCCCTGTGCCCAAAGCGGGTAAGAGAGTACAGTCAGAATCAGTGTAAAAAATAGTTTTTTCATATGCTTAAATATTTGCACAAATTTACTACTTTTGCTCGATTTTAAAAAAACATTTTTATATGAAAAACTATTTCAAAAACTTTTTTGGATTACTGCTCTTGGCATCTATCCTGTGTATGCCCTTGTGTATGGAAGCACAACGCAGGCCTCAAGCGACCGCTCCGGCTCCTGCCGAGCCCGCCCAAAGGGACACCGCTTCTAGAGCGGCGGTAAAAGAACCTGCTGTTCTTTCCACGTTTATCAAGCCCGGGACTTCTGTGATGCAGGGACTCACCCCTGTTTATCTTCAAGATGGGCGCTACTTTGTTGCCGTCCACGACACCCTTGTAGGGCGGGATATTCTGATGGTAACACGCCTTTCCAAAGCTGCGGCAGCCATGCGCGCATCTATGAGCGGTTACAGCGGAGACCAAGTCAATTCGGCCATGCTGCGCTTTGAAAAAGCGCCCAACAACAGGATATTGCTGCGCAAGGTACTCACTCAGCAGCAGTCCAGAGACAGTACCCAAAGCATGTACGCCTCTTTGATGAACTCCAGTTTCCAGCCTATTTTGGCCAATTTGGAAATTAAGGCGTTGTCGGCAGATAAAGAGACGGCTTTGGTAGACATCACCGATTTGATTTCGGCAGATAACGAAGCCCTTTTCCTCCCCAGAAGGTTTAAAACCACCTTCCGGCTGGGCAATATGCAGTCCGACAAATCCTATATTGTAAGCGTCAAGACTTTCCCCATCAATACCGAAATCCGTACCGTCAAAACCTACCTCATTACCGAATCGGGAGATTTGGCCAGCTACGAAATCAACTGCTCCATGGTGCTGCTGCCCAAAACGCCCATGCAAGCCCGCTATTCCGACCCCCGCGTGGGTTATTTCAGCACCAGCCACGTGAATTTTGACAACAATCCCCAAGGCGTGGAAACCGTGCGCATGATTACCCGATGGAGGTTGGAACCCAAGCCCGAAGACATGGAAAAATACAAGAGGGGCGAATTGGTGGAGCCGGCCAAACCGATTATTTTCTACATTGACCCGACCACGCCCAAAGAGTGGGTGCCTTATCTCATTCAAGGGGTGGACGACTGGCAGCCGGCATTTGAAAAAGCGGGATTTAAAAATGCGATTTTTGGTAAAGTAGCGCCGACTCCCGAAGAAGACCCCACTTGGACTTTGGAAGACGCCCGCTTTTCTGCCATTGTCTACAAGCCCTCCGACATTCCCAACGCCAGCGGCCCCAACGTACACGACCCTAGGTCCGGAGAGATTATTGAGAGCCACATTAACTGGTACCACAACGTAATGAGCTTGTTGCGTAACTGGTACTTTATACAGTGTTCCCCCGTTGACCCGGGCGCCCGAAGTAAGATTTTTGACCAAGAGTTGATGGGAGAACTTATCCGCTTTGTTTCTGCCCATGAGGTGGGACACACCATTGGACTGCGGCACAACTTTGGAGCCACCTCCCACTTTACAACGGCCCAACTAAGAGACCCACAGTTTCTAAGGGAATTTGGACATACGACTTCTATTATGGACTACTCTCGTTTTAACTTTGTAGCCCAACCCGAAGACAATATCCCCCGCGAACTCCTTATTCCGCGCATCATGCACTACGACTTGTGGGCTGTGGAGTGGGGATACCGCCGCTTTTTAGACATTACCGACCCCGTTGCGGAAAAAGAGAAACTAAACCGGTGGATTATCGAAAAGACCAAAGATCCGCTCTACTGGTTTGGCCACGAAAGCAACCCCAACGACCCCCGTTCGCAATCGGAGGATTTGGGAGATAATCAAATGGAAGCTAATGAATTGGGCATTAAGAACCTAAAACTGATTATGAGCAATTTACCGGAATGGGCCAAAGATTCCAATGAAGATTTCAGTTTCCTCAGAACCATGCGCGGCGAGGTGCAGAACCAGTTTGGTCGCTACATAGGGCACGTAGCCAAATGGGTAGGCGGCATTTATGAGAATCCAAAGACCGTGGGCGAACCCGGTCCGGTATATACTCATGTGGAAAAGAGCCGCCAGCAAGAAGCCATGCAGTTCATTAACAGACATTTGTTTACCACTCCTGTGTGGTTAGTTCCGGAAGAGATTAACGCCTTAACCGGAGAAAGGGGATATACGGCCATTACCACGCTTCAAAGCCGCGCCGTCTCTGCCTTAGTGAGCAGAAGGGTACTCAACAACCTACAGGCCGCCGAGACTGCGCTGGGAAGAAATACCTATACCATAGACAATTTGTTTAGCGACCTCAACCAACATGTTTGGAGAGAATTGAGCAGCGGTCAAACGGTGGACGCTTACAGGCGTTCTCTACAAAAGGTTTATGTGCAACACCTAATCTCGCTGTTGGGCGACACCGGAGGCAGCGCAGCAGCCCGTCCTGCCACCACCCCTGCCCCCGCCACACCAGCCCGGCCCCCTGTGGACAATACCGACGCTACCAGCGTAATCTACTTTCAACTTACAGAGTTGCAAAGGAGGTTTAGGGCCGCCTCTCCCTCCGACATGATAACCCGCGCCCATTACAGATTCTTGGAGAACGAGATTGCCGAGGCGTTTAAGAAATAACAGCACAATGCGCTGCCATGTTGCCCCATGCCGATTAAAGCCGCGAGCGGCACCTCTATCCGGCATGGGGCAACATAATTTTAACAGACCGCCCAGAACTTTTTAGAAAGCACAGAAAATGAATGCAATACTCATGATTTTCACACTGTTAGTCGTCATATTCGGCCTTAACTTTTATATCTTTTTCCGTTTATGGCATCTGATACCGGTGTTTCCGGCAGGCAGGGTAATATTGGTGGGTGTTGCTGTTTTTTTGGTTGTTTCGCCGTTTATCTCTCTGGGTCTTGGCAGCCGTTTTCCTTTTTCGGTATCATCGTGTATGTACAGGGTCGGCACATCATGGCTGATTATCATGCTTTACCTTGGAGCCTTGTTTTTTGTGTTGGATATTGTGCGCATTACGGGACTTTTGCCGCTCAACCGGTTTATGTGTAACAGTTGGATGGGTTTTGGCATATTGTCCCTGCTTGTTGTTGCGTTGATGACGGCGGGAAATGTTCATTACCACAATAAAAAAAGGGTAGAGCTGACCATTAAAACCGATAAAAACGTAGCATCGGAAAGGCCTTTGAAGGTGGTGGCCATGGGTGATTTGCACCTTGGATACGGAATCGGAGTAAAAGAATTTCGCAAATGGGTAAAACTGATAAATCAAGAAGAACCCGATATTGTGCTGATAGCGGGCGACCTAATTGATAACAGTGTAAAACCGTTGTATGACAGGGATTTTGCAAATATTTTTGGTAAAATCAAAACAAAATACGGCATTTACATGGCTCCGGGGAATCACGAATACATTTCTAACATCACAGAAAGCATTGACTTTTTGACCAAAGCAGGTGTTACGGTATTGAGGGATTCGGTGGTTCTTGTGGACAATACTTATTATGTGGCAGGGCGGGACGACAGGTCAAATTCCCAAAGAAAGACAATCGCCCAACTGACCGCTTTGCTCGATACGTCCAAGCCTGTTATCCTCATTGACCACCAGCCGTATCATTTTGATGAAGTCGAGAAGAATAATATTGATGTCTACATTGCGGGGCATACGCATGAGGGACAGGTATGGCCTGCTTCTCTAATCGTAAAGGCCATGTATGAAATCTCACATGGCTATCTGAAAAAGGGGAATACGCATTTTTATGTTACGTCCGGAATAGGAATATGGGGCGGAAAATTCCGCATCGGAAGTCGTTCATGTGTCGGATTCTTCCAATACAAAAATCTCCTCGACTTTGAGTTGAAACAGTTTTGCCATTCGAAGGGCCAAAAGGGTGGAAGGGATAAACCTGCCTCCTTCTATGGCGCATATTGATTGGCGCGTAATACCTAGAAGGTCTGCTAATTTCTGTTGAGACAAATTGTGGCGCGCCCGCTCTACTTTTATCAGGTTCTTCA
>Ga0131853_10016653_pt1 | contig 13395 bp, 8 predicted proteins | sample TergutLab28metaG_FD_92764 | JGI IMG/M metagenome (GOLD analysis project Ga0131853, IMG submission 92764) | Labiotermes labralis P1 segment gut microbial communities from Petit-Saut dam, French Guiana - Lab288 P1 (version 2) (version 2) | ecosystem: Host-associated > Arthropoda: Insects >...
ACACACACACCCACACACACGTACCCACACACACACACACAAACGCAAACAACTACACACACACGCACACACGCACACACGCACACACACACACCCCCACACACACACGCACCCCCCACACACACGCAGCCACACACACACACCCACACATACACGCAACCACGCGCACACACACACACACACCCACACACGCACCCACACACACACACACGCACCCACACACACACACTCACACACGCACCCACACACACACACACACGCACACGCACACGCACATACACACACACCCCCCCCACACACACGTACCCACACACACACACTCACACACTCACACACACACGCCCACGCACACGCACACACGCACCCACACACATACACACACACACATGCGCGCGCGCACAAACACAAATTTTGTCTCAGATACTTCCCCCAACACGTAGGTGTTTTCACATATCACGGTCATCAATAAAGTGTATTTTGACACATTACATTTCAAACGGAGCGAGAAAACGTTTAGAGCTCTGACGGCTCCCAGGTAGTGCCTATTGTTCCTTCCTGGAAGTAAAGTCACGTCGTCAAGAAGGTACAATGAAAGGAACTGAAATGTGTGATTGTGGCGAATTTGGGTTGATTTTTGTGTTTGGTGGTTGGAGGACTGCAGTAAGACGAAATTTAATAATGTTTGGATTACTGAATTGCGGTGGTAGAGTTTCAAGTTGCTATTCTTTGGGAGGTGCATGAAGTAAGCAGTGAAAACAAAATTTTGTTACCAGCTCAGCAGTTGTAGCAGGACCGAGAAACACAACGTAAAGCCTTAATCGAATTTGCCAGAAAAATGAGAAAACTATTTCAGTCCATTCCTCACGGAAGAACATCGCATTATTGGACGTTTAAGGGATATCGCCCGATTGTCCTTCTGATAGCAGTAGCATGAGTATAAAAGTGATTATGGAGCAATGAGGGAATTAAATACACAATGAAAATGTAACCAGAATTCTGTCATGAAAAGGAAGAGACGCGAAATGAAAATTGGGGTCTTCGTGGAATGATACCTACAAGGGAAAACGAAAATACACTGAGGACCTTTCACAGAGCCACTTTGTCTACCACAAATCTCACAAGTACCTGCGTCTAAATAATATTTTAACAGGACAGGCACTGAACATATAACGTAATATTGAGGCGCGGTCGTGAAAAATTGCTGCAGTGCAAAAGCAATTAATATTATATGTTCTGAGTTTGTGTCTCTAGCCTTAGTTATCCAGCACACCAAGCGCATGCGCCGTTTTGTGTTTTCATCTGTGGCGTCTCCGACTCTACCACATTTTTCCACATTTTCCCATATACGATACGCCTTTCGCAATAATGCTATCGAACATAAAATATGTTTTAACTTTCCCTGCAATTTTTGTCTGAAACATTTCCCTTTTTAAGAATACAGAATTATATTACCATAAATGTGCATAGGTCTTCACGTAAGAGCTCTTTATTTTTGTCACATGACAATGAAACTTAAATTTCCTTGAAACATTTTAGAAACGTAACCAAATATCAAATTCCATGAAAATCCGTTCAGTGGGAGCTGAGTTTTTCCATGTGAATGGGGGCATAGACGGAAGGACGGAAGGACGGAGAGACATGACGGAGCTAAGAGTCGCTTTTCACAATTTTGCGAACGTGCCTAAAATTTATTTCCTACGTCACAGTGAACACTCTACATTAAAGAAACCTACGTTCTGTGACAGGGATGTGACAGCAGCACTACCACATGATCTGCTGTGTGGACCATTCATTAATAAGGATCGTAATGTTGACGACGACGCTACCTCCTCAACTGTTATATTCTTCTTTCTCAACTGCTTCTATAACCGGTCGTCGCGATCATCCAGGAAGTACTGCCACTTCGTAGTGAGGAGGTCATGGTTTCAATTCTAAGTGCAGAGACCGCCTATAATTAAATGTTTTCTCCTATCATCCTCAGTGTTTTTACGAAGGTACTGGGATAGTATCTGCAGTTACATCACGACTACTTCCTTCCACTTCTTTTACACTGTACTAGTCGCACATTCGTTGGTATGTAATGTGTGAATGAATTTTCCGTTAATGTACCATAAAAAGCAATTAAATTAACAAATATTTATCTTCATTGTTGTCTTCTAGTGTTCAAGGAAAGTCAACATGCTTGTTACTGTTTCGGTTTACTTACTTACTCCATGTAGCAAAGTCCTTCTTCGTAAGTTAACAGGTTTTCAGCCAGTCAAGAAATCAGCAGCATTTTATGGAGCCCGAAGGTTCATTAACACATTCACAACTACCCACCACATGTCCCTAACCTGAGCCAGCTCGATCCAGTCCATACTCCCACATCGAACGTCCTGACGATCCATTTATTTTATTCTCCCACTTACACCTGTGTCTCCCAAGTGGTCTCTTTTCTTCAGGTTTCCCCACCAAAATTCTGTATACGCCTCTCCTCTACCCCACACGCGCTACATGTCCAGTCCATCTCATTCTTCTCGATTTTATCACCCAAGAAAGTGAGGTGTACTCTTCGGTTTAACTTTCATAATTCTAACCAAAAAAGTCTTCGTCCTGAACTGCGTACGAAATCTTTAGAGATACTTTGGCATTTCGGAATTATTTTCAGGCTTCACTTTACTACCGAATTACCTCTTCTGGCATGAAACCTTTCCCTACAGCACAGACAAGTATCATCAAAACGTCACTCGTGCATAGTCGGTACAGCTTGATTTGCAGGTTCCATTCTAATCATGGTTTCCCACTTCTTTTCCTGTAAACTTGAACAGTGTCGCCCTTTTCAGTAAATTTACATTTGAACATGTAATTATATGTAGCTGATAATCTGGTTGAACACTTTATTATCCAACTAATGCACAAATATATAAATCGTAGATACAATTAAAATTATAAAATATTTAAAAATGCTCCAACATGTTTCGGATCACAGAGGATCCATCATCAGGGAGCCTTGTACATTGCTTGGCTAAAATTACAAAAATGGTTCTATTGTGTCTGTTAACATGGACGTGGTCGGTGTTATGGCAGCATAATCTGACTACCTTACCTTGGTACGGCAGTACCTCCCTATACAGTGAACGCACAACAGGTCTGATTATGCTGCCATAACACCGACCACGTCCATGTTAACAGACACAATAGTACCATTTTTGTAATTTTAGCCAAGCAATGTACAATGCTCCCTGACGATGGATCCTCTGTGATCCGAAACATGTTGCAGCACTTTTAAATATTTAATAATTTTAATTGTATATACGATTTATATATTTGTGCATTAATTGGATAATAAAGTGTTTGATTTTCATTGATGCACGGTGCAAACATGAAGATTGATAATCCGGTATTTATTTTTACGTTTATTCTGCTTGACATGTCTCCCTGAGAAAGCAACAAGTTTGTGACGTCATACTCCCGGAAGTGATATACAGCACCTTCGACCTACATACACGCGTGGATAAGTCACGGGCAACTTGTATTAAGCTCCAGAAGCACAAACACCGTCTGTGAGAAGCATGAAAAAGCAATTAGTTATACCTCACGGTGGATTTGTTACATTTTTTTTTCCAATAACGTTTGGTGAAGACACCACAATACAGAATTCTTGTTAATGCGGGTTTTCCAGCCTCCCTTTACTTTCTCTCTCTTTGATCCTACTTTTCTCTTCCGAATTCTAGACTCAAACGCTCACCATTTTTAGGCGCATTCTCAAAATTGCGAAAATCTTTGTCATGGCTGCTTGTCATCCGTCCGCATGTAACAACTCGGCTCCAAGGGAGCGAATTTTTGTGATACTTGGCTTTTGAATATTTCCATCGAGAATACACAAGTTTGATTGAAACATGACAAGAAAACGTGTACTTTGTGTAAAGACCAATGTACACATACAATTATACCTGGCTGTATTCTTCTTAGAATGAGAAATATTTCTGAGAAAAGTTGTAGAGAAAAGCAGAAAATGTTCAGTATCGTTTATCCGAAAATCGTGCGCTTTGCATGCCGGAAAACTAAAGCTACAGACACACACTCAGTATATGTAATACGTATGGTTCTTAAGCTACAACAATGGATAAGCTAACGCCTTTCGTTTATACGTTATAAATAAATTACCTGTCCTGTTTTATCTTACCTTAGGTCATGGGTTTCCAAACCGCGGACAGCCAGGTTGTATTATGGGACCCGCGGACACATTTGTAAATTGTGTGTAAATTACAAAACACAAACAATAATTTAGGCGGTTAGATTTATCGCTTATTATCATTTTACCATGTGAGACTCGCGAACTAGCCCAAAGTAGGTCATGAAATGTGTGAAGGCATGTGGCTGAGGTTGAGGTGTCAATTTCAAAGGCCATGTAGGCAGAACAGACAAAATTTTGAATATTATCACATTTTGGAATACGCTGCACTGTGACGGCTACCAATATGTCGGAGGAAACTCAACCCTCCATCTGTTATCGAAAGAAAGCATCAGATTCTTCTGTAACAGTGACATATTTTTGCTAAACTACACGGCGTCACAACCCAGAGACCAACAACCATAAGTATTTTCGGAGTGAGACAGTCAACTTGAGAAGTAATTTTACAGTTTCATACAGGGCTAGAACTGGGAACAATGAGGAAAATCTTGTAAATGCGATGCTTTAATTTAGTGCTGTTGTATGAAATGAACGCGTTACTTTACTGTATCAACTAGAATGTCGTTGTGGTGCGTTCCTGCCCAATTTGAACACCGGTTTTGTACACTTCAATGCTTCTGTTTTTAGATAAATTATTCAAAGACGTAGAACCTTTTATGTTGAAAAGGCGTCATTTAACAACCCACATGTAAGTCATGTTTAAAGATGAGAGCTCAGGTCGCTTTGCCCCGTACGATATATTTCCTTCTATCAGTTGCTGAGAATTCTGGGGTTCCATTGGAAATTCCTTCGGATGTACACAGTATGACGTCACGCGGTCGCGCTTGCCTTACTTTATGAGACGAGGGACTGCCTAGCCCTCTGGTTATATCATTAGTATGTATTGTCCGGCCGAGGCCACTAGGTGATTAATGTCCTGGACAGGGCCTGCCTTGTTACACACGACAACAGAGCCTGATCCTCAAAACACAGGGGCTGTAAAACTGCGGGCCATGTCTCTGACTTCGGCGACTTGTTAACAAATGAAGACATGCTTGTCTTGAATCATTAGGGATAGTATATTCTCTGGGGGCTCTCTGCACAACATGGGAAAGTCACCTCTTGAAAAAAAAAAAAACAGAATGTGTCAACCGCGAGATGGAATATTTGTTGGCGAATATCACTATTTTCTTATTTCCGGTCATAAAACGGCCTAGGTATCACATTTCGGGAAATAGCCTAATACACAGTGTCATAAACAGTGGGTAATACGTGTAGGTTCAAGAAATTTTTTTTATGTCTCGCTTACTTTCTTTCCATTAGTACTTTTATCTTGGTCTTCTCCACCTGTCGGGTATGTGTATCTGTATCTACAGTTTATTTAACGACACCGTCAGTGAGTACCGCCCATCTGTTATTGAAATCAAGGGGTTTATACTATTTGCGATAACAATGCCGCTCTGGGAATAAAGTGGAGACAAAAATACAGGACATTGTGTGTGGAAAATTCGGAAATTTTGAATTTTACTTCATGTGGTGCTCACACAGGTATTCCTAAAATTTTCTTTAACGATACTGTAAACACGTTGCAGGTAAAAACTCTTACCTTATTTAAAACCACGACGAACAGTTGAGGACACACACCACTGTTACAACAGATGACAGGAAAAAGAACTAGTGTGGCCACGCTGTTGCAAAATGCTGCAAATAAAATCTAAATTCAAGTGTTGAAAAATAAGGGTTCATTACTTCCATCTCTGAGTAAAACTATTTATGAGACACGCGCTACATAAGCACTCCTTGCCTTAATAGTTGAGAAGGATCCATGTATTTCGCCCATAAATAAACAATCGCATTACGGCAACATTTATTTAAATGGAACATTCCTCCCTTTCTCTGTGAAGAATAACCCACTAAGTTACATCAAATAACACAGATGGTCTAAGTGTGGGACGTCAACGCTTAACTAAATTCCTTGGCCTTATGGATTTTATGGTGGAATGCACTCAACTAAATGTAACTAAGGCCGAATTCAATAAGTGTTTTATTACTCTACCACTCCAGGCAGCTTCATGTTGGCGGAATGTTTTAGTTCCAAGAAGAACGTGTGTCAATGCTCAACTCCGTTTCTTTTAAACTTGTAAACTACTTCTCTCACAGTGAAAGGCTCTGGTAAAACAGCTGATGGCTGTCATGCCTGCCTGCCGGAATAATCGATACTATATAAAATAAGGCGAACTGCAATTAATATGATAGGCGCCTTTGGGAAGCGCCTATTGAAACCACTCTGTCATCAGTCCGTCTGCCTCTTTGTATTCATGAAAGAATTCGAGAACTACTCAATGGATCTTTGTGAAATTTAATTCTGGACGGTGGGCCCATTTAAATTGTGACTAAAGACAGCAGGCTAGTGACCGACAATTTTACACAGAGAGTACACATGCATTACTATGCACATCTGGAGGGTACTCAAGAAAAGGAGACATCCACCGAGTACACTACAGTGATACCACCCGCACTCGCACTTATATACCTGCCCCCTTCCACAACCTGTTATGCACCTACCCGCCCACATCCGGTGACTCGCCTTCCATTGGCTACTCCACCAGCCTGCCAGAACCCTGTCAGGTATAAATGCACCACACATCCCATCCCCTGTCATACTTCGTCCACCTGCCTATGAAGGTGGAACTGATAGAGGATTCCGAAACTTCGGCTATTAGAAATCAGACGCCGGGGAATTACCCAAAAGAAAATATATTACACCTGGAGGGTAACTCATTTCACATTCATAAATAAGTTGAAAAGAAACGTTTAAAATAATAATACGTATCTTCACTCTTATGTCCAAAGCCGTTTCATCCTTTAGTTTTAAATTTTTCTAAAAGATTGAACACAAGGAGAGAATTACGACAGAACTGATGCTATGATTAAATTTCCTAACGTATACTTTGCAGCACCTAATTCAAACTAAGTCTCTTGCTACTGCTATACACTTTATTACCCGTGATGGTAAAGGATTGTGGCGCACTTTTTAAATAATAATTAAAATGGGAAACTGAAATGCCTTGAAAACTATGTCCTCCTTTACTAGCCTGTGCTTTAAAATTCTCTACATGCATTAAGTTGGAACTGAACCTTAGTCTTTAGAGTAAGAAGCTGTGGCGCCGCCCCGTGCCTCACATTATTAGGTTCTGGTAGTCATAGCGTTTAAAATTATTTTTGTCTAAACAAGTTATCTGACAAGATGACATCATTGTGAATCTGAACTCTTTCAGTGCGTATTTGTACGGAATTGGATTGTGCGGTTCAGTTAACAAGACTTTAAATACATCATGCTATAAAGCACGTAATAATGTGATGAGGGGTGAATACTGAATTTGGAAAAATGTGGAGAGAAATTTGTGACCTAATTTGACGCACTGTCGAGAATCTACCGGGAGAAAGAGAGAAAAATCTAAAAATCCTTCAGCCAGAATACCTGGCCTCTGGACTTAGATTCAACACGGGCCCTCCTGGAAATGAAGCAAGAGTCATATCCTATTGCAGCGATCTCCGAACGTTTTTTTTTTCCTCGTGTGCTAATCTCAAAACCCAAAGAGGCACACGTACCAGTAGGTACTAATAATTTGAATGCCTAATTTCAGAATACTAGTCTTCCGAGATATTTTACTAGAGTCTTCGAATCTGCCAACCAGCGAAACAACAGCACTGTGTGCAGTTGCTACTTCTAATATAACGCGATTAGACGACAGGGGAGAGTCTGTATTTATAGTCGAACAATGAAATAGTATCTTCGTGTACAATTTATGAATTTTTCTCCATTTTCCAACACATTTAAAGCAATATTATTAGTGCGATTAACGTTTCTAAATTTTAATTATTGAAGAAATATTAAATTTCTTTGCCTACCACACTTGGAAAAGGACTGCTCTATTGCACCTGCGATAACCGTGTGGCTCGCGCCTGTCACTGGCGTCGTCCGCGCTGGATGCGTTTACAAAGACAGGAATTAGTGTTGCTACCGTACGTTTGACTTGATGTTTCAAGACATGGTACGTCAAGGCCGTTACTCATGATCTAGTGCGACGCTTGTTTCAAATCCATGGTACATTAAAATGTGTGATGTCGAATGTGCTTCAAGTCATATTTAAAAAGTGTATCCGTTTCTGAGACACATTTATTAAATTCTAAAGTACAATAATATACCTAAAGGTGGTAACTTCGCACACCCCACCAAAAGAATGGAATATATGCTGCATGAAACTCTTTGGTCTTCATCACTTTGCTCTCGAAGTACCGGCCTGTCGGTTCGTATCCCGTTTAGAGTTACACGGACTATCCTGTCGTATTGATCGTTTTGATAAATCACCGTCAAATCGGTAGCAAAACAAAGGACTGCATTTGTCTGAAAGTGACATAAAGGACACGTGCATTTAAAGGGTGAGCTTTAGTTGGTGCAGTCCAATTTGGTTTTGCCGGCTTCATCACAGGTGAAAGAGATTGTGTAGTGAACAAAGCGTTGAAATTTCTATTGAATTCATGCCTTCCAAATTCCAACATGAATACCAAAACCCTAATGGACACAAACTGTTTCACATAGACTATCTATACGCTGCATTTCATTATTTTTATTTCTTGTTAAGACCGCGCCCTTTTGCGTCGCGATAAAAGCTGTAGGCTTGTATTTGTAAGCTCCCACTTTAACATTTTAAAGTACACCGTGACTTTACGTAACGCTAAGTTTAAGATTCAAAGGTTTTACTTGGTGATCACATTGGCTTTACGTGCTTTACATGAATATCAGAAAAAAACAACAAATTTTGTACCTTACACAGCGTTAACCATTTTGGCGCCGGAATTATTTTTTTTTAATTTTAGCACACCCTGTATATAAAATGTGAATAATACGGGAACCAAATATGTTAAAATTATGAAACAAACAGCATTTTTAATAGAAAAAAACTGAGAATATATACCATGTTTAAAATATTCAGTACATATATTTGTTGAATAAATATATAAAATGCAACTTTAGAGGTTAGCGGTGCGGTACGAACACTATAGTTGACATTAGGCGTCTAGAGGTTAAACAGACTGCTTTTTATAAACGAGATGGAGTGTGTTTATTGCGCGGTACGCACTGAATCCTTTTACATAACACAGATACATTTCGTATGTAAAGTGTCAATATCGACAGGATTATCACTATCCCGACTGAGACTAACACTTGACTTAATTCAAGGACAATATCTCAACTAAACCACTCAGTGTTTCTTTAACGTCATTTCAAATTACATCATCAAGCCGTCTGGAGTTGGGTAAATGAAAATCGCCGAATAAAACGCCGATTCTTGTTCCTTGTTTCAGTCGCTAAAGGCACAGTCATCACTGCGCAGGGAAGAAATGCTTTTGTGTTCAGTGGCAATTAACTGTACAGTAGACGGAATTGTAGGCTTTACCGACGGCAAAAAATCTAGTATTTTTACACATGTCATAAAACTCCAAATATTTATCACGGTTTTTGGCACACCGATATTGATACGGTCTTAAATAGTCCATTGCCTCATCCTCTACCTTAATCCTGAGTCCCTTACACACAAAGAGAAATGCTAATATTATTTGAATCCATGTAACTTAAGTAGCTCTTGTAGTAAACAGGCAGTGAATAATTCAGAATTTAGCTTGTTAATCTAGGTACACAACACTTCAGAACTAAACTTAAATGATAGTTAGCCTTGCACTGTGGCCGCGTTGACTCCTGAAATTAAGCGAATAACAAGAAGCTAGCAAATGAAGTCACGCATGGGATATAGTTGTGATGAACATAATGATAACAAATCTTTTGACATTTTGGCTTTGTAGATTTTGATGTCGTGTAGCTTGGTATGTAAGTGCCACCATTATCGGAGTTATTCCTCTGAAATGTTTGTGTAACTGGATGCCATATTTCACTGTCACATTCCCTAACACGAGGACCTCGATAACAACAAGAGTGAGAACCTCAAATCACTCTATACCAATGTCGGGGATCGAGCTCAGGCACTATGTTCTGGGATTGAGGCCAGGCTAATTGCAGCTACAATTCAGCGCTGTGCAGGGAGGCATTACAGGTATGTGTTTGATTATTTTGAAGTACTACTAATGCATCTACGTTTGATGTTCTGTTAGGGCAACGGCTTATCTCTAATTGCCGGAGATATGAACACAAGTTCCGCCTCAATTAACCTTTTGATGCCTAATGTCAACTATAGTGGTCGTTCCGCACCGCTAACCTCTAAAGTTGCATTTTATGTATTTATTCAACAAAAATAGGTACTGAATATTTTAAACGTGGTATATACTCTCCGTTTCTTTCTCTTCAAAATGCAGTTTGTTTCATAATTCTAACGTATTTGGTGCCTGTTTTATTCACATTTTATATACAGGGTGTGCTAAAATTAAAAAAAAAATTCCGGCGCCAAAAGGTTAACGTAAGTGCTATTCACGCTACAGTAGTGTAATAGTATCAATTGATCAGGATCTGACTTTAATCACTATTGAGCTGGATTCAGCATGGGACTTGGGTATGGCTTATTTAACGATGCTGCTAGTATCTCAGATAGTATATTTTAGAATGAAGAGATCTTGAGTGAAAAACAAATTTGAAATAATGTTTATTATCATACCAACTTCTTCTTCTTCTTCTATGGCGCTACAACTCTGAAAGAGTCTTGGACTTCTCGACAATTGCCTTCCATTTAGAGCGGTCCTGTACTTGTTCTGCCCACTTCACAAGCTTCATCTTCTTCAAATCATTCCTGACATCATTACCCCATCTAGACTTGGGCCTTCCAGCTGGTCTTCCTGTGAATGGTTTCCATTTGTGCATTCTTTTCACTATGCTGGTTTCGGGCATTCTATTTGTGTGTCCAAACCAACTCAGTCGTTGGGCTTAAACATAATTTATTATGTTCCGGTGTTTAATTAATTCATCCAACTCCTTATTTGTTTTAATTCTCCAAATAACTTTGGCTTCCTTAGTTGGCCCAAATATTTTCCTCTCAAACACAGAGAGGTTTTGTATAATACTTTCTTTCAGGACACATGTTTCACAGCCATAAATTACAATTGGTCTAATTACTGACCAATATAACTTCAATTTGGATTTCCTGGACAATAAATTACTTTTAAAAAGCGTTTTGTTGCATAGAATGCTTCGTTCCCTTTAGCAATTCTTTCTCTAATTTCTTCTTCCAGAGTGTTTTTCCCATTCACAATAGTACCAAGGTAGCTGAATGATCTAACCTGATCAATATGCTTGTCCACAATTAGTATTATCATACCAACATACCCCCAAATAAGTAGTGTAAAACTGATACTAAAATTACTCCGACATGTTTCGGTGTTAATACACCATCTTCAGGGAATTTACAAGTTGTTGCATCTACAGTCATAAATTATTAAAATGATAAAAGACAATATAGAAGTGTGTCGTAATAATATCTTGGTAAATGTGGCCGCATATGTAATTCCTGGTTAGGTGTGTGTGTGTGTGTTTGTATGCGTGTGTGGTGCGCTGGTCAGGGGTAAACCTTGAAAACATAAAAGTAAGTTTGAAATTTTGTGCAAGGCATAATTTGAGGTAGTGTCAGAGAATTTTTGGAGGGCCTGAGAAATACCAAGAAGAATCATAAACAGGATGGCCAGACTCCGCGCCGATATTAAAACCTGAGAAGTTACAAATATAAACCAGGAATGCCAAAAGCGGAACCTAGAAACGTACTGTGACGTTCGCAATGAGATTAACGACTCAAACAATAAAACTAACCGGAATTTATTGAAAGATTCCTTACGCTTCTCACAGTAAACGCACAGTCTCTTGAGGGTGACACTGTATCTTTTCTTGTGCGGCTGCCCAAAATTCGAAAGTTCGTGGTGCATTCTACGTCTTCAACAATCAAACATTTATTTCCTGAAATTTTTTCGGACAGAGAACCGCGTCAAGCTGCGAAGGTTTTCTTTTTCGGGAACTAACTCCGTTCCACTCTTCAGGGTGTGCTTATGGTTTAGTAGCTAACAACCAACACATCCTGAAGACTGGGAAAGAATCGATTCCCGAAAAGGAAAACCTTCACATCTTGACGCGGCTGTCTGCCGAGTAAATTTCAATGAGGTCTCTCGCCGTGAAAGCTTCAAGAGTTATATAATTTAGTTCCTATCAGACTGCAAGACTCTTGAAAATGAAGGCAAAACGTTCCTTGGAAACTTCGGAAACCACTCACCCAAACGACATATCGTCACATCCCAGTAGATCTCAGCAACACTGCTTATTGTAGAAGCCAACAAATTATCTGTGTCAGAAGACATAAATATACATTGCAAGAAGAATGTGGAGACTTGAAGTGCGTTTCCAGGAAGAATAAACCTTAACCTCATCATGCACGTCTATCCGTACTTCGACATGGAAAAGGGTGAGTCCCAATGGGCGGAGTGAAGTGAAAAGCATGTTTGTGGTTATTACAAAAATTTATGACTTCGTTTTCTGGTTAAAATCTCACAAAAGTAACACACTCTACATGACGACGAACGTAATTCTTTAATGTCTTGCCATTACTAGCTTTCATAACTGAAACAGTGTCCTATATGGCGTGCTAACTGGGGGCTGAAGAAAGGGTAGGGCGTTTTGTAATTGAAACAATATGTGTCATTTGTAAGTTAGGAACTGATACTGTTGAAACCGTTAGCGACGGAAACATAGCAATGAAACATGTTCGACTGTAAATCTGTCCGGTTAAGGTATCCACACTTTTAAGAATTTTTGTAAAATTCCCTATCCTAAAATTACAACAAATAACCGAAAAAATGCAAAATGTAACTTCAGTTTTACATTTTTTTAACTTTTAATAATTCTTACCTGTTGAGAATCTATAATCTGGAAATTGTGCGCACCGCGCATTTTGACTATATTTACAACATATAACCAACAAATGGTTATTTGTTGTAAATATATGGTTATATGCTGTAAACATATGCAAAATGCGCGGTTCACACCTTTTAAAGACACGTTATCTCAACTTTTTCGAACATCGAAGCCGATCTCATTTAAAATATTTATTCGGGACAGTATTCACGAATTTTACGAGGTAACGGTGGAATGGAGGAGATTGCATAACGAGGAGCTAAATGATTTGTACTCCTCACCCAATATTGTGCGGGTGATAAAATCGAGAAGAATGAGATGGGCTGGGCATGTGGCGCGT
>Ga0131853_10016655_pt1 | contig 13394 bp, 11 predicted proteins | sample TergutLab28metaG_FD_92764 | JGI IMG/M metagenome (GOLD analysis project Ga0131853, IMG submission 92764) | Labiotermes labralis P1 segment gut microbial communities from Petit-Saut dam, French Guiana - Lab288 P1 (version 2) (version 2) | ecosystem: Host-associated > Arthropoda: Insects >...
CAAATTCACCGGTTATCGCTCCAAGGACGCTCAGGACCGCTGCCGTATCCAGGCCGGTGAATATGAGCGGTAGTGCATTAGGAAATTTAAGCTTCCAGAAAATCTGCCATTTGGTAGCCCCCATAGAACGCATCAAATCAAGTTTCGCCTCGTCTACCAACACCAGTCCCTGAATAGTGTTCACTAGTATTGGAAAGACAGCTACAAGCGCGGCGATGGCTATCTTGGACGCAGGGCCAATTCCAAGCCAGACAACGATAATTGGCGCAAGGGCTATCTTAGGAACCGTTTGGATTGCAACCAGGTAAGGGTAGAGCGTTTTTTCCGCCAGCGGCCATTGAGCCACGATACCGCCGAAAAACAAACCTAAAATTGCGGCTATACCAAACCCTCCGAGGACTTGCTGAAGCGTTACCATAGCATGAAAGCTGAAAATGCTAGACGTCCAGCCCGAAAAAAAAGCCTGGAAAATAAGTGATGGGGGTGGCAAGATGAAAGTCGGAATATTGAAACCTCTGGTCATCAACTCCCACAAACCCAAGAAGGCAATGATTGAAGCTGGTATCGTTATAATTTCAGGCCTTTGGAGTAAAATTCCGGCAATTTTTTGTTGTGTGTGAACCGTCTGATCCTGTTGAGCAGGCATACGATCTCAACCTTTCATCAATAAATTCACTTGGCATATGCACCAATTTGTATCACTTGTTAGTGGTGTGAACCCAAAAAACCACACGTTTCTGCACAGCGGTCACAATGAAGTGCAGAATAAACCCCAAAGGCATAATAACGAACAATACGGCAAAGTAGCCCGGAATATCGAAATCAAACTGCATCCTCAAGGCCAAGTTTCCCAAGCCGCCTTGCGAGCCTACAAATTCACCGATAATAGCGCCGGTGACGCTGAATACAGCAGCGATACTAAGTCCGGCAAAAATATATGGCATAGCATTTGGCACCTTCAGCATTCGAAATATCTGCCACCGGGTAGCTCCAAGTGATTTGAACAAATCCAGTTTCATCGAATCAACGGAGTTAAGTCCGTTAATAGTATTGATTAACAGGGGGAAAAATGCTACCACTGCCGCCATAACTACCTTGGAAGTCATGCCAAACCCGAACCAAACGAGAAAAATCGGTGCTAAGGCGATCTTGGGGATGGCTCCGAAAGCAATGATGTAGGGTTTAAATGTCTTTTCCACAATGCGTATCTGGGCAATGAGCGCCCCCAGTGTAATACCGACAACAATAGCTATAGCATATCCGATCAAAATTTGTTGAACCGTAATGAGCAAGTGCGGTACGACAAGCCCGCTTGAAATTATTCGCCATAGGGCATTGGCGATAGCTATGGGGCCAGGCATCAGGAATTCCGGCGTCCTAGTTACCCACACCAGGAATTCCCAGATGAGAAAGATGCTCACACCAAAAACAGGCACAGAAATCCGTTCGGGACGATCCCGAAAATATCCTGGCACTCGCATTTAGTCAATTCCTCCCTCGGAAAAATCAGAGAAATGTCTGCGCAGCTGCTTGACAAAGGTGCCAAACCGGTCTGTGTTCATGTCTACGATAGCGCGGGGTCGTGGGAGGTCAATCGTAACCACCTCACTGACTGTGCCCGGCCTTTTGCTTAGAACGATAACACGGTCAGAAAGGAACACTGCCTCCGGGATGCTGTGTGTAACGAACAAAATTGTCTTACCGGCAGCCGCCCATATCCGAAGTAACTCGATGTTCATGTATTCCCGGGTCATGGCATCGAGGGCGCCAAACGGTTCATCCATGAGCATGATTGCCGGGTCGGCAACAAGCGCCCGGCAGATGGATGCACGCTGCTGCATCCCGCCGGATAGTTCGTTAGGATATTTATGTTCAAACCCGCTCAATCCGACTAAATTAAGGAGATCCATTGCCCTGTTGCCATATAAGCTGCGGTCAAGCCGTCGAACCTCTATGGGCAGCATGACGTTCTGAAGGATCGTTCGCCAAGGCAGAAGCACGGCATCCTGAAAAACAAGACCTATATCTGCTCGTGGAGCAGTCACGGCTTCTCCAAGGAGTGAAACGTCACCGTTGTCACGATCAAGAATTCCAGAAAGAATTTTCAACAAGGTGCTCTTGCCGCACCCGCTTGGCCCTACTATAGACACGAATTCTTTCTCAGTTACCGTAAAGGAAAGGTCGGATAAGGCCTGAACCTTCTCACCACTTCTGGTGTGATAGGTTTTGTTGAGGTGCTTAACTTCAAACAGCATTACCTGCATCCTCCTATCTGTCTATAGCCACAAACAACTTAACCCCGCTGGAGCGGGGGGGTGATTTTGTCAAACTTTGGGAGTCCCCCCGGCAGAGCCGGGGGGTGCCGTGAATGAAAGAACGAGTTAATTAATTACGAATTCCTGCGCCAGTTTTACAATCGCCTCGGCATCGAAGTCGTTGATTCTTTCGATGAATTCATTTGACATAAAATATTCAACAGGTTTTTTGGTTGACAAAGTCCCCATCAAGTAATGGACGGCCTGAGCTTCCAATAATTCTGAAGCAACAACAAACCCCCACAATCCCTCCGGGTTTTGCAGCGGACGATTCCGATTGGATCGCTGCAGGTTTTCGGATCTGAGAACGTGCAGAGCGTCCTGCATTATTTCGTCGTCTGTTCTCCCATGTGGCCTAGCTTCTGGAAATTGTCTGTAGAATATGTGTACTGCTGCTTCCGGATTGGTCTGTACGAACACTGTGCCTTTAGCCAAACCGCGCAGGAATCCGGCAACCGCGTCCGGGTGCCTTGCGATAAAATCGTCCGAGGTGATAAGCGCATTGCAGCTCAACCTATCGTAGATCGGCGGTATGATAAAGCGAAAATAATCATGCCCCAATGTGTTCTCCAAGGCAGCAAAAGCCACTTCCCAAAGACCAAGAGCGTCGACCTGTCCGGTAGTGATAGCTGTGGCAGCCGTAGCGCCGGAGCCCACTTCAAGGAGGTTGAGGTCCCTCTGATGGTCCATACCGGCCTCGAAGAAAGCCGCCCTGGCGAAAGGCACAAAGCCGCTGGCCAAGCTGGAAACGCCGATGTTTTTCCCTTTTAGGTCTTCAAGAGTGTATATTGCACTATCTCTGGGGACGCCAAATACGAACTCCGCTTTAGTATGCTCCTGAAACACGGCTCTCATTCTCGCGCCTCTGTGAACCGCAAATATAAGCGGATCGTGGTTTGCTGCCGTAAAATTAATTTGCCCGGCGGCAAGCATCTGAATAGCCAAGGCCGACCCCGCGGTCCACTCAAGGTGAACATCGAGACCTTCCTCTGTCCAGAATCCCAGTTCTCTGGCAACGAAATAAGGTGTATGTACAAAGGACGGGTGAGCAGCGGTAAATGCATGGATAATCCTGACCGGCTGGGTTGCTTGTGCACAAGCGGCAAGCAAAACAACGAAAAGCAGCGTCACTAAAATCAGTCCAATACGCCTAAACATCATAACCTGCCTCCTCATCATATTTGAACTACAATGCCCTTTACATTTACATCAAAATTGAAAATTGTCGTTTTTCCCTTTGGCTTCATTCCCCCTTACGTTCTTTGTATTTGACGAAGCGTCTCTGCTATGATAAAAATAGGGTTTTCGTACAATTACTTTAGCATATTTTTTCGTATTTTTAGATGCTGGAGCAATACAATATGAGGCACTACAGTTATTTATCTGCGCAACGAGAGAGGAGCCGACTCAAATGATCTTTTCTGGTATACCGCGTGTGCGCCTGTTCGAGGTTCCCACGCCGCTTGAGCAGCTCGCGCGGCTTGGAAAAGCTCTGGGGCACGCCGCTCTTTACATCAAGAGGGACGATACGATTTCGCTGGGGATGGGAGGGAACAAGCTCCGTAATTGTGAATTCTGGTTCGGGGATGCGCTCTCGCAGAAATGTGATCTCATCTTGATTGCGGGCGCGCCGGTATCCAATCAGTGTCGTGCAGTGGCCGCAGTCGCATGCAGAATGGGACTCGAGTGCCGCATCCTTTACACTGCGTCTCAGCCTCCCGAGCTTACAGGAAATTTTCTGCTCACCCACATCATGGGCGTGGAATGTGCCTGGATAGGAGCAGTTTCGTCGGAAAAGGAACGCGCGCTGCGAACACTGGAGTACGCGGAGCGGGCCAGGCAGGAGGGGAGGCGTCCCTACATCGCCGGCACATCGATTCCTGGTGTTCTGGGATATGTGAACGCAGCCCTAGAGCTGCACGCCCAAGCGGACGCTAAAGGGCTGGATATCCGCCATATAGTGGCTGCAGGGGCGATGGGAAATACGGAAGCCGGATTACTGTGGGGCTCCGCCTTGCTTGGAGGCGCCTTTAAGCTGCATTTGCCGAGTGTGGAGTTCGGACGTGAGGAGCTGCGGTTTCGCGTGTTGGCTATCTTCAAGGCCATATCGGAGAGGCTGGAAGTAACCCCGCCGGTTGACCCTGACGTACTGCTCCACATTTACGACGAGTTTCTTGGCGCCGGGTACGACGTTCCCACCCCTGAGTCGATTTCTGCGACGCGGCATCTCGCCTCACGTGAGGGCATTTTCATCGAAAATACATACAACGGAAAAGTTTTTGCCGGACTGGAGTCCCTGATCGAGCGAAAAATTCTGCCTCCTGACGAAGGTATATGCGTTTTCCACACGGGCGGCCTCCCGGCGCTCTTCGCGCAGGGAGACCGCTTTCGGTGTACTCGGCATGAGCGATAACTTGGTGGTGAAAGCCAAGTATACCGAACGATACGTACGGTGGTGTTATCCCGATATCGGAATAAGTGGTGTGAAAGGCCGGGCGGCCAGGTAATGACCGCCCTCCTATTTGATGAGATTCTTTAACCCAAAGAGCCAATCTAGAACAAGCATTAAAACTACGGAAAACAAAATCAACAACGCTGAAACAGCGGCAATGAGCGGGGTGTTTATATCAAACATGAAGTTGAAAATACGCACCGGTAGAGTTTGGTAGCTGGGGCCAATGATAAATAAGGTCATTGCAACCTCGCCAAAAGATATCAAAAAGGCGAAAATGAATCCCGAGATTAGACCCGGCCTTATCAGCGGCACTGTTATGTGCCAAAAAGTCTGCCCCCAGGTAGCGCCCAAGTTCATTGCGGCAAGTTCCATGTCTTTGTTGACAGCTCGTAATGAGACACCTGTCGTTTTTATTATATAAGGCACGGTGACCACAACGTGTGCCATTAACAGGCCCAAAAAAGTATTAAAGAGATTAAACCTGACAAAAAACTGCAGTAAGGCGATGCCTAAAGCAACGTTAGGTATAGTTAAAGGAGACATAAAGAGGGTTTCTGCCAGGGCTTTTCCCTTAAAATCGTATCTTACTATAGCAAAAGCGGCAAAAAAGCCGAGCGTCATGGAAATAAAAGCGGCTAATGCAGCAAGCATGCAGCTTAAGTAAAACCCCATATGAAAACCGGTTGTGCGCATTAAAGTTCTGTACCATCGCAGTGACCATTCAAAGGTAGGTACTTCGAAGAATTCTTTCGGAGTGAAAGAGGTAAGTACTATCAAAAGCAACGGTGCAATCATAAATATCGAGACAAGAATATTAAAGACCTTCAGGGAATTGTTTGTCTCATTTTTTTGTATTCTCATTTTAAAATCACCTTCCGTTTCCCTGAAGACATCATCACCTGATATACAAATAAAATAGAAATTGTAACAACAACCATTATGAGCGCGATAACGCTGCCGAACGGCCAATCTAATAACGCTACATTATGTTCATAAGCCAGGAAGGGCAAAACTCTGGCCCTTACGCCGCCTAAAAGAGCGGGAGTAGTAAAAGCGGACATAGACAGGGCAAAAACGATCATTGAACCGGCTACTACTCCAGGCAGCGAAAGAGGGAAAATTATACGAGTAAATATTTGCCAAGGTTTAGCGCCTAAATTGGCAGCCGCCCAGCGCAAGTCCGGGTCAATTGTTACCAAAGAAGAATAAATAGGCATTATGGCAAATATAAGTTGTCCATGTATCAGAGCAATTATTATTCCGAATTCATTGAACATTAAAGCTAATGGCTGCTGGATTATTCCAAGGCTCAACAAAAATTGGTTTATGTACCCTGTTCTAGATAATAAAAGCGTCCAACCAAAGGCTTTTACTACAACATTTACCATCCACGGAGCTAAATAAATCAACATATAAAGTCTCTGTGTTCGCGCGTCCAACGTAGTCATGTAATAAGCTACAGGGTAACCTATAAGCACACTAAAAAAACTCACGATCAAACTGATCCTGATGGTACGCCATAAAACACGCAAGTAAAATGGATCCCAAAAGCGCACGTAATTCTCTAAAGTGAAGCGGCTGCTGTCAAATGTGGCCGGTCCTGTGAAACTGTAAAAGCTTATCAATACTGTCTTGGATAACGGTATAATAAAGAATGCAAGTAAGACTATTAATAAAGGTAGCAGCAGAATGAAAGGGGTCCAGTTTAATTTTTGCTTGCCAAAATCCTTTGGAGGGCCATGCTGAGGAGCGCTTATTTCATGTTTATACGTAGCTGACACAGCAATCGCTCTCCCATTCTACAAAAACCTGATCGCCTGCACTAAAGCGGCAATTCCGAGCATTTTGGTTTTCGATGATAATGATATAGCCTGCAGCGTCTACCTCATAATGTGTTTGGTTGCCCATATAGTAGGCTCGCTGAACTACTCCGGGGAAAGAGTTTGGACAATTTGAACGGCTGGCGGTAAGTGTAATATGTTCGGGCCGTATCATCAATTGAATCTTCTGTTGTTTTTCGAAATGATTTTTATCTTTATTAAATGTAATTTTCATATTATCGTTGATCCGCGCCCCAATCAGGTTATCCTCAATGACTTCTACGACTGCGTCAAACCGGTTGGATTTACCTACGAATGATCCCACAAAATCGTTGGCCGGATGCTCATAGATGCTTACTGGATTGCTTATTTGCACAATTTCTCCGGCATTCATCACGGCTATGCGATCAGACATGACGAAGGCCTCTGAAATGTCATGTGTAACAAAAATAGTCGTTATCCCAATTGTTTGCTGGATTTCACGTATCTCCATTCTCAGGCTTTCCCGCAATTTAGCGTCCAAGTTGCTGAGAGGCTCGTCTAAAAGCAAAACTTGTGGTTGAATCACCAGGGCTCTTGCTAAAGCTATCCTCTGCTGCTGTCCGCCGGAAAGCTGAGAAGGGTATTTTTTTTCTATGCCTGGTAAACGAATAAGGTCAAGTATCTTCGTAACTCGTTCTTTGATTTCCGGCTTAGGGATTTTATGCATTCGCAAACCAAATGCTAGATTATCAAATACATTCATATGCGGGAAAATAGCATAATTCTGAAAAACCATTGCGGTACCACGTTTATTGATAGAAGTGAAGGTGATATTCTTTCCTTCTAAGATAATTTGTCCCTCGTCAGGCGTTAAAAACCCGGCAATCATCCTAAGAAGTGTTGTTTTGCCGCACCCGGAAGGGCCAACCATGGAAAAGAATTCTCCTTTTTCAATGGTAAAAGAAACCGATTTCACTGCTTGAAATTTGTCAAAAAATTTGGATACTCCACGTAATTCCAGCTCCATTTTCTGTCCCCACTTTTTTAATTAAACTAACCCTACCCGGAATAATATAAGGTCCATGGCTTTGTAAACCATGGACCTTATAATTTTTACTTATCTTTCTACGATTCTGTTAAACCGCGCTTGCCATTCTCTTCTCAATGGGGTTACTGTTTCCCAGTCAAATGGTCTTAGCTGCAACATCATCTCTACCGACAATAGGTCAGCGGCCCTATCGGGATCCGGAACCATTCTCGTATTGAACGAACCTCTTGCGAACGTATCGGCTTGCATCTTCTGATAGCCTTCGCTCAACAGGAAGTTAAGGAAAGCTTTCGCGCCTTCCGGGTTGGGCGCATTCCTCATAATTCCCGCGGCAGAACCGTTGATAAAGGCGCCTTCTTTTGGCATAACTCTCTCAATCGGTATACCTTTGTTTCTCATCCTGGTGCTATCAACCCAACTTTGAGATGCGAATACGACTTCTCCCGAAAGGAAAGCTTGTTCGTATCTAACAATCGTAGTGGGCCAGTCAACAACTCCAGGAGCAATTTGCGCTAATTTTTCGAATCCAGGTTCAATATTGCTTTCTCCGCCGCCGCCAAGCCGTGCCAGCTCAACTAAAACCATTAAACCATAGGTGTTGCTTATGTTCTGAATAAGCATTTTCCCTGCAAGCTCAGGGCGAAGAAAATCTGCCCAGCTATTCGGCGGTGATATATTGTTCGCTTCGAACCACTCCGGGTTATATACCAATATACCGGTAGAAGTGCTGACAAACACATGGTTGCTGCGTATACCTTCATCCATTATATATCTGAAATTAGGAATCATGGTTTCGTCCAAGTCGATAAGCAGTTGATCCGCAACGCTGGCAAGCGGGCCAACATCGCACATGATAACATCCACTTGTGGATTATCTCTCTGTACCATTGCCTGGGCGATGATCTCCGAAGTAGTTGCCTTAGGGACGAGTACTACTCTAAATCCTGTTTCCTCATAAAACCTCTCAGCCATACCCAGTTCTTCAAAAGTTTGCTGAATGGTTCCTCCCCAGGATAAGAAGTATACGACATCTCTTGATTCAGCAGTGACCGGTGTCAGCAGCAGACTAAAAATTAAAACCATTCCCACCAAAAAGACGGAAAATTTTGCCCTTTTCATTGTTCTTCCACCTTTCTTTTTTAAAAGAGCTTGCGTTAACTAACGATTCCCGATCTCATTTTGTTCCGTGCCTGGTTTGCTCCCTGAAAAAATCCCTCCTTTTTTAATTGCTCAAATCCAATTTTTTTTAAAATAACGTTTGCTCCGTAATGTCAGTTGAGATGGCTTTGAGTGCACGAGCTGCGAAATTTTTTTGCAGCTTCTTCTGCTGATCGGCAGGCAGGGCAACATCACTGCAAGGGTTGTTGATAGTAATACCGGGGATGATACGATTACTGCCCGTAACCTGAGCTATAGGGGTCATGGCGGTAATGTGAGCTACAGGAATTCCCACCTTGTCTATTTCTTTTACCATCGTTGCACCGCAACGAGTACAGCTCCCTCAGGTACTGACAAAAATAGCGCCGTCCACTTGTTCTGCTTTAAGCGTTGCTGCGACTTCTTCACCCATACGGCGAGAATCTTTAAGAGAAGTAAGGTTACCGGTTGTAGAATAAAAATAAGGGTGAATTGCGCCGATATCCCCTTTTTTCTCTAATTCTTTAAGCGGCGCCAGCGGGACCAGAATTTCGGGATCGTCATTTATGTTATTCGTGTTGATGCCGGCGTGTATGCTGTAAAACTCTCCCGGCTTGAACGCACTCGCCTGGGAGATGTCATAACGCTTCCAAATAGAAGCAGTACCCGTTGGCATGCGGTCCGGGTTTCCAATAGGGACCAGTCCGCCGGTAGAAACAATAGCTATGTTAGCCTTACTCATATCAGCAACCGGCTTCGCGGGCTTTACGTTGTCACGCACCTCGATTTTATATTCTGTCTCGTAAGGTTCACCGGCAAGCTTGGCCAGAAGCATATCCACCGTGCGTTCCGCTACGGTTTTATCAACAAATACTTCTTTCCTGATGCCGCGGGGAAAATATCCTTCAGCATCCGCCCAAAGAATATTTTCACCGGCAGCGATCTTATTGGCAAATCTTGCTAAATCGGCTATGTCCTCACGCATCTTGGCTGCGCCGCCGCTGCCCTTTAAAATATAAAGTGGATTTTGCCGATACACGTCCACTCCGGCGTTTTCTTCATGCATACTTGTGATGGCCGGCACACCGTAAGTTTCAGTTGCATACTTGCACATTTCTCCACAACTCATGCCGTAACGGCCGGCGCGGAAAGCCGGGCCCGCCAGGAAAAGGTCAATTTCCTTACCTGCCAAAAAACTCGCGACGCGTTTTATAACTTCATCTCTATGGCTGGATATGAAATTATCGCCGCAAATTACAGTGTGCGTGATTTCAACACCTTTTAATGCTTCTTGGAGAGCCAACCCAGGCCCCACAGGTCCTTCTTTAATGACAGGTTCGAAATCCGTCGCGTCTTCTCCGCCTACGCCACCAAAGAATTGGTTGATATAATATATCGCTTTTTTCATTTTGCCGCCCTCCTATCACTATGTATTGATGAATTAGAAATCCTTTACGATCTTTGTTGTGAATCCGTTATTGTTGGCGCAGTCGGCAATCATACATCCATTAACGATGAGGGAGCCGTCCGGGCGAAGGCTTGGGCCATATTCATCATGGACCGACCATGCACCGTAATAGAAATCCCGCACTGCGGAATTAATATCTCCGATAACCAAATCCATAGGCGGCAATTCAAAAATTGCACCCGAATCCCCTCCTGTAACGATGGCATCGCCCTTGGGGTCCAGCATAGATTTTCCGTTATGCTCTATCGTATGTCCAACAGCCTTAATTCCACGATCTTCGAGTTCGGCCAGGAGATAGAAGAAGTCAATATCAAAATTGCTTCCTCCGCATTGGCTTGCAACAACAGCGCCATCCAGCTTTAATAGAGAGGCCATTTCACCGCTGCAAATCTTTACACGAAGTTTAACTTCATTAGATGCATCACTTGGACAAACAACTACTCCCACAAAATTAATGCTCTTGCCATGTTCTTTATACAGCTGCTTAACAACGGGCTGATTTTGGAAAGCGTAAGTCAAAAAAGCAGCGCCCATAAGTCCCGTCATACTGACATATTGACCATCAAACATCGCATTTGGATGCATCAGCACCGGCAGCATGTTCAGGCTGTCGCCGCCGAATATAGTATCGCAGCATCCGGCGGGGTACTGGCTTTCAGCAGTAAAAAAGTATGCCACTCTCGGCAAGCCTTTTTTATCCGCTTCCACAGCGCCCGGCTCCAGTTCGTAACATTCCCAGTCCTCCGGCTCTTGGCCTGCCAAAGTTTTGGCTACATAATCCGCTAAAAAGTGCGCCGCCTTTTTTTGATCATTCTCATACCTAAAAGCCTCGTCCAGATCTATTGCGTTGATTTTTTCCGCGTATACCACCAGATTTACCATCTTGGAAAAAATGCTATGCTCGGCGGCCGGGCCGGACATGTCGATCACTCCATCCGACGAGATCCCGTATTTACCGCAGTAAATAACGCTCATACCCTTCATTGCATAAAGCACTCCGTCGCCGCAGCTTGTTATAGGTCCGGTAAAGCCGGGGAAAATGCTGCGCCCATCCGGGCGGAAGCGCGGCTCTACAGCGGCCTTGGCCGGCATCACACGTATACTGTCGCCGGGACGGATAATATATAATTCGATGTTCTTCAGCACCCCGTCTGGGTCTACAGAAGCAATAGCCTCTTCTTTATTAACGGTGAGCACACCTTTTTGGAATGAGGTTTTTTCGCCAAATATAATGTCTTTTACGTGAAAATTTCCTATTTCCAGTTTTTTCTTTGGTTTCACACTCCTCACACTCCCTTACTTTTTTTGTACTTGTCGAAGCACCTTTGAAACGCCAGCGAAAAATCGCCGCGAGATATGCCGGAAATCAGGTGAGCTGCTCTTTGGGCCGATATCTCGCGGCGACACGTTTGTAGTTATTTATTTTCCTGGTTTTCTTCTTCTACTCCAAGTTTTTTAAGCAGTGCCACCGCTTCCGGCTCAGGTGCCTTTTCTTCCTCCTCCATAGCGCTGTTCCGGAAAAATACGATTCCCAGAATGACTACACCGGAAGCCGCAAAAAGATAAATCATGAAAAGATTTGGATTGCGGTGTATCATATGAAAGCTTTGCAGGTAGGTAAGGAACCAAAGGAATCCTATAATAAACAGCCAACGGATAATTAGCTTCATCACCCGGCCCTCCCTGTCGCAATCGAACTTGAGCCCGTGTCAAACGGTTCGTTTTTCTTCGCGCTGATGTAATTATGCCAAAGAATCAGTATGCCGAGCAGTGAACCGATAATCGAAATATCCCAGCGGGGGCTTAAAACGGACAATGCAATAATAAACAATATAAGCCTGGTCAATATATTGATTCTCTTGTAAGCACAGCCCTGAATTACAGCGGAAAAACAGATTACGCCGACTATACAGGTAAAGGCGTTGATGGCGATATCCGAATAATCGCCCACGAAGAGTAGCGCCGGGTTGAAAAGGAAGCAGGCAAATACGAACATGCCGGGAAGGGCAATTTTAAATCCGCTTACCGCCGTTTCCATCGGCCCGGTCTTGGCAATCCCCGCCGCCGCAAAGGAAGCAATCGCCACAGGCGGCGTGATATTGGAGAGCACTCCCCAGAATAAAGCGTACATATGAGCCGCAATTGGGTGTATACCCAATTCTACAAGCGGCGGTATAACCGTGACGGCCATTATGATATATATGGCCGTAGTTGTCAGGCCCATGCCCACAATGATCGCAAAGATTGTCGCGATTATGCAGGCAAGCCACAAATGATCGCCTGCGATGCCGACCACCGCGGCCCCCAGTTTTAAACCGACGCCGGAAAGCGTGGTTGAACTGACAATAATTCCCGCCGCGGCGCAGGCCAGGGATATAATCATGGTGGAGCGGACGGCTGTTTCACAAACACGAAGAAGATTTTCCGGCTTGGGGCGGCTGTGTTTTTTGAGAAAGCTAATCACAAACAGTGCGATAATGGCCATAAAACAAGCCCGTGAAGCCGTAAATCCCGCCGCAAGCCAATAAACCAGAGTTATAAGCGGTATCAGCAAGTGGAAGCCTTTTTTCAAAACTTCCCATGTTTTAGGCATTTGTTCTTTTGGCAAAGCTCTAAGGTTATTTTTTCTGGAATAGAAATCCACATTTGCAAAAAGGGCCACATAGTAACACACCGCCGGGATAAGCGCAGCCTTAGCCACGGTCCAGTAAGGTATGCCTAAAAACGCGGCCACTACAAAAGCCGTGGCGCCCAAAATTGGCGGCGTAAACATACCTCCTGTGGAAGCGCAGGCCTCCAGGCCCGCGGCGAACGTGCCTTTAAATCCCACCCGTTTCATCAAGGGAATGGTAAAAGGCCCCGTGGTTACCACATTGGCCACCGAGCTGCCGGACAGCGTCGAGAAGAAGGCGCTGCCCACCACACAAGCTTTAGCCGGGCCGCCAATCTTGGCGCCGAAGAGCGCCAGGGCCAAATCAATAAAGGTGCGCCCTGTTCCGGTTTCTTCCAAAAGCGCGCTGAATATCATGAATAAAACTACAAAGGACGCAATTGTGCCGAGGGCCATGCCGAAAATTCCGCCCTGTTGCATGAACATGTCCAAAGACATTGCCCTCAGGCTGGTCGGGGGGCCGTGAAAAATCCAGAACAATCTGTCGCTGTACAGCGC
>Ga0131853_10016656_pt1 | contig 13394 bp, 6 predicted proteins | sample TergutLab28metaG_FD_92764 | JGI IMG/M metagenome (GOLD analysis project Ga0131853, IMG submission 92764) | Labiotermes labralis P1 segment gut microbial communities from Petit-Saut dam, French Guiana - Lab288 P1 (version 2) (version 2) | ecosystem: Host-associated > Arthropoda: Insects >...
AAATCATAGGTTAGTTTTGAGGGAGTGGCTTTGATATTAATTTCTATTTCTTGTGTTTTTTTATTAAATGTTTCATTTGAAAGAAGTTCGCTGAATGCAGACAAATATTTTTCAACTGTTTCCCGACAAACACAATGTTTTATATTTATTGTTTTTTTCATTTTGTTTTCCTTTTTTGTTTGATTTTATTTAAAATCATTATGGCATAACAATATGGAGTTGTCAACTGATTTCAATCAAAATCAAGATGTTATTTAAAATCATACTATTTTTGTTATAATATACTCATGAAAAACCATGTTTTTGGAGAACGATTAATTGAATTAAGAACTAAAAATAAGTTAAGTCAAAGAGATTTAGCCGATGACACCTCTATTCCACAATCGTCCATAGCACATTGGGAAAGAAGGCGTCAAGAGCCTGACCTCGACAAACTCATAACAATAGCAGATTTTTTTGATGTAACCACAGATTATCTCTTGGGTCGAACAGATACATATTAATAAAAAATTTTATATAGTTCAGGTTCACTGACTGCTCACTGCAAACATATCAAAAATAAAAAATCCGCCTTTGACTGTTCACTCGCTTGATGATTGACTTTTTGTGTCAAAGATATTTGAGAGTGCTAGTAGTTAATTTTCCCTAGAACATAAAAAAATCTCATGAATTTTTTATCATGAGATTTTGTTTTTTAGTATTTTGCAAAAGACAAAAGTAACGAAGTTACCCTTTTACTGCTCCACCTGTTACTCCGCTTACATAGTAGCGTTGAAGGAAGATGAAGAGCGAGGCTATTGGTATTGCAATGAGGACGGCACTTGCTGCAAAGCGAACGAACAGGTGTGATGTTCCGTCGCCTGTTAAAATGGCGAAAAGTCCGACTGCAACAGTTTGGAATTCGGTCTCATTTCTCAAAATAAAACCGGCAAACAGGAAATCTCCCCAAGGCCCTAGGAAACTTGTCAAAATGACGAAAACGACAATAGGTTTTGATAAAGGCAATATTATTTGAAAAAATATTCTGGCATTTGATGCTCCGTCAATTCGTGCAGCCTCGTCAAGTGTTTTTGAAATGGTGTCGAAAAAGCCTTTTGATATGAAAAACCCAAGTCCTGCTCCCGATGAATAAACAAGCGGCAAGGTCAAAAAGAACCATCCTCCGCCTATCATTCCCAACTCTTGAAAAAGCGAGCCGATAGCGATTATCGTCAAAAAGCCCGGAAACATTCCGAGAATTAGTGCCAAGTTCATATAGGGCCTTCTGAACCTGAATTGGAAGCGAGACAGGACATAAGCGATACTGAGGACAAAAAGTGTTGACATTACGGCAGTTATTACTGCGATTATCAAAGTGTTCAAAAACCATTGACCGAACAACATTCCGCTGTCAAGGTCAGTAAACAGAAGAATATAGTTTTGAAATGTCCAATAGTTCGGGAAAAATTCTGTCACTCCAAGATGATTTGGATGAGCCCTAAAACTTTGAATGAAAATCCAAAATATCGGAATTAGCCAAACAATACACATCACAATCAAAGCGATTTGTAATATGCTAAGTTTTATTATATTTCCGGGTTTTAGTGTTTTCTTTTTTGTCATTTTAATTTTAATGGTCGGTGATTAGCGGTTAAAAAATTAATTGACATTCACCAGTCACTAACCACTAATCACTAATATTAAGCGAATTCTCCTTCTCGTTTGTAGGTTGCGCTTCGACGATAGAATATTAGTGAGAAGGTTGCACTCACTACGAAAACCATGATACCGATTACTGATGCGAGTGAGTAGTTTCTTTGAGCCCCCATTGTCATTCCAAAGAGCCATGTTATAAGAAGGTCGGTGTAGCCTGCTCCTCCCGGGGCTGGGTTACGATATGGTCCGCCGCCGGTTAAAAGGAAGATGACATTGAAGTTGTTGATGTTGCCGATGAATTGGGTGATAAGATAAGGGGTTGTGACGAACAAAACGAACGGCATTGTTATTTTAAAGAAAATTCGAACAGGTCCTGCTCCGTCAATTCGAGCCGCTTCATACAATTCTTCGGGAATGTTCATCAAAATCCCTGTTGCGATAAGCATTGTGAAAGGAATTCCAATCCAAAGGTTTGCAACAAGAACTGTTGCTCTTGCTCCCCATGGTGTTGACAAAAATCCAAGCCCTTCATTTACTATTCCCCAACTCATTAACAGTTGATTGAGAATTCCGTTATTGTCCAAAAATGTTCTAAGGGTCATCAGTGTCACGAATTGAGGAACTGCTATTGAGATGACAAGACATAATCTGATTATTTTTTTTCCTCTTATTCCTTTTTTGTTAATCAGCATTGCAACGATAATTCCCAATATGTAGTTTGAAGCCGTTGCGAGAACTGCCCATGCGAGCGTCCATGCCAATATCCCAAAAAAGACCGATGTGATTGCACTGTCCATGCCGAACAAAAGTCCAAAACTTCGAAAATGTGCCCAGTTGAAGAAATTGTTCGCAAGACCCTCAGAGGTGTTTCCAAGTGACGGATGCTGACCATAGTTGGTAAAAGCAATCAGTATCATGAAAATCAACGGAACAACCAAAAAAATTCCCAAAAACAAAAGCGGAAAAATAAGCATTGTGAAATAGAAATTTTTGTCTAAAAATGATTTGAGGTCTTCTTTAAAACTTGGTTTTTGATAGTGGGGATCTTCTTCTCTTTTCTTGCTTTTTAAGGATAGTCCTATTGATTGAAAATATATGCTAAGAAAAAGTCCCATGATAAAAATTGTTAAAACTCCAAGCAATAAGAACATGAACGCATCATCCCAAGGAATTACTTGATGAGTGATTGGGTCTGTTCCGCCGGTGTTTACTCCGAGTGTTACTAAATCACGAATAAATCTCCAACCGACACTTGCCATGAAAGCAATAAAACCAAGTTGAAATAACAAAAACACAATCCCGCGCCCGATTTGCTTGCGTGAAAACTGATAAGACCCCATGATGAAATAGGCAAGTCTTATGTCCTTTGCGTTGTGTTTAAAGTTGAGAAAATAGTTTTTGATAAATTTCATGGTTGGTGGTTGGTGACTAGTGACTGGTGGTTGTTATTTGATGGCTGACAAAAATTTAATTGACACTCACCAATCACTAACCGCCAGACACTAATCACCGATTACAGTCCGTATCTTATTGTTCTGTTGACTTCGTTTAGGGCTTCTTGGGTCGGGGTTGTTCCGTTCCATACCGCTAGGACATGAGGATTTAAGGCAGGCCATGCACTCACCAATTCAGCGATTGACGGCACTGTTATTGACCTTTGGGCTTGAGTGATAAGGTGTGGTATTAAGATATTTGTTTGAACATCCAGGCTATTTGCTTGAAGGTATCTATCAGTTGGCTTGAAATCTCTGTGGAGAACTCTGTCTAATTGATTTGTCGAGTTTGCCAAGAATGCAGCAACTTGCATGGACAGTCTTCTGTTTGTTGTTCTTGCGTTGACAACATACATTTTATAGTTCTCATTTGCAAACATTGGTCTTCCTTCTTCAAGCATTGGAAGGGGTCTTATTCCAAGCGATGCTCTTCCGCTTGCTATTGCACCAATAAATTCTCCTAGTCTATACGGACCTGTGATGAAAGTCAGTATATCTCCGTTAGGACTTCCAATCATTGATGGTGCTTGAGTTGGAGAGACATTGTTAATATAGTTTCTGTTGTTATAAACAAAATTCATTGCTTGAAGAGCCTGAGGAGAATCAAATCCGACATTGCCCGGCTGAATTCCGTGAGGTCCGAACAAACGAACTCCATATGAGAGGAAGAAGTTCATGGTGTAGAAACCGTTACCCATATCCATTCCGAAAGGACGAGCAACCTCATGAATTTCTCCTAATTCTTTAATTCCCTCAAATGTGTTAAGAAGGTGTCTTTGACCTTCGGGAATTCTGTTTCTGTTATAGACTAGAAAATGAGTGTCATGGCTATAGGGAAAACCATAATGCCTCCACCCAAGGTAGCCGTGAGCGGTTTGACCTGTGTAACCCATTACTGCTTGAACTGCACCAATGGTGTTTCTGTTGATAAGATTAATTAAAGCAGTTTCATGTGTATTTATTCCGCTAATAAAACCATTGTCAACAAGTGTGCCGATTTGGTCATGAGTGATGCTGATTACATCTGCCGACATTGCAGGGTTTGGATCTTGTCGTAGTCTTGTTGAGGCAACACTCTCATCAATATTTACTAACTCAAATGTGAAACCGGTCGGAGTTGAAGGAAGGTTCGTGAACGCTTCCATCATCAGTTGAATTCTTGCTCTTTCTCCGGCATGATTTGCAACAGAAACTCTGATGTGGTTTCCTGAATTTGACCCGTCAATTTCAGAAATTGACGGCATTGTCCAAGTAGTTGGAGCAGCGGGAGCAGGAAGGTTTACCGTTGGACGAGCAGGAAGATCAGGGCGAACAGTTCCTCCGTTCGGACAACCCATCAAAAATGTTACACTGAACATTAGTGAGAGCAGGACTAGAATTATTTTTTTCATTTTTTATCTCCTTTTGCCTTAAGTAAGGCTTTGTTTGTTTTATTACTCATTCATTTAAATATCGAGGTAATTGTCATTTCACATTATGCGAACTTACTTACCGTCCTTAAGAAATACCGATTAACTCTAGCAGTTCATCTTTACGAGAATTTGTGGAGCAGTTTGCCTGCAATTTATCTTAGAGGGGTAATCGTTCCCTAGATGCAACGCACCATCTTCCGGCATCGGGGTGGGTCATTGTTCCGATTGCTCTGACAGGAACTATTGACGGTCCGAAGTTGTTATTAATCATAGGCCCTCTCATGTCTCTGTCGGGAACATTAAAGTTTCCCGCAAAAGTGCCGGGAGCATTTATTGAGAGGATGACGCTAGTATAAGGAGGCAGAGAATTTGCTGTTGCCGCACCTGTTGCGGCAACAAGATGAGATGCTGTTCTCCAAGTTTGATTAATGTTGATAGTGTCGCCTGACATGTTGTGAAGAACCATGTAGGTTGAATTGCCATAACGCATTTCAAAGCCGAATATTCTTCCGTCAACATTCCAGTAAGACGGGATTCTGTGCATAGTTCCTCTTAGCATGGTTGGATGACGGTTTGAAACTCTTCCGAAAGTTCTAAAGTGTTCTAGCGGTGAGTAACGGTTGCCATGCTGCTCATGAACTCCGGGAAGTGCCCTGTTTGTTGCATCCCAATGAAGTCTCCATTGACCGAAGGCAAAGCCAGCCGTTCTGACATCATAGCGATTGTGTCCCAAATTCGGCATCGGGGCAACTGTCATGTTCGGTCCGTTTATTCCGGAAGTGTTTGGAGTTCTCCAAAGCATTGGCTGCCTGACTTGGGCGTCATTGTGCCATGGTCGTTGAACATAAGGGATATACATATATTGATTTGTTCCGGGAGTGTGCCAATGAGCATGAGTTCCCCATCGTCCCATGTGACCGTGCATTCCCAACTCATCACCATAATAAATCCACGATATTCCCGGAAGCGAGAGAATTAGAGGACCTGCAACCCGAACTCTGTTCCATGTTGCGTCCCTGTGATTTTGTGCTAAATCATGGAGATTTCTTCTTCCATAGTGGTCATAGTTCCAATGAACTCTGTGTCTAAGGCGAGAGACATCGTGATTTGAAGTTATGTGACCGTCAATCATGTCATTGAAACTTGCACGATGATGAGTGTTTACATTGTTGATTTGATTAATAACTCTATTGATATCAGAACTTCTTGCTCCGCCGCCGCCCGGATAACGGTTTCCGAACATTGATCCCAAAGCAAAGTGAAAATCAAAGTTAAATTGAGAATCCATTCCTGCAAAGTATGGCGCTAAAAACCCTGTGTTGCCGGAAAGGTTTTCACCGACCAAGAAAGCGTTCGGAAATGCTGATTTTACTCTGTAGTTAAATTCACGCCAAAAGTGCATGTTTTTGTGGAGATGGGCACGGTCTAAATGGTTCGGATGGTTTTGACCATAACCTACTCTGTCGTGATGTTCATTGTCGTTGTAGATATGTTTGACAGCATCAAGCCTTAGTCCGTCAACACCGAATTCAAGCCAATATTTTGCAGCATCTATAATAGCGTCACGAACCGGTTGATAGTCGAAGTTGAGGTCAGGCATGCTTGTTCCAAACATTGCATAGTAGTAATAACCGCTTCGTATCGGATGCCAGTCAGCGTCCAAAACTCCTCTTTGAGGTCTTCTTCTTCCATATTGGTCATAGACATGAATCGAGTCAATATGTTCAAAGTGTTTTATGGTGAAGAAATTCCTGTAGTGCGGATTTAAAGATGCTGCATTTCTGAACCATTGATGGCGGGTTGAAACATGGTTTGGAACAAAGTCCATCATTACTCTTATGCCGCGGTTGTGAGCCCTGTCGATAAGTTCTGCAAAATCTTCTTTTGTTCCGACACGGGGGTCAATAGAATAAAAGCAAATAACATCATACATATGATACGAATTCGCCAAATTTATCGGAGTTAACCAAAGCGCTCCGACGCCTAATTGACAGAAATATCCGCTTTCTAAAACATTAATAAGTCCTCGAAGGTTTCCGAATCCCGGTTGAACGGCACATTCACTTGATGCAAATGTTGAAACAAACACCTGATAGCCAACTCCGACATTTTGAACAAAGTCGGGAGCATTCGGCATTATCGGAAAATCATTTATGTTATCCCAACCAATGACAATCTCACGACCCGGGTCAAGCAAAACATACTCTCCGAACGCTTCGGCATAAATCGCACTCGGAACATTTTGCGTCCTTGTGTTTGCCCAACCTCTGTGATTTTCACCTCCCGGATCGGGATGAAATCTCCAATAATCACTTGCTCCGTCATCAAACCAAGAAGTTCTTGCGTTGACGGTTTGACCTCTTTGCATAAAGACATGAATAACACCTTCTGTTCCTCTTGTCAGTCTTTTGTGTCCGCCTTCCGCCATCGGAGTTCTGAAACTGTCGATGAAAACATCAGGACCGTCTCTTCCCCAAACTTCTCCCGGAATTCCGACAGTGTTTTGAGTTCCGACAAGAAAACCAAGATGGTCATAGGTTCTAAAATCTGTCGGGATATTTCTTGAAACTCCCGCCATATGAGTTGCTCTCATATCCAGTCTTGCAATTGCACCTGAATCTTCACAGAATCTATAGAAGTCAATTCTGACACCCTCACCTTGAGGCTCCGGCCATGTCCAAATAGCATAGTTTAGATAACTCCTTGGGACACCTTCGGGGTCTCTGACAAAAGAACTCACATAACGATTTGTTTGAGCATTCCAAGTTCTGACGACACGATAACGATTGTCGTTGTTCCATGCTTCATGGAAATAGTGGAAATAGATAAAGCCGTCTTGAACCCATGTTGCTTGCAATGGGTCATTAAGATATGCATCAAGGTCATCGAGTGCAATCCAGCCGGCATAGAGCCACATATCAGAAAACACAGGTGTTGCAAAATTCCATCTTGTTTCCGAAGTTTGGTTCGTCGAATGAGTGTACCAATTAGTGAACCTATAGTTTGCTCTTGTTGCAACATCATAATCAGTCGGAGGTTGAATAGTTTGACCGCCGATTGTTGTTCTTTGGAAGTTTGGAGTCATTACTCCGCCGTTAGGATGAAAACGAACGGTGACGCCTTGCCCTAAAAGGTCATAGGTTTCAAGGGTTAAGATTGACGGATTATTAGTAATTTGAATTCTTGCACCGGTTGCAGCGGTTGGAAGAATTCTGCTTGTTACTCTGTGTCCGCCGATAACAACATAAACACCAAACTGATTTTGGTGAACAGTCCACTCAATATAAATATAAGATGCTTCTCTGACAAGATTATCTCCAAAAGCAAGAACTCTTTGAAAGTTGTCTCTAACGGTGAAAGATTCAAGTCCCAGCACATTAGCGTTAGTTCCGACAATAAGATTAACATAATTAGGAACTGCTCTTAGTTCAATTTCATCATCTCCTGTCACCATGATAGCATGACTTTCTGTTATGTTGACTGCACGGTGCCTTTCACTTCCGTTGACAAATACTGCGCCTCTAAAACCAATAGGTGTCGTCCATGTTAAATTAATGTAGTCCGCTGTTAATAATGTTGTAACTGTTGCAGGAATTCCTGTGACAACTTCCGTTTGAGGAATTTCTCTTCCGGTTACAGTCGAACTGAAATATAAACTTGTTATGTTTGCCGCTTCTCTTGAAATTGTGACTTCGGACGGCTGCCCCGGAACAAATGCTCTTGCTTGAAGTTGGATGTCCGAAAAGACATTAAGTTGAGCGCTGCCTGACTCCGGAACTGCTGAACCGAGTGGTCTTCCACTAACATACAATCTCCCCAAAGAGCCGTGCGCCGCCGTCCATGTAACGCTGACAAGTGAGTTTTCTCTGACCGACAAACTTTGTCCGGCAGGAATAATATCTCCAACCGTTGGAAGCCCTGTTTGAGAGTTTGCTCTCACTGTTTGAGCAGTGATATTTGCCCCCATTGCAAGGGTTTGAACATTATAGAACCTTTCTCTGACATTGAGTCTTATGTCTTTTGCATGTGTTACCGGAATAATATGACTTCCATCTCTTCCGACAGTTGCTGCAACCCTAATATCATTGATGTAGAGTTCGGCATGATAGCCGTACCTTCTTTCCCAATTGATTTCCAAAAATGTGCCGGCAAAAATTGAATGAGTTCCTGCTCCTAGTGCTAGATTTGTGTCAGTTCTAGTGACAGTAAACGAATCTACTCCAAAAGTTGGTATTTGAGCAACTGTTATTTCATGAGTGACGAAAGCGTGTGTCCTAACTTCAACTGTTGTCATTCTGTCCGGCATCCTGAAAGATGCGTTAGTATTGGGAATATCATTATGAATAGTAGTTGTGACATTAGTAAGAGGCGTCCCATTGACAAAAACAGTGCTGGTGTAGAGAGGGGCTAATTGATAATTAATCTCCACCAGTGCATCTTCCGGAACTGTTGAGCGGTGATTCAAATAAATTCTAGTTCCGGCAATATTATATGTATGAACCGTCAGCCTTGTGCCATCGGCTAATCCACTTGACGGCTGAACAATTATCAAATTTCCTCTGTCTCCGTCACATGCAGAAAGCATCACAACGCCCATAAGAGATATAACGATGAGTGCCAGTATTGCCACAATATATTTTAATTTTCTTCTCATATTCTTTCTCCCGATTTAGCGGTGGTTGGCGATTTGCGGTCAATGATTGGGGGGATGTCAAAAAAAATCTATCCTTACACTATCACAAACCTCAATTCATCAAACACTTGTTAGTTAACTAAGCAATTATATCATAAAAATATTTATTTGTCTACAGTTTTTTGAAAAGTTTTTTTTAAATTTTTTCAAAAAACTGTGCGAGCAGTTACTAGACTTGTTTTGAAATTGACACTGCGCCTAGCCTAACTCACTAAGAACTGACAAACAGATTACAATTAGGGTCAAATTAATTTATCATCTCTTTGTCCTTTGTCTACTGAGATCTGTTTGAAAGAATTAAACTTCCAAATCCGGGGAGGTTGTCTGCATTTGCTGTTCCTCGTGTTGGACATCTTGAGGCAGCGATAACATAACTTGTTCCTGCTCTCCATCCCGGCTGAATGACAAACGGGGTTGCGTTGAAGTTATGGAAAATCATCCAAATTTCACCGTCTAATTCCATTTGAAAACTTGCAACTCTGCTGTTTGTTTCAGGTCCTCTTGAGAAGTTGCCTCTTGTCATGACGGGATTTGCAGACGCTTTTCCGAAAGTTCTGAAATGACTGAGCATTGAGAATTGGTCGTTTGCTTGCTGCTCTGCTCCTTGAACATTTCTGTTAAAGTCGTTCAGTGTCAAATCCCAAAACCTGTGTCCCACGCTTCCGTGGAAATAGAAATCAACTCCTCGGATTGGACATCCGCCTGTTGTGTGAAGGAACGGTCGTCTTCTCCACCTGTCGTAATGTTCGCCTTCAAGCCCCGGATAATGAGGGTTTGACGGATTTCTAATCCATGGACCGCTCATTCCCAACTCATCTCCAAAATATATCCAACTAATTCCCGGCACTGTCAGAGTCGCCGCTCCCGCTACTCTTGCCCGATACCATGCGTTGCGATGGTTATCGTTTCCATACTCTCCATGACCGGACAATCCCATCATGTTGATTAAACTTGCTCTATCATGGTTTGAGGTAAAGGGTGAATAGACTGCCGCTTCGCCTCGATAATAGTTAATAATATTTTGTCTTCCTTCAATTCCGTCAACAAACCAATTCCCCCAAGGGTTATTTGTTTCGCTAATCCATCTTGGCTGCCTGTCTGAGAAATAGAAACTAAATAAGGTATCCATGGTTCTGTAGTATGGTCCGAGTTGATTCATTTCGCCGGTGAAGTTCTCACCGATTAAAAATGCATTCGGGAAATCTCTTTCAAAGTTAGGATGAGTGGGGTTTGTTATTCCTGCGACCGTTATTCGATAGTTAAACTCTCGCCAAAAATGAGCGTTTCGAGTGTGGTTTCCTCTTCCCAAGTCTGCCTGCCCGCCTCCGCTATGCAAGAATCTGCAATATTCATTAGCATCATAAGCATGGTTAATAGCATCTAGTCGAAAACCTGTGACACCTGCGTTTAACCAATAAAGTGCAACATTGACTATCTCATCTCGAACCGGACCATAATCAAGGTTGAGATCGGGCATTGAGTTGTGGAAATATGAAAAATAACGATAATTGAAGTTTGGTGAGCCGGGTCCTCCGCCAACAGGAGTTCCTTGAGGCGCACCTGGAATAAGCATGTTTAAATCATGCCAATATCTTGAGCCGCCTTGAGTTTGAGTATAATGACGGATATTGAAAAAATTTCTGTATCTGTTTGGATGCTCCGGAGTGTCGTGTCTTGAAACAGCGTTTAGGAACCATTGATTGAGATGAGAAACATGGTTTGCAACTAAGTCCATCAGAATTTTAATTCCTCTGTCCGCTGCTTCTTCCAACAGTTCATCAAGAGCATATCTTCCGCCTACTCTCGGGTCAATGGTGTAGAAACAAATAACATCATACATATGATAAGACCCTGCTAGGTTTATCGGAGTAAGCCAAATAACACCAACACCCAAGTCACAAAAATAATCATCTCTCATGACATCGGTGACACCTCGAAGTGTTCCCCACCGATACGGATAGCCCTCGCTTTCGGGATTTCCTCTCGTTTGGTTGTAAGGATAAAATCTTTGGTCATCTCTTGGACTTCTTGCAAAGGTTGTTGAAAAGATTTGATAGCCGACTCCGACATTATCTCTAAAATGAGGAGCGGTTGGTGCGATTGGCCAATGTGCCCAATCCCAGTTAGCAATATTTCCCCAACTTCCTCCGCTAGTAACTAATGCTCCTTGCGGATTTCCGTGTTGTCTCCAAGTGTTCCTGTTTGGGACAGGCAAAGTTCCGCCTCTTGTTCTGTCGATAGTTGTTGTTAATCTTGGGATAGGATTACTTCTTTGAGGATTCCAATCAGTTGCCGGCTCGTCTTGAGAAAGGCGAAATCTTGGAATTTCACCTCTTCCCATAAAAACATGAAGGATATTCTCATCACTGCTTCTTGCATTAAGGTTGAAAATAAATTCATTTACTGCATTATCTCTTATCCAACCCCTTGAATCGCTTATCGGAACTCCGGTGTAAGGATTGACTTGATGGACTAAAAATCCGATTCTGTTTGCTGAAATCATTTCGTCCGTCATGCTAACACGAGCAACCGCTCCTGTTGAGTTGTTGAAAAGAGTTTGGTCAAAACGATATGTCACTCCTTGTTCGCCATATGCCCAAACATGGACTGCCCATGAATTAAATTGGTTAGGCTGGGTTATCCATGGTGCGTGATAATAATGGAAATAGATACTGTTTGGCTGCCATGGAGCGCCTCCTTCGCTGAAGATAGCATAGAGCGTTTTTGAACGAGTGACGACATTATTAAAATTCCATGTTATTGCCGCATTACTTGCTTCACCCCAGCCAATAAAGTGATAGTTCGCTTTTGTCGGGTTTGGAAGAGGAGTCAGGGCGGCTTCGGTATTGATGTCGATTGTTTGCATCGGAGGCGCTCCCCCAACTCTTTGTCCGTTGTTGAGGTCAAATGTGATTTGGACTTGTTGAACAGCATAGATAGTAAGAGTTGTGCTGAGAGCGGTGACTGTGAATGTTCCTCCGTTTGTTATCGCCGGCGTCACAGGGTGTCCGTTAACATGAACAAAAACTCTGATCAGCGGATTTGTTTGGTCAACCGTCCAATGAATAGTGAGGACTGCTCCGGTTGAAACTTCAGTCTCGGGAGCAGTTATTCTTGTTCCGCTATAATAAACATTAAGCGCAGTGACGCCGTCCGGGAGATTGGCGGCAACTGTTACAGTTCGCGGTTGAGGAACATAAACGGTTGACCATCTTGCAAAAATTGTTGTCGGGGCTGTTATTGGAGTTGCTGCAAAAGCAAATTGCTCTCCCCCCGTTTGAAGAGTATACCATCCGGCAAAGTAGTTATAGACAGGGTGTGTCGGAGGGTTTGCGGGACGAGCGGCAAACCTTCCATATCTGACTTGAACAACGGTGTCTTGACCTGTCGGCATTTGTCCGCCAAGAAGGCTGAATGTGACTGGGTGATAGACAGCGGGTCCATCAAATGCTGCAATCAACTCAATTGAAACATCATCAGTGACTGTCATAAGATGATGGTCGACAGATGTCGGAGTGACTGCCGCTCCATTAATACGAAGAACCGCCGAATGGGTTGATAAAACTCTCCAAGAAATTCTTATGTTTGAGTTTTCCGGAATTCTTTCGCCATCGACAAAATTTCTGACCGAGCCGTCCTCATCCCAAATCGGAAGATTGAAGGGTCCGAACACTTCAACAGAAAATGCGGTCACTCCCGAGGCTATGCCTAATTCAGGATGAGTGATTGACAATAAATGTCCCTCATCATCATTATTACACGCAGTCAGCATTGTTGCACTGAGAACAAAAGTTAGTGCGATAACTAGTGATAGCAATAGTTTTTTAAAAAGTTTTTTCATCATAAATCTCCCGATTGCCGAGCGGTTAGTGTTTAGTAAATAGCGATTGGATTTAAAAAAATTCTACACTTTACCAATCACCGTTCTCTAGTTCCAAAGAAGTAAAAAATGTTAGCAATTTTTTTGACCACACTCCCCATTGTGACATTATAGCACAAAAAAACAACCTATGTCAATAGAAAATTGGAAAAAAACCTTGTTTCTTTTTTGTTCATAATTTGTTCAGAGGATATCATTCCTTAGACATTCCTTAGACAGAAAATAGTTGTCTCAAACACCGTCCCCTGACCCCCTGACCTGCTGGGATTAAAAAAACAGCA
>Ga0131853_10016657_pt1 | contig 13394 bp, 8 predicted proteins | sample TergutLab28metaG_FD_92764 | JGI IMG/M metagenome (GOLD analysis project Ga0131853, IMG submission 92764) | Labiotermes labralis P1 segment gut microbial communities from Petit-Saut dam, French Guiana - Lab288 P1 (version 2) (version 2) | ecosystem: Host-associated > Arthropoda: Insects >...
ACGTCAAGGATCAGGTTTATGTTCCTCCTCTTCCCGCAAGTATCCCGGAACTGAAGGTACGAATCAGAACCGCCATTGAAACCATCACCGCTGACATGCTACAAACAGTTTGGAACGAACTCGGTTATCATTTTGATGTTTGTAGAATCACAAAAGGTGCACATATAGAGCACCTGTAAGGTATGTAACAAAAACTTGGAGTGTTGTTCTATTAAGTAAAAAAAAATTACTCCTACCTCAAGTGTGTTGCGTATGACAAGTTGTTAAAACCCCGACAATCATTTTCAATAACCCTGTATTTTCCCTCGATATATAATATATTTTTCTTATATTTGTGGAATGTTAGCACAATAATTTCTTTGAATCATGCAAAAACTTTTATCTTGTCTGCATCAGTGATAAAATTCGGACAGAGGAAATGTTAATTACGGTATAGTCTCTTCAATGTATCACCAATAAATCTAAGCGTTTAGATTAAAAAACTCTAATTGGAACGACAATCTAGCAATGAAGATGAGTGTATGCATCGATGCTGATTATTTTTATGTGGCTTATGGTTTATTTATGTTTCAAAAATTTCATTCCCTTTTATTAATAATTTACGGTTTGTATCAGCTTTTATAGTTAGGGGTTTTTATTTAGAACGCGTAACATTGAAAAGTTATGCTACAAGAAGGATTAGGCGTCCACTGTTTGAGGAACCATGGTCTATTGTGTTTTGTCACTCGATGAATGCGTCGAAACTTTCAAGTGGAAATGACGGAGAGACAGTAACTTTCTGACCAGTTTTGGAAGACATTATTAGGCCCAAAACAAGAATAATTTTTGTTATGGCTAGTGTTTTTAGTTCCTTGTGGTTTCTAGCTTCGGGTCTTGATCTTAATTTAGTTTCAGCTTTGATGTAGACAGTAACAGTTTTCGGTATTTGAAAAGTCAATTTACCACCATAGTTGCTGCATGTTGCAGGACTTCCTACAAACATCTGAAATAGTGACAGTCGGAGAAGCAAGACGTAAAGCCAGATTAAAACTTCACAGGGTGCTTGAAAACAAGGTCAACAACTCATTCTTTCTTACGACAGTTTATATTCTTACTACGTTAGTGTAAGAAACTCTATGGCAGTGGTAATGCATGCACCCTATACATTACCTTTCGCTTTTATTTTCTTCAAAATTTCTGTTTGTGTATGCTTTAACTTTCACGTAGGATACATAAAATTGCTCCCTAAGTGTTGCTTAAAATTTTCGTGCGTATGAACATATTCAAACATGCGTGATTTCAGGCTTCCGCCGCGAAGTCGATGAGCACTGCGCTCTTCTGGGTTGTTACGCAGCGAGTGGTGGTAATTTCTTACCGACGTTTCGGGACAACCAACAACGAATCGTTCTTATCCTCAGAGTTCAAGAAGTTTCCATGCCGAGTTCCGACAGAGTACTTATTGTATAGAAGCGAGAATAGTTGCGGCATACGTACGCTTCCTATGCATGGTAGAATAGCCAGAAAGCAAAAGGAAACAAACATGAAAATTAAGAGACTGTACAGTATGGCAGGAGACAGAGAGACATTACGTAGTGTAAGGTTAAGTAACGCCGTGAAGTCCGGTAGAAAATACTGAGGAACGTGATGCAAACACTCTCCACCCAGAAGATGGAGAGAGCACATTCTTTAGCATAACCTTTAATTACCAGGTAACACGGCGTCAAATGCCAACTTCATAGTCACGACTAACAGAAGACGGAATTACATAAATTAAAACCCTATAATGTTATAGGGATGAAAACCCCATCGTAATCAAGCTTCCTAAAGCAGAATTATTCTTTCGAAGTTAAACGTCATGTGGCTTGTGATGAAATTCCTTCCGTTTTATGGAACCAGAATGTTCTTGGATTTTTCATCAAATTTTTCTGTTGGATTGTACTTCGAGTCAAGATTAATACAGATGGGAACAACATAGCAAAAGTAAATTTCACTCTAGAACAGACCGTGAAGTTCCAGAGAGTGAGTAGATGTATAGCTATACTCTTTCTTTAACCTTGGACCTAGATGAAGGGGGTGGTGTTCAGCGCGACGCCCCGGCCGCTGTACCCCGTCAAAGAGAGCCGGTACCCATCGTACAGGAGACGAGAACCACAGAATACGTCCATTATACAAATGTTACTATTGTGACTTCACCTAACTTAGGTGGCACAGAATATTATATATCCTTCGCGAATTATTCCGAAATTCTCCAAACTGGAATCATACTGGTCTTAAATCACATACGGACACTCTCCCGCTTTTGGTGGTTATGCGCTGAAAAAGCCGCTTATGAGAAAGGCTGTTTAGTCTTCCGCGTATGTTAAGGAAGGGATCCTGACACAAAAGACGAGGAACAGTTTTGAAGCAGAGTTTGTAAAATTGTGACAACAGACAAAATATTTACCGCAGCAGGCGGTAGAAGACAATGTTGTGATTATGACGGTTTGCAGGCGCTATTCAAGTAGCGTCGCTTTGATGGTTAGGTGCAGCGACGTCACTGCGTGGTGTCACTCATTGTGGTTTCACCCGCATCATCACACACGTAACCACTTTTTGTCTTATGTGTCATCATATCGTGGAATCATTTCCTTGAAATCACGTCTTTCCGTGTTAGTGAATATTTTAATATTCTGTGCAACGAAATAATTATAATTCATTATTTTGGATGTTTTCTGAAAAAAATGCCTAGTCTCGAAGGCAACAAATTTCTTCTTGTCTTCTTGTCTATCAGTTGCATTTCTACTGGAACAACTTGAACTTCTATTAATGCAGCTCAGCAAAATTATTAGTTCTTGTTATTTTTATTAAAACCGCGTCATTTGCGAGATGATTACAAGAAGCAAAGCACCAGACAGACCACGTATATTCGAGTTTCATCTGCTTTAATAAAACATCATCATCATCATCATACTCATCATACGTCACCAGTTAGGCCTTGATGGACCTCTTTCGGCCACGTCTAACAGTCTCTTCAAAGACCTTCCAAGTCGTCTTCGTCCATTTGGTCTGTAATTCAGCATTATTTTTGGCATTTTGATGATGATGTTCACTTTTATTACACGTCGCAGTCACTTTGCTTTGCATCTTTGCAGTTTCTCGTCAAATGGTTCTATTTTCAACTGCCCCAGAATATTTCCTTTCATTTTGTGGTAAAAACGGTGTATCAGGCTGTTCTTCTGGAAAAAGTTCATCGCGATTTATGGAAATCTTGTTTTACTTTTTTTTAAGGATTCAAATTTCGCTTCCATTTAATAGAAGAATGGGGAGAGTCAGTACATTTATATCACTTATTCTTAAAATTTTCTGGACCAAAGTTGGTTTAAATTCAAAGAAGGCCACAATACAATTATGATTATTAAATATACTGATATGCGCTTGATGTGTTTTTTGCCTGGATAGATAATTTTTTGTTGCACACGATATATGAGAGATTACATAAAAGGTTAATCGTAATTACAATCAATTGGTGGCAGATTGCATACATAGAGTATCTGCACCGCATCAAGTCAAATATTTCTATGTTTCGGGTAGATTTTTTTTGTGAATGTTGGTATAATAGTATATAAAAATGTATCGCTGCGTGGATAGTTTGGTATGGGACATTTTAAACTCTTACACCGAACTATTATAAACATGGCGGTAAAACGAAGTGCACATATCATAATTCGGGTATCTGACAGAGTCTTAGTTTTGGGTTATTCATCGCTTCATGTCTTGTTTATTCTCTTGTAGTGGTATAGGACTCTGCCTCGGCGATACCTCGGTCTGTAAAAATCCCTTTACCTCTCTTACGGAGTGCACATTAATTAGTGTGGATAATTGGTGTAATAACACTTCGGATGTAAATGTAAATGTTAAGACAAAGAACTAGTCCCTGGTGCAACTTCGTCAATCAAATTTACGGGTGGACAAACCGTATCCTCCGCCGTAAGAAACCGTCCAAAAACGCCTGAGCCATGACACAACGTCATGATTAAATTCGTTTGTTCCCGAATGCTTACATTTCGACAAAAGAAAATTGGCGATGGTATTTTCATTAAGTATGGTGGAGAAAGAATTATAATTGGGACTGCAATTGGTGAATTAGGCCTGAGTGTAAAAACAGAAAATATTCCGTAACATAATCTTTTGACTTTTCTGCAGACTGGTGCTTTGTTTGCGGTGCCTCGGAAAGATATACAGACTCCACACGTGCTATAAAGATGGAAAGAGTGTATGTAATCCTCGCAAATATCGATAACTACCTAACAAACTGCACGATATCATAACTCAGACAATCAAGATTTGAATTTACACTGCCCTGACAACTTCATTTTCTCACAGAAAGAGAAGTTGTCCCGGGTTTGAAGACAGTATTTCTAGGAGACACCATAACATGACAGTAATGTAAGTTATGTTTCTGCTGCCACTTTATTTAATATATCTGGTGAATGTAACAGAAATGCAATGAAACAATCAATGTCTACACTTTAATTTCGAAGATGAAAATAATTACTTGAGATAAATATTTTAAAATCAAAATGTAATTAATAAACTATTTAATATGACAAATTCTTTTAAATAATAAATATTTTGCCGGACGTTAAATATAAATTTTTGTCATAGATATATTCGTAGTTGTAAAACCTGTCAAAAGTATCCAAAAAGAAAATATACATGTGTTCATAATTTGTAATAAACGCGTGTATAAAGAGTGTAATCGACCTTGATGTAACAGTATCAGTTTTCGGGCGGTCACCTAAGTGAAATAAATCATAAAAAAGTTCATGAACAAATTCTGCACATAATGTCAACATCGTGGTAGAGAGAAACAGTCTTAGACACCTGCGTTAATGGACATCAATATACCTTGCACAACTGAAACTCACATGGGGGTAGTGTGACTTCTTTTTTGGGGATAACGCAGCACAAAATTATAAGGTGTATTCACAATGTTTGGAGAAAATTCAGTTCCCCACACCCAAATAAGGTAGAAAGTTTATACACGAGGGGTGCTGATAAGTCCTTAGCCCGACCAGGAAGGAAAAAAGCTACAGCGACCAAACTCTTATTTATTCAACATACTTCCCACGGAGCTCAATACAATACTTAGCCCGTTGTTCTACCTTTTGCAAGACACTCAAAAAAAATTCAGAATACTGTCCGTCCAACCACGTCTCCGCGGCAGAAATTACCTCAGCGTCGGACAAAAAATGGCGACCTTTCAATTGTTTCTTCAGTCCAGAGAACAGGTGATAGTCCGACGGGGCCAGATCCGGAGAACAGGGTGGGTGATCAAGAAACTGGAAGCCCATGCAAAGAGTTTTCGAGATTCAGCCCACCGACCAGTTGACCTCAGTCCTTTAGACTGTTATCTATTGACCTACTCAAATATCTAGTGCCTTCAGTTCCAATTTGAAATGAAGAGACACTTGGTAAATGCATTTTACACCCCTGTCAATTCTTCCGCTTTAGCCGTGGAACTTTCCAAAGAGTGTGAGATTTCTTGAACAAATATGTACAGGCGAGTAATGGTTCAGGTGGAGAATATTTTGAGCATATTTATTGCGAGTTGTGGCTTTACTTACAACAGGAATTCAACAGTTGGGAACCTGTTTTGTAAATGTATTATTTCAGTTATAAATAAAATATTACATAGTTAACATATTTAGAGTTGCATTTTTTTATATTGGGCGACATTCCCAGTGGGCCAGGACCTCCTCATTTTCGAGGTTTCTAGATCACACACAATGACGCACCACAGTCGGTATGACTCCTCTGGACGAGTGATCAGCTCGTAGCAGAGACCTCTAACTGCCAACACACAACAATCACGCCAGACAGACATCCATGCCCCAGTGGGATTAGATTCCATAATCTCAGCAGGTGAGCGGCCACAGACCTATGCTTTAGACCGCGCGGCCACTGGGACCGGCTTATTGTTGCATATAATCTTTAATTAGAGCAAAAAAATCGTTTCGGTACACGTGTTACTCCGAGTTTAACCGAACATCGTGCCGTTCATGAGATAATGCCAGACGAGCCACAGATACAATATAACACGGTGAAGAAAACATACAATAATACACAAACGCACACACACACACACGCACACACACACGCACGCACACGCACGCACACACACACGCACACACCCTATCTCACTCATAATATTGAATACTTCCTACTTTTGCGCGTTAAAATTGGTTACGCGAAATCTCCTCCATGTTTCTTTTGACGAAAAATGCGTAGGCTTGCATTGCAGTCATTTTTGTTAAGTGTGCGTCTTGAATCAGCCCTGGATCACTAAAATATCATAAACTTACAGAATTTTATATTCCGTATTTAAATACGTAAAGCATAGAACAGTGGAAACTCATTTTCCTCATATGCGACTTAGTGGTTTTAGGTGCCGAGAGAAGAACTGCTTTGACTTACTTTGTAAACTTTCCTTGCTTGTGGTGCCGCACTGTTTCCTGTTATTACTTGTATTTTATGGCCATCGTCATCCCATCTTTCCTCTCCGTCGTCAACTCGCGTCCTAGCCCCGCCCGCTGACACCGACGTCAGGACAAGGGACGTCGTTAGCGCCGCTGCCGAGAAGTTATTTCAACCTAACGAAAAATACATAAACGGTGTAAGTTACACACATTCCTTCAGAGAAGACGTCCGGTCGTTTTTGAAAAACTAAATAATAAAGACAGTTTTATTCAACATAAGTATCTCTTACTACGAACAGAGCAATTGCTTTTATTAAATGCTACAATTTTCCATCCCTAAGTTCGTCATCATTTGGGAATAAATAAAAAAATTGTAGTCAAATATATGCCATGTTCCGTGAAACAGATGTCTTCCGTACATCTTTCTATACAACAATTACACTATTGTACAAACATCAACCTGGCACACCTAAATGTTATTTTGAAAGCATTTTTGTACAGTTTTATTACGACAGCTGTGAAGTTACAATATTGAAAACATAATACAGATATTATACTTAGTGTTATCTTAATCTCAGCAAAATCCTTGTTTGTTTACTTCATTGTAAGAAGAATTATTAAACATTCTTGTGTTTATATTTTTTGTCTTTATTGTTGGTACATAATTGTTTCGTGTGTAAATTGAGTACTTTAACCTTGAACTAATATCGTGAATTTAATTTTGTATTCATGAATAAATTGGAATATCTGCTCCTTTATATAGATAAATTATGTTCGACCATAATATTGTCTTCTGTATGTATTTTTCTTGTTTTTTAAGCTCATGGTTCCGTGCATCATAATTCAATATTAATAAAAATCCAACTATATGCAGCAGTACGCAGATATTTATTTACTGCAAAGTCACTCTACATGTTTCGGGTGTCACAGCACCCATCACCAAGAGTACTAAAAACTGTAAACGCAGCCTCCGGTACAGGTCATAATATCGGTACAGCTGCTTCCCTCCAACGTGGACAGTCCGGATCAGGCCACGTTGGAAGCAGGTAGCTGTACCGATATTATGACCTGTACCGGAGGCTGCGGTTACAGTTTTTAGTACTCCTGATCATTGGTGCGGTGATACCCGAAACATGTAGAGTGATTTTGCTGTAAATAAATATCTGCATACTGTTACATCTAGTTGGATTTTTCTTAATATAGCTTTCTTGTTTTCCCAATTAATGAAGTGTTTAATTGGCCCTGTTGGAAAGTGTTTCTACTTTTTCCCTGCAGATGTTTTTACTGCAATCTAGATTGTGCATAAAGTTTACTACATTGATATAAATAACAAGTTTCATTTAAAATAGTAAGTTTGTAGCTACATAACTTTAAATAATATACTTTGCTCACAGTTTTAATTGTAAGTCCATTGCGCGTACTGTGCAGAGGTCAACCTAATATTGTGAGTGAATCGAGACGCAGTTACGTAAGGTTTCAGGCAAGCTGACGTCTGCTGTTTATGTCTCCTGCTCTTGTACCAAGAATCAGTTTATTACCAACTACGGATTTATCACTTACTTTATTGTTGTTTTGTTTCGGGCGGAAAGATGTAGCATTTTGTAGCGGAAAATACTGATGTTATAATATCAGGAAACTGTGCTGCCTAAAGTAGTCTCGTGTTATTCACACACATGCCACTCATCCTGCACGAAAAATAAGACGCAATGCATGATGAAGACCCTCAAATGCATGTCCAATTGGCTGTTTTAAAGTCTGCCACAAATTTAATGAAATGTTCTGCTGGATATATTTTTGCAAGTACTCTTCTTAAAATTTGATTTTGACCATACAAAATGTAATTAAACGGATTAGAAAAAAAATTTTTTAGCGCAGAATTAAAACCAGCAATTTAAAAATGTAAAATTACATCCGTACATAATTCAAATCAGTGATTACTTCGTACGCTAACATAGAGTTTCCGTATGCAAACTTTATAGAAAGCGATTAGAAATAATATTGATTCTGCACTGCACAAATAACATATCCTCTTCTTGACTTCGTAAATAGTTGGGTGGACCTTTTAAAAAGTACATTCCTACATTTACAATCATCCAGTATCCATATGTAACTTCATGCAAACTGTATTTCAGAAACAAAATCAATGATCTAAAGTCTAAAACAAGCTCTTTGGTTCCTCTTATTCTACTTCTTTCTTCGCGGGCAGTGAAATATTAATCGGAATTCTAATTAAAGATTTTATTTAAATATGATATATATATATATATATATATATATGTGTGTGTGTGTGTGTGTGTGTGTGTGTGTGTGTTTGTGAAAGAACTACTAGGCATCTCAGGCTGTATATTTCCAAAAGGTAACACGAGAGAGAATAATAAACTGGAAAAAATGTTTGAACTCTATACTGTGTGTCTGGGTACGTTCGGTGAATATGAAGGAGAATTTACTTGGAGATTAGAGCACGTTTTCATCTGAATCTCGACTTCTATTTGGGGAACTTTCGAGTTTCGTTACACTTTGCGGTATAACTGCATGCGCTATAAAGGGTATAAATTTGGATGCGGTCGGTCAATAATGACAGGCACTTTACTTGAATAACAAAGTACATTTTCGTGTGTATCCATTCTTCTAGCACAGGAAATACCTTGGTTCGATACACTTGTAATTTTACCGCTCATGCACTATAAATATTGTGAGTTTGGTTGAGATCAGAAAATATGAACTGCACTGTAGCTGGAGAGAAAAGTACGTATCCGTCTGTATCTCGGCATCTATTAGAGACGATTTCCTGTTTCTTTACACTTTTTGTATTAGCGCATGCGCTGTAAACACAACAAGTTTGGATGCGGTCGGTCAATAATGAAGGTCACTTTATTTTAAGAGCACTTTTTTTTCGTCAGTATCTCGGTTTCTTCTGGAGGGAATTTTCTGGGCCGTTTCACTTTTCACTTTATGCGCAAGCGCTATAAGCCCTGTGTGTTTGGTTGCGATCGGCAAATAATGAAGGGTATTTTACATTGACATAAAATTACTTTCTCGTCTGTCTCTCAGCTTCTACTAGAGGAAATTCTCTGATTCCTTGTATTTTTACATCCCGCGCATGAGCTGTAGAAACAATAAGTTTGGTTGCGATCGGTCATTAATTTAAGGCACTTTACTTGAAGAGTAATGAAGGTTTATCGTCTGTATCTATGCATCTGCTAGAGGAAATTTCCTGGAACTTCATAACTCGTAATGTTCACGCATGCGCTATAAACGATGCAAGTGTTTTAGCGATCCGTCAACAATGATGGGTACTTTACATGGATAGCAAAGCACTTTTTCTTCTGTACCTTGGTTCCTAGTAAAGAAAATTTCCCGGTTCGTCATGATTATCACATTCCACGCTTTTGCTATAAGCACTTTGAGTTTGGTGGCGGTCAGTCTATAATGACGTTCACTTTGCTTCGAGAAAAAGTATATTTTCATTTGTCTCTCGGCTTCTACAAGAGGAAATTACCTCGTTCCTTACACTATTTATATTAAGCGCATGCGTTTTGAACACAGTAATTTTGGTTGCAATCGGTAAATAATGAAGGACACTTGACTTGAGGAGCAAACAACGTTTCCGTCTCCATCTCCTCTTCTACTGGGGGAAATTCCCTGTTTCCTACACTTTTATATTATGCGCATGCGCTATAAGCGCAGAGATTTTGGTTGAAATCGGTCAATAAGGAAGGATACTTGATTTGAGGGGCAAAGAACGTTTTCGTCTGCATCTCCTCTTCTACTAGAGGAAATTTCCCGAAACTCCATACCTTTCATTTTCAGCGCATGAGCTTTAAACACTCCAAGTTTGTTTGCGATCTGTCAATAATAAAGGCCTCTTTACTCGGACAGAGAGTGCTTTTTCCTTTGTATTTTGGATTCTCATACTATAGCAAATTTCCTGGATCGTTGCAATTTTTGCTATATGCGCATGCGCTGAAAACACAGTAATTTTGGTTGCGATCGGCCATTAATTAAAAGCACTTTAATCGTGTGTTTCTATGCTTCTACAAGAGAATGTTCCCTGGTTCTTTATACTTAACAATTTCCGCACACACGCTATGCACACTGTGAGTTTGATTTCGATCGGTAAATAGTGAAGGGCACTTTACTTGGGAAGAAAAGTACGTTAGAGTTATCACTTTCACGATCATGTTGTGACTCAGATTCCATGGCGGATTTTTAGTGCAGGGACTGAGAAAGACTGTGTAAATCGTCAGTCGTGCAGCAGACACGTACGCCGACCGAGGCTACAACGTTGCACAGCCAGCATTCAATTAAAAACATTACCGCTTAAGCCATGTTTCTGAGTAAAACACATTGTTATTAAAGTATATTTTTATACTTAGCTTTGTATCGTAATATTGCTGAAGCCTTTATTAACACGGATGTGTTATTAATGTTAACGTATACATTAAATTGAAAAGTTGGCAACTCCAGTGCATGTCCATATTCCAGGTCATCCTCTGCAAATACTTTACTGTACCTTCCATGTAAAGCTATATGCAAATTGTTCAAAACTCCTTTAATTATTCATACCATACTTCGTATAATTATTACTACTTTTGCACTTTTTTGCATGAATATCAAGAGCGTGGAGGGAGTAAGTAATATTTTCGGAGACTGCTTTTAGTGGATGGCATTTGTGCACGACGTTCATGCCCCAGAGAGTGTGCGAGACAGAAAGAGAGGGTCTGGTTCACAACACCCCGCATAAAACTCCATGGAAGCCAAAAAATATGCGTTTTTTACATATCTGTTTTAATCCACTATGCAATAAGAATAACCTAGCCTCAAAACCCTCAACAGAGAGGGTGGAGGCAGCTAACATTTAGAATCAAATACGAAACAAAAGACAACAGTAGAAGGCAAGTGTCTTAGGAGGCATCACTTTCTGATCTCTAATACTGATCAGAATTCAAGAAACCAAAATATTTCGCTAGCACATGTTGCAAAAACGTGGTTAAGTGTCTCCTTTTTCACCATGCAATAGCAATAATAAAGGTTTCTCTACAAGTTCTTAGGTTGTGTACTGTCAGTGTCATTGCGCTATTGGTTCACACTCATTATTTTATCTACCACCGAAGCTAATTAAACTTAGCTATTGACAGAGTAGCTAAATAAAACACTTCACTTCACTTTTTGTAAAAACCTCACATCACTTACGTATATAAGAATTGTTATAATGCATTATTATTTTTCGACTCAATAAATATGCCACTTTAATTACGTACGTGTATTTGCGTATTATTCTCTTTAAGTTTTGAATTTTCTAGTGAGCGAGAAAGAATAAACCGCAATACTCGTAGTTTATTTCATTCTCGCTACTGTTGCTGTTGTTGGGAGTAAGAGCGATGATGATGCTCTTGGTACTGTTATCGTTTTGATAATCTAATATTTAGTCTGAATTCTTCTGCCTATTCTTTGTATATGTAGAGGGTTATTGTTGAGTTTGGTCATACTCAGTGACACACACACACACACACACGCACACACACTCGTTAGTATTCCTCTGGACGAGGGATCGGTCTCTCGCAGAGGCCTTGACCTGTACAACACACAACATCCATTCACCAGTGGATTTAAACCCGCAATCCAAGACAAGCGAACGAAAACAGATCTACGTCTTAAGAAGCAGGGTCAATATTATCGGCGTTTACATGACTCTACTACTTGTGTTAGTACTTGGAGCACAGACGTTATACCGTCTACACGTCAGAGCCTGTAATAAATGTAAACCTGTACGTGTGTTTTGTGTAGGATATTCTGTTAATTTTATGTATGTTAGGCTAGTTTTATATTGATCCTGTGCTGTTCAACTAACATGTTAATAAATGAGGAATTGAATAATAAGTACCATTATTATTGGCAGTATTTGCAGTAGTTGCAATGGTACGTTAGTAGTAGCAGTAATAGTAGCGATGGTGGTGGTGGTGGTGGTGGTGGTAGTAGTAATAGTAGTAGCAGTAGCAGTAGCAGTAATGCAAGCGAAAAAAATTTAATAGATTTGTGGCACATTAGAATATCCTAAAGAACTTCTAGAACTATCACTATTATGTCCATTAGTACTACTACTACTACTACTACTACTAAAACTGTTGCTGAAGATAATCTTCTGTTTAGATTTCAGAAGCTTTCTGTTCCTAACTGCCCAAGTTATGGCTTGATAAAAGAAGTCGAAATCCTTCCCAGTGGCCGAACCATCTACGGTGTGGGTCTGCGGCCGCTCATTTGTTGGGGTTGCGGGTTCGTATCCCACCGGGGGCATGGTTGTATGTTTGTCTTGTGAATGCTGTGTGTTGTCAGATAAATGTTTCTGCTACAGACTGATCACCCTTCCAAAGGAGTCCTACCGAGCATCGTGTGTCTGATTGTAATGGTGAAGCCTCGATAATGAGGAGACCCTGGCCCACTAGGTCCTATTCCTCAGTGGAAAAATAATCAGTCTAAAAAGTGGCTTAAATAAAGAACCAAGTTACTAGATGTAACATTATCTTTGGGTTCTGATCAAGACGCCTTCCTGACTCAAATCGTTTTGCTAATTTCGCCAACTCGCCTTTCATGCGATTTAATTAAGCAACAACTTTCTGAATGTTAACGTTACAAATTTTGAGTTAAGGTAATTAGTTGTGTTGGAAAGCTTACTGTCTCTTTGAGAATTCCAGTCCATAAATAAGGCTCGTATAATTTGTGTGCTAAGTGGGGCTGTATGTCAACAGAACACATATTCAGCTTGGAAATAGAGGAGAGAACTGTACTACATGAAGGGTATCTGGCAATACCTCGAGCAAGCAGTGCCGAGCACACAACACTGACTGTTCTTCCGGCTTGGGGATTGTGGGGGTGAATTGAGAGTATCTCATTGCAAATTTTTGTAACGAAGTTGTGAATACCTGAAGACTTTATTGTAGAATGAATATATATATATAT
>Ga0131853_10016658_pt1 | contig 13393 bp, 9 predicted proteins | sample TergutLab28metaG_FD_92764 | JGI IMG/M metagenome (GOLD analysis project Ga0131853, IMG submission 92764) | Labiotermes labralis P1 segment gut microbial communities from Petit-Saut dam, French Guiana - Lab288 P1 (version 2) (version 2) | ecosystem: Host-associated > Arthropoda: Insects >...
ATATATATATATATATATATTTATAGTTCCCTAACAATGTCGATAATAATTAATTCGCACCGTCAAGGGCTAAAATATGTTTCTGAAGACGCTCATTCCTATAACACTGTAAATATGATACACAATTTATAAGGGGATTGGAAGATTTCGTTTGGCTCTGGAAGGGTGGACTTGACACGAACCCTTCTTTTATAAAGAGTGGTAGCGAAATGTACGGTAAGACAAACCGCTGAACACAGACTGCTGCCGGTGCACAACACGCCGCCAACAGCTCCCTCTCGCAAATACGTGTGGACCCGGTTGCTAGTGGACCGACTTTGTGGCGTTTGCCTAGAGGGTCGTGGAGATCAGGTGAATGGCAAACTTTGTAAGACAGGACTTCAGTTTGTCAGGTGGTGCCCATAGCTTACGTATGTACGTAAGCAAGCATGTGTGTGTGTGTGTGTGTGTATGCATGTGTGTATGTGTTTTTACGTATTTATGCACGTTTGCACATATGTACGTGTCTGACCAGCGCACAACACACACCTGACCAGCGCACAACACACACCTGACCAGCGCACAACACACACCAGACCAGCGCACAACACACACCTGACCAGCGCACAACACACACCTGACCAGCGCACAATACACACCAGACCAGCGCACAACACACACCTGACCAGCGCACAACACACACCAGACCAGCGCACAACACACTCCTCACAACACACACCAGACCAGCGCACAACACACTCCTGACCAGCGCACAACACACACCTGACCAGAACTCAAATTACATATGCAGTCACATTTTACCATAAGGACTTACTGATGTATTGTATTGTGTTGTATTGTATTGTATTTTATCATTTTAACAATTCATAACCTTAGCTGGCACAAATTGTAAAGTCCTGGGGATGTTGTAAGAACACCGAAACATGTCGGAGCAATTTTAATAATAATTTTGAACTACTTACATGTGCATTAGTTGGTATAACAATAAACATTAATTAATCAAACTGCACGGTACAAACATAAAAATAACTACACAGGGTGTGGCAGAAATGTCATTTCCTAATTATTCCACGACACTAAATTGGTTTAACCACCATAACCGATGTGGTGGTACTTGTTATTCTGAAGTAGTTACAATCGTTCTTTTTCTGACTTGTTTCCTGTGGTTACAGTGGCGAATGCCTCGTGCACCTGGTCGAATGTCAATGAGTGAGTGAGTGAGTGTCAGTCAGTCACTACCTAACCAAGTATCCGCATAGACAATGCTAACTAACTGCGAATAGTGTCCTCAAATTTCCGGATAGAAGCACAAAGGCACGCTCCGAGGGGCGTCGCCCGACGAGTTACTTAGTCCCTGTGGACTGCATGAAGCGCGTGACGAACCGAGGTCCACCCATCCCCCGGATATTGTGTGACACATATAAGGGTGTTCCCGCATGATTCGCTGAGATAACCTGATGTTTGCACACGTCACTGTTTAGCTCAGATATGTTGAGAATTAGATATCTGGCAAAACGAATTCTTTTTCCCGGCAAGATGTCTGGATGCACTTCCACCAGGCCTTTTGTTCAATGCAAACAGGTCGCTCGTTCTACAGTACTGAATGTCGTTGAATGAGTCTGATGGCTCGCATTTGGATAATTCTCTGGTCTCTCGAGCCTTATGTGTGTGTGTGTATATATATATAGGGATAACAGCGTTATCTTCCTTGAGACTTCTTATTGGCGGGGAGGTTTGCGGCCTTCATGTTGGATTAAGGTGAATTTTCGGTGCAGGAGCTGAAAGTGATTAGGTTTGTTCGACTTTTAAAATCTTACATGATCTGAGTTCAGAACGGCGTGAGCCAGGTTGGTTTCCGTCTATAATAATGTATATATCTTAGTATGAGAGGACCGGGTATTTGGAATAATTTTATTTATATGGGATTTTCATTAATATTATTACTATTTTGGCAGATAAGTGCATTGGATTAATGTAAAATTGTATTTTACAAGTACTACGTGTTTGATCTTTAAAAATATATATATATACGTAAGCGCGTACTCCCATTAGGTGCCCTCATGACCTGATGGTTACGCACAGGGTAAAATTCAGTAAACACTAACGTCCGTATAATACTAAGGTCAAGAGGCCACATTATGTCCATTTCCCACTTACAAGCTTTCACGAAGTGGTACTGTACTCAAGAGAAACGTCACATTAACTGTAAACAACCGTGAAGTAACTGCCAGTGTTATGTGTCGTCACACGAGAAACGGTATTAAGATCAGGAGCGATGAACTGTAAAAAGGGTGGAGTCCTACATGGGACTTCCCCGAAATGTTATTGTTGAGAGTCAGAACAAAGAAATTCGTCAGCTACGGCAGCTGATTGCCAACATTAATGTTCGAACTAGTGTATCTCCAATAGAACTCCAGATGGTTATCGTTTCTAGAAGGATTTCGTGTTCAAACATCTTCAAAACAGAGTACCTGAAATAAGAACCATAAGGTGGAAGTAGAATATTAAAGTGGGAATTCCAGAAACGGATTAATAAGGACATAAATACAACTAAATTGGCCGAATAACGCTTCTGATTGTTGATTTAGTCACCGAGGCATTAAACCTTCAGATTGTTTTACCAATGTCACTTGAAGCTCATTTAAAGCGCAGCGAAAATCAAAACATACAATTTTTTTGGGCAGATACAAATTCTGGTTGAAGGGCATACTGTCAGCTCTTCTGACCACGACAGTGAAACTTCAGCGAGCAGGATCAGGACGAAGTTCCGTCCTGATCCTGCTCGCTACCTGTTAGCAAACCTGTATGACATAAACCATAACTGTTTGTACAGTGAAAAACTCCTGATGATGGACAGAGGAACTGTCCGAAACATGTAGAGTTTTATTTAAAAAATAAATTTGAAAAATTAGTGCATCTAGTTGGTTTTATTATAAGAATTTATAACGATGAACGGTCACCTGAACGTCAAATGTGTTACCGAACCTTGGAAAGAATTTCCTACATCCATATTCACGATCCAAGTAAGTAGGAAGAGTCAGTGTTGAGGCCATGTAGTCACGTGGTATGGGCGAAGTCGTAAATAACAGCCAACTGCCGCAAGGCGAAAGAATTCCTAAACAGGATCACTAATAACACAGTGAAAGCGTAAGATAAACAAGTAGAATTACGGTTAGGCATATACTGGAGAGACCCAAAATGAAATTCGGCCAATACTACTGCTCATTTTGTCCACGGCACGTACAAAATGTACAGTCCTGTTACGAATATCATTGTGTTGTTCTTTAGTCTCCTCTCTTCTCTACAATCTTTGGTAAATGAAAAGTAAAATGTTTTGTCGTTTTGCCTTAATATGTATTTGCCAAGACTGCGAAATTCTTTCATCAGATTAGTCCACAGTGGTTTGAAGAAGTAGCCCTATGTGGCCACTGTACTGTGTCAAGAGTCCTATAAGTTGAGTCATTATTACGAAGTTGTACGTGCTTGTGATTGTCAATCGGTATATTGCCAACAATGCCGAACAAATTACACCATAGGGACTATGATATGATCTGACCTCGCACAGGCAGAATAACGGACTGTATCTATTATTAGACTATATTCGCTTTATCTGAGACCCTGTGTGCTTCCGTTCTATAATAAGAATACAAAATGCTCAGTTTAAAATTGCTTTTCCAGAACAAGGAAAGAGGAATATACATATAGCGTTCACAAAAATTGTAACACAGCTACATTCAACCCACTGCCAGAGTTTCGCGGGTTAATTTCATGAAAGAAGTTTAAAAAATATTAGTCTAATATTTATAAATATGCTGCTACAGAAAATCGTATGAAAAGGAAATACTAAACCTTTACAGACGAATCGCAGCCTGCTTTATTTAGAAATCCAGTTCCTACCGCGCATTAAACACTTTTTATCTCGGTTATAAAAATCAAACAATTTATTTCATGTGGGGCAGATATCGCTGTTTGTTCTGAGATGAATACAAAACAAATAAACACAGCGCAGGGAGAAAGTCAGTTCTTAAGTTTTAAACCTGTTGGTGCAAGTAATCAGTAGAATTTCAAAGGTTAATCTCTTCATTTATTATTTTCCACATATAAAAAATACAGCGGCAATATACTGATCTAAGTACATATCTTTACCCAACGCATTTATTAGAATTTACATATTTCAGTGAATACCATGTCAAACCCTTACAGACACAAATTTATTATTGAGAAGCTACTCGAATTGCAGGTACCACGCTGCATAAAATTGATATTATCGTATTTCTTGAATATTAATGTTATCGGATAACGTATCACATAAATACCACAGACTTCGATATACAAATACATTACTTAAATCAGTTTGTTGTTCGTATGAGTTATTTCTAAAGAAACATAAAACTAGATTTAAAACTTTACTGTAAGTTAAAGTTAGCGGTTATGTGAACCGAAATTATGAACAACAATAAAATTTCCTCCACGTAGTTTAACTCAGACTACCAATACAATATTTAGAAAGAAGCAATTCAAGGAGTCTTGGGGACAAATAAGCGTACGGGCAGGCACGACTTCCATATTGTGCATTCATTTTGTCAAATGTGTGTTGGAAAAAAACAAATAAAACTTGTTCACATCACCTCTCTTGTTCAATTATTTTCCACCCCCCCCCCTTCAATAAAAAAAGAAAACCCCGATGCTCTTGTTAGCACTCTCCTCTTTTCTATACGTATATTTTTTACCCAATTAGCACAACATAAAAAGCACAGGGCACAAATACAGCTCACTTTCCAGCACAGCTAACCTCTGTCTATGCTGTTTTTCCACATGCCTACCCAACCTTGGAAACATTTTATCAACTGTGCCCTGTTCGAACTAAACAATTGCTGCCCTCAACGCAACGACCGAGTCACCTAACCTCGCTTCATTTATCAGACTGATTTCTGAACTTCGCAGTGTAGTCGTTAGCACATTTGTTTTTTTTTTATCCGGAAGGACCATGCTTCGAGTCTTCCCCTAAGCTTACAAGGCTGGAGATATGCAAGGCTCTACCTGCATCATCAATCTTCGAACAGAAGCGGCCATGCCATGGGTCACGCCGGTAGTCGTCGGGTTCTCACCACGGGGTTCCGGGTGCGACCTCACGCCAGTCCACGTAGGACTTGCGGTAGAAAACGTGACACTGGGAAAGAGTTCTCTCTGAATACTTCGGTTTCCCGAGTGAGTATCACTCCCACGATGATCCAGTCTCACACTTCAATGATCTGTCACACACTAAAACCTTAACAGTTCAAAGCGTCGTTAAATAAAACATTCTCTGTCTCCCTCTGCGAGGAACAGAAGCAGGAAGTCCCTCACGTGAAAGTATAATAGACCTACAGTATAATGACCCGTGTTAATAAAAGGCAATAATGCACAAAATGCCACAATGACCTTCAAAAGGTTTCATTAGCTATAGGAAATCGATGCGCTAAAACCTGTATAAAAATGTCAGAGGTACATCAAGTGTTGATGTTCGCTGAGGCAGCTAATATGTTTATGTCCAACACTGCAAGCATGGACAGCCTGCTGTGCCATCACTAGGCAGCCGACACTTTGTCGACTGAATAAGTTTTCCATTCTACAGATAAATTCTGCAGCAGTTGTAAAATTCCATCTATCATACTCGTGTACTGAACGTTGAACAGGGAGCACAAGTGGCAATGCTCCTTGAACTAGCTCTCATTGCTGGAAAATACGTTAAACGGAAATTAATTTACGCTAATCCGACCGCGATGTTCGTGTCGTCAAAGGGTAGTACTGTTTTATGTCTGTTCGAATATCACTTAGGGCATGTAATGCGCGGGCCTCGTACCGAATTGCACTAATCTCATGCCCTACTGGACACCTAATGATTCTAGTGCTTCAGAAAAAACCTGATTCGTGAAAAGAAGAGTACGAACTACAGACAGGATACACTACCGGGCAAAAACACACGCATACAGGTTATATGCCTAACTTGTCACATGACTTCATATGACGGCCCGCCACAATATTCGCATGCAACTCCACTAGAACAGTCTAAGTACACAGGCTGTCCCAGGAGTTAAGGTCACTACTTCGGAATTTAATTCTAGAGCTGATTCTGAGTCAAAAACGTCATATACACGTGTGTCCGATTGGCAACGGTTCAGGAGTTATGAGTTTTTGAAGTACAGTAAATAAATTAGAAAGGAAAGAGGAGCATTGTGCATTTATTGAGATATGTTGTTAAATGTACAGTTACAGATTCGTCGTTCAACACTCAAGCAAATTGTTCGAAGTGTCCTCCGTCTGCTTGGATGCATTTTCTGACTCGTGTGACCACAGAACTTGTAACCTTACGAAGCGCTGCAGCGTTGTTGATGCATCTTGCAGCGCTCAGAATTCGCTGCAGTAGTTCTTCTCTCGTGTTCACCTTGTGTGCATATACCATAGCCTGCATGTAACCCCATACATGGTAATCTAATGGGTTCAGATCGAGTGATTGTGGTGGCCAATTCTGTGCACCGCCACGACCAATCCATCGATTTGGGAATTTATGATTCAGATACTACCTTACGACCTGACTGATGAGGTGGCTCTCCGTCATACTGGTAACACATCTGTCGTCGTGTTTGTAGAGAAACATTCTCTAAGAGTGTTGGCAATTCATTTTGCAAAACGTTGGCGTAAATATCACCTGTCAGACGTCGCGAAAAAATGTACGGACCAATCAGTTGGTCACCAATGAGCCACACCACATGTTTACGGAAAAGCGATGTTGGTAATTGCTTTCGACAGTTCCACGAGGAATGTCACGATCCCATAAATGGGAGTTTCTTGCAAGGCAGTACCTGAATCATAAATTCCCAAATCGATGGATTGGTCGTGGCGGTGCACAGAATTGGCCACCACGGTCACTCGATCTGAACCCATTAGATTACCATGTGTGGGGTTACATGAAAGCTATGGTGTATGCACACAGGTGAACACGCGAGATAAAACTACTGCAGCGAATTCTGAGCGCTGAAAAAAGCATCAACAACGCTGCAGCGCTTCGTAAGGTTACAAGTTCTCTGGTCACACGAGTCAGAAAATGCATCCAAGCAAACGGAGGACACTTTGAACAATTTGCTTGAGTGTTGAACGACGAATCTGTAACTGTACGTTTAACAACATATCTCAATAAATGTACAATGATCCTCTTTCCTTTCTAATTTATTTACTGTTCTTTAAAAACTCATAAATTCTGAACCGTTGCCAGTCGGACCCTTGTGTGTATGACGTTTTTGACTCAGAACCAGCTCTGGAATTAAATTCTGAAGTAGTGACCTTAACTCCTGGGACATCCTGTAAAAAGTAAACAAACCAATTCTGACGTCGCAAACCCAGCTCTATCGTAACCACAGTAGTGCTACCACCTGGTAATGCACTATTAACTCAGATTATCATTCCGTTCTCATAGCAACTACACAAATCGATCTGTGATGTCACTCACAGACTAAGCTCTATCTTTACCGAGGTATACCTGTAACAATGGGAATATCAGGCGCAATACAAACTCAATCGTAACTATAGAAATCCGGTAACCATGCCACAATAATAAATGTGGAAAACGGCGTTTGAAACCTTGTAACCGCGACAACCGTTTTCACTTAATCACTCATTCACATACGAGCGTTTTGTATGGCAGATGCTAAAAAAGCAAGTGCAGGAGCATAGTTCACTTGTATACTATATTATGTACATATTATAAAAGATTCCAAGAAACTACAGTGTTCATTCTTTCTCTCTCTTTTTTTATTTCAGTCAGGCTGGATAGGAAGACACGGCAAAGTGAAAGATGTTGCTTCTACCGGGAATCAAACTCCAGTTGGCCAGCTAATAGTGACGAAGTTCCTGTACCTGTTAATGTATCACCGTGTCCCAAACGTTGTGTTCTGAAACCACTGTATTGCGTATTATCTTGCAGTTCGCAAGGCAGAAATCCCAATGTTGTCACGTGACTCTGACTCCCTTCAAGTATTGTTTAAGCAAACCACGTCTCGGTCGGTCAATTCATCACGGTTGGAGTCGAGCCTAAGCTGAACTTTAAAAAACCAGAAACATCGGACGTGACATCCTGCTCCATATTAATACAGCGTTACCTCGGGTTTTGATGAATCGCTCCCACAAGATCTTGCTATACACCAAACACTGACAGATTCCTATACAAGAGAAGCAAGTGTTCATGAGTAAATCTTTACGTTCATATTCTACGTGATCAGCAATCCTTTCTTCCAAACAGAAATAAATTCATACTGGATCGTCACAAAACTTTTATTATTGAACTGTGGGGCCACGACATGTCGTTGTCATGACACCTCAATGTGGGGGTGGGGGTGGGGATGAGACAGACATTCTAAACTTTACATTTTACTTAATGGAAACTTATTTCGAATGCAAACAAAATTACATTTTCAATTAAAAAATACTAACATGTCAAGGTATTAAGGTAAACCCTCATGCTTTTCTTACCGTACAATTATTTGAGAGCGCAGTGACTATGATGGTTATTCTGAATCCAACAATCACACGTTTAGTTAAGAAACTTACTGCCTTTTACGTATTCCAAGGGTTCATTACCATGTGCACAACAGCAAATCCTTTATTGTGATTCCGAACCGCATTAATTCAGTCCATAACTCAAACGTGGCCTTTCGTCAAGTACAGATATTTACGGCAAGAGGTTGTCGATCTACGTACAACTTCCGAGCTGGAAGGAAAACCCATTTCGGCGGTCTGGGAATTCTTATTTGATATACTTGTTCTCCTCTACCAATCCTAACCTGAGGATAAAGCTCGTAGCGTTAAAAATGTGCCCTCCTAAACTGGACAATACAATAAAACAACCAGTTTATTCCACTCAGAACACAGCAAAATCATATGATATTGGTATTCTACATGGCTACATGTTTCGGTCTTTCCTTAGACCATCTTCAGGTCAACGTACGTAAGTAAGAGGTACACTGTACCTTTTACCTATGTACATTGGCCTGAATTTGGTCCAAAGAAAGACGGAAACATGTAGCCATGCAAAATACCAATATCATATGATTTTGCTGTTTTCTGGGCGGAATAGACTGGTTCTCTTATCTTTGATATTCAGTTAATAAATTGATTTGTTGATACTCTTTCAATTACGATTGGCATGAATCTGTGGTTTGCTCCACAAATTTCTGAGCACTGCCCATATAGGTAGCCTGGTCGGCTGACTGAAAATCTTACTTGATTTAATCGGCCTGGTGTGGCTTCTGTTTTTACTCCAAGTCTCGGCACTGTTCATGAGTGTAGCACATCTGCTGCTGTTACGAATATTCGAATTGGCGAGTTTATGTGTAGAACAATTCGGTTGTCTGTGTCTAGTAGTCGGAATGTATTTATTTGATGATCTTCTTGTTGTACTATGTATGAATCGAATTCAAGTTTTGTAAAGTCTGAATAGGTCAAAGATTGAGAATAGATTTCTTATCATTTTCAGTTGGCTTTGTTGATTTTAATAGTTTTTTGTCTCTCTTTGTTTGTTTCGTGATTGGATGAAGCAGTTTATGATACTGAATATTAGGAATGTTGCTAGGAATGTAATATATAGTGTTGTTCATTTATAGGTATTATTTGAGGAATAAAAGGATATCTTTGTGATTATTTCAGTTTGACATTCTGACGTTACAGAATTAACTAATCCTTTATCATCAGAGATATTTGCTAAGATATCATGAACTGGTTTAAGAGACCATTACTTGCTTTCAGTCATCTGAAACACAAAGGGACTTCTTCGATTAAAATGGAAGTACAACCTTCCACAGTCACAGGCACCAAGTTTGGGAATGAATTTCATGTTACTATATGGTCAAGAACAAATAAAGTCTTTCACAGAAACATCTAATTTATTGCCCAAAGTGGAAAGTTTGGTCTGAATTAGTTAACAGCAATTCCTAGGGTTTTTTTTCTGCAATGGATTATGGGAAATTGTGCGAGATCGGCGGTTGTGCCTTACCATCAGGTCGCCAGATGTCACTGCTGGTACAATGCAATATTATATTGAAATTTAAAAGCCGTTCATGCATAGGGGGATGTTGCGCCATGTAGTGCAGCTCACATACTTTCCGCGTGAAAAGGTTCCACGTTCATGTTCCCAAAAATGAAGGGGTCATTTTGTTTTGTTATTTCACAATTCGCTGCTTATATAAAATCCAAATACCTCATCCACCATTACTGATTCGTTTTAAACTTTTTGGAATAGGACCTGCTTCCTATCAAACCTGCTGGTGATTTATCTTCTGTGGACACGCAAGTGAAATAAATGAAAAAGGGAAAGGAACGTCTTTCGTCAGTCTTCCCAAGTGCGGGAAAGTTTTTGATTTTGTTTGGTATTAGAAGTCTATATTAAAAATTGTGGGTTAAACTTAATTTTGGTCCGTATGGGTCAAACGCAACTCCTGACTTTACAATGAATTAAATACTATTTTAACGCTATTTCACAAAAGGCAGAACACTTACGAACTGTGTTGAAAGATACAAGAAAATGAGCAATCGTGACTTACTGTTCTGGAGAGATGAGAAAACTGAAACACCCAGCCAGGACGACAAGAAAAGTAAAGTCGTCAGTGTACATGCCATAAAAGCGTATGTCGGAGTGGAGGTATAGCTCCACTCATTCTGAAGCCCCGGCGCTAGTGCAGGCGAATGGTAAGCATCATAACTCGACAGCTTTCCTCAAGGGGAAATGGACCTCAAGTACTGATTGAATAGGATGCCGGGGGAGGGGGAGAGGCACAGTCACTTTGGACTGATTGCAGGTCTGATCATCTCTTCTGCCCTGTCAGACACCGAACCAATTTCCCCCGGCCGTCCAGCTGTACCCACTACGCTATACTACCTCCCAGGATAACTGGTTCACGGGCCTAAGTTACGATCCTGGAGTCCAGTATAGGAATTAGAGATGATAAACTTTTCAGACCGACGTTGGACACATGTCCTTCAACAGACTATAAAACACGTAGACGTGCTGATAGGCATTTACACACTTTCACGTAAAATGTAGTACCACAGAGACGGAAACAGAAAGAAAGACGGAAAGAAAACGGTTCGGGCGAGAATTTGACTGTCCACCTGAAGTACCACCGAGGGAAAGACTAAGTGGAGTTATTTTTAATCGAGACATCCCCGTTGTGTTTTGTATGATCAGAATATGTGGTATAAAATTATACAGTCATACACAACTATCAGTTTGTTAGAAGTATTAGTTACATTTCTAGCTACATGTTTCGGCTCATATACAGAGCCATCTTCAGGCTAGTCTTCGGAGTGGTTTGTACGTATGTACAATTGTTGGTGCGAAGGCATGTCTTCGCACATACAAACCACTCCGAAGACTAGCCTGAAGATGGCTCTGTATATGAGTAGCAACATGTAGCTAGAAATATAACTAATACTTCTAACAAACTGAGAGTTGTATATGACTGTATAATTTTATCCCACATATTCTGAGTGGAGCTATACTTACACTCTCCCACTTTTTTAACAATTAATCCATTCCCTTGAGCGTGGGTGCACAAAATTTACAAAAATCTAAGCGCTACTTCACAATTCTAGACACCAAAAAGATGACACGAAGCACATATATAGGACCCACAAACTTCAGGCATCACCGTAAAAAAATTTATTCGCCACGGCGACCCGGCGCCCGTGATTTGTGCATTTCCATTCTTGAGATTACCCAATCAAAACTTTCAGACCTACATAAATTTCTGTTCTTTTCCATGTGACCAGATGGAGAAAGAGTCGGATCTCAAATATACAGGCTGCTCAGATGTGAGCTGAATACAAGTGGTTCAGATGGTAGGGCGACTGCGTGAGGGCGGGGGGGGGAGGGGTGAATGTGTTGACGATTATGAACATCTGAGTGCTATATCTAGGTCCGTCTTAACGCTTGCAGGCGCTGGTGTAGAAATGAAGTAGCCTATTTTATTTGAAGTACCGCTCTGAAGCGAAGACATGAAGCAGCGAACGAAGAGAAAGGAACACTACCCCATTCTGGACCTTAATTTGGTTTATTCTCTTCTGAAACTCGTCCACGGCATACCCGGGCACCTGCTACCCCTCTCTTACTTTTATTCCCTCTTGTTTCTCGCTTATTTTATCCCTCCACCCCATTTTATTGCTCCCTTCCCTTCACATGCCACGTAAAAAGGCGGTGCCTCCAGCTCCCCCGTCATATCAACAGCTTTGCCGCAAACTTGTTCCACAGAGTTTCTCTTTTCTTTATGGATTATAGTACCGGGCTTTGTGCGTGTAGTATCATGAACTTACTTCTGTGAAGTTCCACTAGCACAATCTTTAGTCACTGTCTCCAGGCAACGAACATCTATGTGTCCACCGCGTTGTCCTAGCAGCGCAAGGTAAGAAAGAATAAAGAGAAAGACACACACACATCCCTGATTACTTACACCCTGAAGACAGAAACAGAATGTTACTCCGAAACGTTGGAATCTCAGCCCACGCCAACAAAATCAACACCCGAGAAGAGGTTCAACATCAACACATAATATCACTTTACGTAAGTACGAGCAATGAAAACGTATAAATATAGGAAACTGAAGGCAAGACTCCAAGTATTCTTAACTCAAATAATCATGGAGATAAAGGACAGTTTTCAATATTCTTATCACGAAGGAGAACCATGTTCGTCCACTCTTGTACTCACTACGCTACCCTAAATCCTATGTCGCCTTGCTTTACCCTTTCTCGTATATTGCTGACGGCGTGTCAGCCTAAGAGCAGTCAGCAGTCAGCATTGTATCCTGCCATCCCTGACAAGTTACAGGTGACGGAACATTTAAACACCACTACTACCGTTCCCTATCCCGAAAGACCAGAGTTCAAATAGTGGCCCAAAACTGGGCATCCTGTTTTATGATTTTGCGTGGTTTTCCTCTGTCTTTCCAGACAAATGGGAGGTGTTACCTCGAATTATGTCCATGTGTAGGCCTACAACTCTTCGGATTCATTTGTTCCTAGTCATTCTAATATTAGACGCCATACAATCTGAGATACTGTCTAAATGTTTCTTTAAATAGTAAAAGAGAAGAAGTTCGATGGAACAGAATAGTTCGGAGAGCACCCAACAGGCTACGTCTTGTAACGGAGAGGTAGTGAGTGAAAGAGCGGACAAGGGTTGACTTTCTGTGCCCCTCAGTAGTGTTCCTGTCCATTCACCAGCCTACTAGGGGACAGATCATGTACTAGGGTGCATCACTAGGACACGTTTGCGGAAGGGATACGGGGGGGGGGGGGGTTTAGGTTGGGGAAACTTAAGCAAAAGGATAAGGAACCGGTTTCTCCAGTCTGGATCGGCTGCTGACTC
>Ga0131853_10016660_pt1 | contig 13393 bp, 12 predicted proteins | sample TergutLab28metaG_FD_92764 | JGI IMG/M metagenome (GOLD analysis project Ga0131853, IMG submission 92764) | Labiotermes labralis P1 segment gut microbial communities from Petit-Saut dam, French Guiana - Lab288 P1 (version 2) (version 2) | ecosystem: Host-associated > Arthropoda: Insects >...
AACCAGCGCCTGACTGTATTATAGTCATGGCTCTGGTTATCCCTTACAAAAGCACCCCTGCCCGGCAAAAGTTCCACATATCCCTCAGCCTGAAGATGCCGCAAAGCTTCCCGGATAGAAGAACGGCTCACTTGTAAAATCTCGCAGAGTTTTACCTCGGGCGGAAGTTTCTCTCCTACATGAAACTGACCTTTAACAATGGATTGACGAATAGATTCGACAACTTGAGTTGCTATAGGTACTCTTTTAATTGCTTTCATAATTTCTGCCTGATATTAGATTATCCATTCTAATAAATCCCTGCTTGTGCTTCTAAAAAAGCGCCCAGAGTTTTATAGCGACGGTAAAGTTTTTTGTACACTTCCACTACTGCGGGGTTGGGGGCGTATATCCTTTCAATAGGCGAACCAAGAGCTTCTTGCGCGGCGGGAATATCCCGATAAAGCCCTGCAACCACTGCCGCAAACATGGCAGCCCCAAGAGCCACTGTTTGATCACTTGCGGGAATATGGATGGGCATATCAAGCACATCCGCTATGATTTGCATAATAAAGGGAGATTTTCGGGCAACCCCGCCTATGCCAATGATTCCTTCAATGGCAACACCTTCTTCCCTGAAACGTTCCACTATAGCCCTCGCACCAAAAGCAGTTGCTTCTGCAAGTGCGCGGTATATGTGCGGAGCATCAGAGCCAAGTCTCAGCCCCATAATCGCACTTGTTAAAAGTTGGTTTGCATCCGGCGTGCGTCGTCCGTTAAGCCAGTCCAGCGCGATAAGCCCGGTTTCTTCCGGGTTAATTTCAGCAGCGCTTTTTTCAAGCGCTGGAATTATCTCCTTTGCCAATGCCAGTTTAATCGTTTCACTTGTTTTAGCGTCAATTTCTTCCATTTCGGAAAGTAGGTTATTTACAGGCCACATAAGAAGATGTTTGAACCACGCGTAAACATCTCCAAACGAACTTTGCCCTGCCTCGTAGCCAATCATGCCCGGCACGACCGAGCCATCCACTTGACCGCAAATTCCACGAACCGGAATTTCACCGCCCGCAGGTTTGGCACTTACAATGATGTCGCATGTAGAAGTTCCCATGACCCGGACAAGCCATAGTGGTTTTACACCTCCTCCAACAGCGCCCATGTGTGCATCATACGCGCCCACTGCAACAGGAATTCCCGCCGGAATGCCCAGCCACTCAGCCCATTCTGCAGAAAGCAGCCCCGCGCTCTCATCACTCGTGTAGGTTTTGCTCCCTAAGCTTTCCCGTATCTTCACCAGCCGGGAATCAAGGCGCAAGAGGAAATCCGCCGAAGGATACCCCCCCTCAAAAGATTCGTGCCACATGGCTTTATGCCCCATTGCACAGCGGCTCCTTTTTACTGCACTAACATCTTTTTTCCCGGTAAGAAGTAAGGTCATCCAGTCACAATGCTCCAAACATGAACATGCTGCATCTGCTACTTTTGAATCTTCTTTAAACACCCGCATCATCTTTGCCCAAAACCATTCGGAAGAGTAAATACCTCCTTCAAAGCGGGTAAAGTCTGTACCACCCCACGTCTTTGCCAGCTTGTTGATTGCCATCGCTTCCTCTACAGCGGTGTGATCTTTCCAGAGAACAAACATCGCACTGGGATTTTCTGCGAAGTCAGCTTTCAGCGCAAGCGGTGTTCCCTCAGCGTCAACAACACAAGGAGTAGAGCCGGTTGTGTCAAGGGCAATGCCTTTTATCCTTGCAGCAACATCTGCCCCTGTTTGCGCTACAACCTCCCTAACCGTTGTTTTAAGTGCATCAATATAATCCAGAGGATGCTGACGGAACTGGTTCGCGCTCGTGTTGCAGTACAACCCTTTTGCCCAGCGGGGATATTGCATCACTGCAACTCCTTTCTCGCTGCCATCGGCGGCATCTATTAGTACAGCCCGGCATGAATCTGTACCATAATCGAGTCCTAATACATAGGATTCACCTTTTATTAAACCCATATATCATGCTCCTATCAAAAATACTATTGCAAATCGATTGAGGGCATATTGGAAATTATGTACAATTCATTATGTATGCAGAGTCCAAGTCAGCCAATCCCAATTTGTTAATATATGCAGTATGCTATTTTTCCATTTGTTATGCAAGCTCAAGTTATTGTTTTTTAACTTTCCAAGCTCACCAAATAAAAAAAGAAAAAATCAAAATTACCTCTGGTGCGTTTCTAATAGTTAATGATATAATTATTGAAAGCATAATTTTTTCATTCTATATTGATTGAGAGAGTTGAGCTTTTTTATTTTGCATAGTAGACACTAGCAAGTGTCATTATCCTACAATCACATAAAGGAGAATGTTATGGCGGATATTGCAAGTCTGAAGATGAATAATCCAGAAAATCGTTTTAAAAGCGCCTTACCAAAAATTGGTATTCGGCCAACGATTGACGGACGGCAGAGAGGGGTACGAGAATCCCTAGAAGAAATAACTATGAGAATGGCAGAGGCGGCGGCAAAACTTATTTCTGAAAACCTCAAACACCCGAACGGATTTCCCGTTGAGTGCGTCATTGCTGACACCTGCATAGGCGGAGTAGCTGAGTCCGCTGCTTGCCATGACAAGTTCTCCCGTGAAAATGTGAGTATTACTCTTACTGTTACTCCATGTTGGTGTTATGGCTCGGAAACCATGGACATGGATCCGATGACTATAAAAGCTGTTTGGGGATTAAACGGCAGCGATCGACCCGGTGCGGTTTATCTTGCCGCTGTATTAGCGGCACATTCTCAGAAAGGGTTACCAGCCTTCGGTATTTACGGTCGCGATGTGCAGGATTTTTCAGATATTAGCAACATCCCTTCTGATGTAAGAGAAAAACTGCTTCGTTTTAGCCGATCCGCTCTCGCTGCAATATGGATGAGGGGCAAAAGCTACCTGTCCATTGGCTCTGTTTCTATGGGTATAGCTGGCTCTATATGCAATGCAGATTTATTTCAAGAATACTTTGGGATGCGTAACGAATATGTAGATATGACAGAATTGGTTCGCCGTCTTGATGAAAAAATCTACTCCGAGTCGGAATACAAGCGGGCATTAGAATGGACTTTGGCTAACTGTAAAGAAGGCGAAGACATGAACCCGGAAAAAGATCAGCACAGCCGCAAACAGAAAGACGAGGCATGGAAAACTTGCGTTAAAATGGCTATTATCGTCCGCGATCTCATGGTGGGGAATCCTGCCCTCCGACGGAAGGGGCTGGATGAAGAGGCCTTAGGACACAATGCAATCCTTGCGGGTTTTCAAGGTCAGCGTCAGTGGACAGATCATTTTCCTAACGGCGATTTTCTTGAGTCAGTTCTCAATTCGTCTTTTGACTGGAATGGAATTCGTTCCCCGTATGTTATTGCCACCGAAAACGACAGCCTTAACGGTCTTTCTATGCTTTTCGGACATTTGCTCACTGGAACCGCGCAAATATTTGCAGATGTGCGAACTTACTGGAGTCCAAATGCGATAGAGCGGGTTACAGGGTGGAAAACTGAAGGATCAGCAGCCAACGGCCTCATTCACCTAATCAACTCTGGTGCCGCTGCAATTGATGGCACAGGCAAACAGCGAAAAGATGGAAAACCTGTTATGAAACCCTTCTGGGAAATTAGCCCTAATGAAGCAAGCGCATGCCTTGATGCGGTGAGCTGGCGTTACGCCAATTTGGGTTATTTCCGTGGCGGCGGCTATTCATCAGATTTCCTTTCTGAAGGAGATATGCCCATTACTATGTGTCGGCTTAATCTCATAAAGGGATTGGGGCCGACGCTCCAGATTGCTGAGGGCTTCACCGTTACACTGCCGGAAAACGTTCACAACAAGCTAGACTTACGTACAAATCCAACTTGGCCAACTACGTGGTTTACCCCTAGAATTAGCGGCAAAGGATCGTTTAAAGATGTGTATTCGGTAATGGCGAATTGGGGTGCCAACCATGGCGCTCTTTCTTACGGACACATTGGCGCTGATCTTATTACTATGGCAAGTATGTTGCGGATACCAGTTTGTATGCACAATGTTTCAGATGATGTCATTTATCGCCCGAGTTATTGGAACAGCTTCGGAATGGACAATGAGAGCGCTGACTACCGGGCTTGTGCCGCGTTAGGGCCGATGTACAAATAGGGAAGGTCGAGGAAAACAGATCGACGTGTGGAAACTTTGTATTTTGAATTATCTGGGAATGATATAGCGCACCACATCATCGCGGCGGGCGCTATTCTTCCTCGAACTTGGACTCGAAAATGCGGATGATGGTTTCTACCGCCTGTTGTTCGTCATCACCTTCGGCAATAATTTTAAGCTCGGTTTTGTAAGAAGCCGCCAGCGTCAGTATCCCCATGATGGATTTTGCGTTGATCCGGTTATTCGCCTTTTCAAGATAAATGTTCGATTTGAAATCTTTGGCGGCCTGCACCAGCAACGCCGCCGGACGGGCGTGAATACCCGCTCTGTTGGAAACTTTAATTATCTGCTCTGTCATCTCTCACCTGCGCTACACCTGCACCATTCGATTGTTATCGATATAGTATACCGTAATCATATAATATTTTCACTACCGAAATAAACCGCCTTTGCGGTATCGCTTTCTATCCACCGTAAAATATTCTGGTTGAATTCCCGTGCCGCGTTGTAGCCCATCGATTTAAGCCGTTCGTTCATTGCCGCTGTTTCGATAATAATGGGAATATTCCGCCCGGGCTTTACCGGAATTTCCAGCAGGGGAACTTTCACCCCCAGCAATTCCCTGGTCTGCTCTTCGATGCCAATACGGTCGTAATTTTTTTTGGAATCCCACTCTTCAAGTTTAACGACGAGCTGTATTTCCTTGCGGTCGCGAATTGCGCCAACGCCAAACAAGTGCGTTACGTTGATAATTCCCATGCCGCGTATTTCCATGTGGTGCGCGATTATTTTGTTCGCGCCAGTTCCCATCAACACATTTCCAGTAACGCAGTGAAGGTCGACAACATCGTCAGCGACAAGGCGGTGCCCGTGCATGATGAGTTCCAGCGCGGTTTCACTTTTGCCCACCCCCGATTCCCCGATGATGAGAATGCCCAAGCCGTAAACTTCCACCATTACTCCGTGAATGTTTTGGCGCGGCGCAAAAATCTCTTCGAGGATGCGGATAATTCTCGTGTTGAATTCTGTTGTGGCGAGATTTGTTTGCAGTACCGGGCAGTGGGCTTTTTCGGCAATTTCGATAAACGCCTCGCCGGGAAAAAGATTGTGGGTGAAAATACAGCAGGGAAGGGAATATTCAAACATTTGCTGGAGGCTGCTGCTCGTGCTGCCCGCCTCCAGCTTGCGAAGGTACGCCACTTCCCCACGTCCGAAAACTTGAATTCGTTGGTGGGCAAATGACTCGAAAAAACCCGAAAGGGCAAGACCAGGCCGATTGATGTCCGGGATACTTATCTCCCGGCTCAAGCCCTTCCTGCCCCCAATACATTTCAGGTTCAAAGCGTTATGTTCTTTCAGGTCAATACCGATCAAATCAAGAACGGTAAAGCGTGTTTCACCCATACCTTATAGTAACACAAAAACGCTTTTTAAGAAACAGTTTCGGAAACACTATTTTAGAAACTTGTTTCCTGCCGGATTATTACTTCCCGAAAACCCGCGTTGCCAAGTATTTGCGCTATAACCGGAATATCCGCCGCGCGAAGCCCGGAAAGCACGACGCGGTAGAAATTGTCGTGCTGCTCGTACGAGGGGTTCAGCCCCAAATCGCGCACTCTTTCAAACGCAATGACCGCGTTGCGAGGAACGTTGTACGAACCAACCTGCAACCGATACAAGTTGGCATTGTCCGGATCGGGAACGGTTCCCCTGATCTGCGCCGCCGGAGCTTGAAATACGCTTGGCGTGGCGACAGGCGCTGCCGGAACAGGAAACACCTGAGCCGGCTCGGGAGCCATCTGCACTGGAGCCTGGGGCTCCTGAACCGGAACCGGTGTCATCTGAATTGGAGGGAGAGCCCGAGCCATCGGATCCTGGTATGCCTGAACAGGAGCCATCTCCGGAGTTGGCTGAATCGATGGCTGCCAGATAAAGGCGGGTTCCGGAACTTCCTGCACGGGCACTTGCTGCCAGTCGGAAATCGGATTAGGCGCTACGTACGGAGCAGGTGCTTGCTGCCAATTGGGAACTGGAGCAGGTGCTGCCTGGGGAACAGGCGCAAACGCCGGAGGTGGTGCAAAAGCGGTCGCCGCAGGAGCTGTCCACTCAGGAGTAAAAGCTGTCGCCGCAGGGGCTGCCCACTCAGGAGCAACAGGTCCCAGCGCAACGCCGGGCGTATGCTCAACGCGCACCTGGGCGGTTCCGGAAATGAGCATATCCAGAACTTCCGCTGCCGCCTTGGAAAGATCGATTATTCTCCCCCCCACAAACGGTCCCCGGTCGTTCACCCGAACAACAACTTTCCGGTTGTTCTGCACATTGGTAACAGTCAGAACAGTGCCAAAGGGAACTGTTGGATGAGCCGCTGTAAAAAGAACCGAGTTGAAAATCTCCCCTGAAGCCGTCCGATTGCCGTCAAATGCCCCGCCGTACCAAGAGGCCATGCCTTCTTGCCTAAAAGAATCTACGCTAGGAGTCTGCGCTGCGGAAAACACTGTGATACCCGCCGCAATCAACAAAAGAATGGTTAATCTTTTCATACTATAGTATCGGCATAATAGTAATAATAATAAGAGTAAATTGTTGTACAAAAGTTTATTATGCGCTGAACGTTCAAGTTCGCGCGTCAAGCCGTTCGTACTTTAAAGCTGGATAAGCCGTTAGGAGAAAAGCTCACCTAACGGCAAACTTTAACGGCTTATCACTGAAGTAAAGCTATGATTGCGATTGTACATTATTGACTCAAATTACCCGCCCACTGGCAGATCCACGAAGAAAAACAACGCACCGCTGCTTGATAAATCTCTTGTACGGTATCCACATGCGTAAAAAAACAGAGAAAAACGTAACATAAAGATAAAAAAGAGATGAAAATACTAAAGAGTATCTGGGCAAAAACTTGACTTTTTGGTATAATTGTGCAGTGTGCAGTGTGCAGTGTGCTTGGCGACAGATCTATTTTTTAAAAAAGCTCCCCTCGCCAAAAACATCGTTTTCGTCATAAAGAGTATTATATCCGATACTGTAATAAATGTCAATAGATAATACAAAAAATCGTAAAAGGCAAAACTCCACCCTTGCCTCCGCCCTTCTGGAGTTTTGGCTTTGCCAAAATTTCCCAGCTAATCCGCCATCCTTGAAAAAAACGCACAGGGTTGTTACCATAATTAAAGAAAGCAAACAGAGAATGTTAGGGGAGCGGTATTAAAAGTATAGGTGTGGTGGCAAACCCGGCATCCGGCAAAGATATTCGGCGGCTTGTTTCGTATGCGACAGTAATTGACAATCTCGAAAAGGTGAATATTTGCAAGCGTGTGGTTTTGGCAGCGCAGGCAATGGGTATTCAGATTGTGTATTTTATGATGGACACGTTTCAGATTGGTTGTACCGTGCGGAATGACTTGCAGCGGGAAGGCGTTTTGACGGCGGCGATTGAAATCCTCGCCATCCCGTATTCTGCAAGCGCAGACGATAGCACGAATGCTGCTGCCGAAATGGAACGGCGGGGGGTTGGGTGCATTGTTGTGCTTGGCGGGGACGGGACAAGCCGCGCGGTGGCAAAGGGGATAACTGCAACGCCCATTGTGCCTATTTCGACTGGTACAAATAACGTATACCCCGTTTTTATGGAAGGAACTGTGGCGGGGATGGCTGCCGCAATGGCGGCTACATTTGGAAATCACACATGTTGCATTCAGGACAAGCGCATCAAAATATTTATCAACGGCGAGTTCAAAGACAGCGCGCTGATAGATGCCGTGCTGACAGATATGACGCACGTCGGTTCCAAAGCAATATGGGACATAGCTTCTATCCAGCGGATCGTTGTTACCCGCTGCCGCCCTTCCAGCATTGGCTTCTCTGCAATACCCGGCTGTATTCACGCGGTGCAGGATACCGACGACTACGGGCTGGTGCTTATCACGGGCACATCCGGGCGGTATGTGCAAGCGCCGATTGCGGCGGGGGTGATAGAAAAGGTCTACGTGAAAGACGCGCAGATTCAGCCGTTCGGTGCAAGCCCTGCGATTGTTGCCAAGTCAAGCGGAATTGTGGCACTCGATGGCGAGCGTGAAATAAAAGTGAAAAAAGGCGACACGCTGGAATTCCGTATAGAAAGAGATGGGCCGTGGCGTGTACAATTCCATGAGATACTTGAAGAAGCAAGAAAATCAGGATTCTTTGTAAAGGAGCAGTAAAATGGTACAAACGGTAGCAAGGCGCAACCTGGTATTGGCGATGGCTGAAGGTGGCTCTGGTAATTCTATGGTCAGGATTTCCCCACTGGCGGCAAAAATGGCGGCGGCGCAGGGGATTGATTTGGGGAGTTTGCCTGCAATACGCGGGCGCATCATGGCTGCCCATATCGCAGCGGCAGCAGCAGCTCATGCGACGAAGGCAGGCTGCAGCGCGCCTTCACCGGAACGGCGTGTGCCAATGAGCGGAATGCGAAAGGCAATCGCCGCACGCATGCGCGAAAGCGCTGCTATTTCGCCGACAGTTAGCTTTGACATAACCGTTGATATAACTGCCCAAAAGCGCGCGCAGGACGAGCTTTCCAAAAACGGCGTGCAGATTTCCTCGATGGACATCATCGTCAAGGCGGTTTCAACGGCTCTTCTGGAACACCCGAACCTTAACAGCACAGTTGACGGCGATCACATCATTCGCAGGGATTACGTCAATATGGGCATTACCGTGGCGCTTGACGATGGGCTCTTGGTTCCGGTGCTAAACAATTCGCACGCAAAAACCCTCGCGCAGATTTCCTCCGAAATACAAGACTTAACGGGAAAAGCCAGAAACGGCACCCTTTCCCCCGATGCGCTCAATGGCGGCACGTTTACTATTTTTGACCTTGGTATGTTCGACATTGAATCGTTTACTCCAATAATCAACCAGCCGCACGTGGCAATTCTTGGCGTAAACAAGATAACGGACACGCCGCTTCTTATTAACGGGCACCTCTCGGTACGTCAAATTATGAAGCTTTCTCTCACTGCGGATCACAGAGCGGTTGACGGCGCGCTTGCCGCGATGTTTTTAAGCACCCTGAAAAGATATTTGGAACAGCCTGCGTTGATAGCATAGAAGAGTAGTGTAAACGAGTGTTTTGCTTTTACTCTTCAGCTCTTAGATGTTACCGCGTAGTTAGTTTCTGTAAAAGAATTTTACCAGTTTTTTACAGTTGACAAGACGAGAGATTTCCTTTACCCTATAAAGCATAGATAGATGGAGGAGATCTTTATAATGAACTTGAATAAAAAACAATATGGAAATCTGTACCTGAAAATGGCGCAAACCCGTGCGTTTGAAGAAGCTGCGGCACGGCTGTTTGTTGAAGGAAAGGTTCACGGAACAGCCCATTTTTGTATTGGTGAAGAAGCCACCGGGATTGGTGTCTGCTCCGCTCTGGAAGATGACGATATGATCACCCAAACCCATCGCAGCCACGGTCAGGGCATCGGGAAGGGGATGGATATACAAAAGATGATGGCAGAATTTCTGGGGAAGGAGACGGGGTATTGCAAAGGCAAGGGCGGCTGTATGCACATCGCGGATTTTTCCGTGGGAAGTCTGGGCGCGAACGGTATTGTGGGCGGGGGAATTTCCATTGCTGTCGGAGCTGCCTTGTCTCAAAAGTATTTCAAACGCCCTAATATTACGGTAAGTTTTTTCGGCGATGGAGCTGCCAATCAGGGGAGTTTCCACGAGTCGCTGAACCTTGCGGCGGTGTGGCAACTTCCGGTGCTGTTTGTCTGCACCAACAACTACTACGGTATGTCAACGCACATCAGCAAAGCTATGCGTATCAACGATATTTCTATGCGAGCATCGTCGTATGGGATGAAGGGCATAGAGCTTGATGGAAACGATGTGCTCCTCATTTATGAAGCAACAAAGAAAGCTCGCGAATATATTCTTGCCAACGGCCCCATGCTCATGGTGCTGAATACGTACCGCTGGATGGGTCATTCTAAAAGCGATGCCCAGGTGTACCGGACAAAAGACGAAGTAAACCAATGGAAAGAAAAGTGCCCTATTAAACAATACCGGGCATATTTGGTGGAAGAAAATATTTTCACTCACAAAGAGTTGGATAATTTTGACCTGAAAGCTCTCGACGATATAAAGACTGCTGTGCAATTTGCTGAAAATTCGCCAGAGCTTTCCATTGAAAAGATATTTGATGAGGTATACTCAACGGGAGATATGCGAAATGAGAAGCATAAAAACGGTTTTGTACTGTAAACGAGGTGTTATATGCGTGAAATAACCTATGCGGAGGCCTTGCGAGAGGCAATGTGCGAAGAAATGAGAAAAGATCCGCGAATTATTCTGATGGGGGAAGATGTTGGGATTTACGGAGGCGCGTTTGGTGTTTCCAAGGGGATGGTTGAGGAATTTGGCACAGAACGGGTAATGGATACGCCCATTTCAGAGGAAGGCATAACCGGATGCGCGGTGGGAGCGGCGATGACCGGACTTCTTCCGATTCTGGAAATTATGTTCAGCGATTTTCTCACCTTGTCGATGGAGCCGCTCGTTAATCAGGCGGCGAAAAACCGTTTCCAGTTCGGCGGGCAAGGCTCGGTTCCTATGGTGCTCAGAGCGCCAGCGGGTTCGGGAACGGGAGCGGCAGAGCAGCACAGTCAAAGCCCCGAAGCCTGGATTGCCAACGTTCCCGGCATCAAAATAGTTATCCCCTCCACCCCCGCCGATGCCAAGGGGCTGCTGAAATCTTCCATATATGATCCCAATCCGGTGGTTTTCCTTGAACAGAAGCTGCTGTACCGCACCAAGGGGCCGGTTCCCGATGAGGATTATTGTATTCCGCTGGGCAAGGCTGATGTAAAACGCCCCGGCAAAGATATTACGATTATAACCTACGGGCGCATGGTTCCCCGCTGTCTGAAAGTGGCAGAAACCTTTGCAAGCGGCAGGGGCGTTGACGTGGAAGTCGTTGATATTCGGACATTGGTTCCGCTCGACAAGCAAACTCTTATCGATTCGGTTAAAAAAACCGGGAAGTGCCTGATTGTGTACGAAGCCCCCCAAACCGGAGGCTTTGGAGCGGAGCTCGCCGCGGTTATTGCAGACAGCGACGCGTTCTTTTATCTGGATGCGCCAATTCGCAGGCTTGGGGGCTTTGATGTACCCATACCCTATAACCCGAAGCTCGAAGCCCAGGTCGTTCCTACCGAAGAAACGATTGCCGCTGCGCTTGAATCTCTGTTGTGATGCCGTTAATGCTGTTTTAAGGAGGAAACTTGTATGGCAAATTCAATAATCATGCCCAAAACCGGAATGGCAATGGAAGAAGGGGTAATTGTCGAATGGCGGGTTAAGGCAGGGGATGCGGTAGCTAAGGGCGATGTAGTTGCCGTAATAGAAACTGACAAAACCACCATGGAGCTTGAGTCTGACTATGACGGGGTGCTTTTGGCACTCGTATACCCGGCTGGCGAGACGGTGCCGGTTACCAAAACAATTGCCTGGGTAGGGAAAAGCGGCGAAGTTGTCCCCGAAAGCAACAGCGGCAATGCCGGTTCTCAACAGAAGGTTGCGGAGGCTCCCGGTGCTGGCGATATTGTCGAGAGCCCCGCTCTATCTGGAGGCAAGCCGAGTGCCGGCGCAGCTTCTCATTTGGAAGGAAGTGGAAACGGCGGGCAATCAGATAAAGTAAAAGCAACTCCGGCGGCGAGAGTTTTGGCACAAGAAAAGAGCATTGATTTACACGCTGTTACTCCCAGTGGAAATTACGGCGAGATAAAAAAGGCCGATGTGCAAAACGCAGTAAGCGGGAATGTGGCAGCATTTTCCCCACGCCCGCAACCCGCCGCTACTGGCGAGCGCAAGGACACGCGGGTTGCTTTAACCACCATACAAAAGATCACCGGAAAGCGGATGGCACAAAGCCGGCAAACGATACCGGAAGTAACGGTTCATATCAAAGCTGACGTTAGCCGCCTGTTGCAGTTGCGCCACGAGCTAAATAATAATATCGCAGCATCGGGTATACCGGGAAAGCTGTCTATCAACGACTTTGTTCAGATGGCGGTGGTTAAATCGCTGCTGGCTCACCCGCGATTTAATTCGTGCCTTGACGGCGATGCCCTTATCTACAAAGGCAACATCAACCTCGGCATGGCGGTTGCCACTGAACGCGGGCTTTTGGTTCCAGTGCTTCACAATGCCCAGGATTATTCTCTGTTGCAACTTTCTTCCCGCGCGGCAGAACTGGCGGCAAAAGCCCGGGATGGAACATTGGCAAGTGATGAAATTTCAGGCGGAACGTTTACCGTGTCCAATATCGGGATGCATGGCGTTACAGCGTTCACCCCGATTATCAACCCTCCGGAAGCGGCAATCCTTGGCGTGTGCGCCATAGAAGATGAACTTGCCTTGGTAGAGGAAGACGTGGTGGTTCGCAAGAAACTCGGGCTTTCCCTGGCGTTCGATCACCGTATTGTAGATGGCACTGAATCTGCAATTTTTCTCAACACGCTCAAGAAAGCACTAGAAGTGCCGCTGTTGCTTTTGATATAATTTGACAAGATGAACAAGTCTTTTGAATTTATGGCAGAACTGGCAAAAAGCTACTATATGGATGAAATGTCTCAGTCGGAAATAGCTGAGCGTTACAAAATATCCAGACCGACGGTGGCGAGTATACTCAAAAAATGCCGAGAAAAGGGAATTGTAGAAATTCGAATCAACGACAAATCTCTTTTTTATTCCGAAGCCGGGCAATCTCTCGTAGAAAACTTTGGGCTGAAAACGGTTTGTGTTGTTCCGCATGAAACCGATTATCCCCTGACCCTGTACAAAACCTGCTATGAATTGGCGGGCTTTCTTTCTTCTCTGTTTACCAACCGGATGAAAATCGGCATTTCCTGGGGAACATCGTTGTACCACACGATCCGCCAGCTTCCCACGCTGTACCTTGAAGATTGCGAGGTGGTTCAGCTCATGGGGGGGCTGGGAGCAGCGGCTTTGTACTATGATGGGGCGGAGTTAACGAGAATCCTTGCGGACAAAATTAACGCCAAGTTTTTTCCCGTACTTTCTCCCGTTTTAGTTCAAACGCAGGAATTGCGGAGCGCATTGCTCAAAGAGCCTCGAATACGGGAAACATTGGACAAGACAGAATCGCTGGATATTGCTTTGGTGGGCTTGAGTTCAGATTCGCCGGAGGACAGCGCTCTGGTTAAGGCAGGGTTTCTCTCTTCCCA
>Ga0131853_10016662_pt1 | contig 13392 bp, 12 predicted proteins | sample TergutLab28metaG_FD_92764 | JGI IMG/M metagenome (GOLD analysis project Ga0131853, IMG submission 92764) | Labiotermes labralis P1 segment gut microbial communities from Petit-Saut dam, French Guiana - Lab288 P1 (version 2) (version 2) | ecosystem: Host-associated > Arthropoda: Insects >...
AATGTGGGAAAAAAAAATTATAGTAGTTTATAAATTTCAAAAAAAAAAAGAAAGCCCCCAAAAAAAGAGGGTTGGAAGGGGGGGGGGGGGGGGGGGGGGTAGAAGTGTACTTATACTCTTTCCTTAACTTCGGCGCTCGATGTGGTGGGTGTCAACGCCACTCCCCGGTCGCTTTACCTGGTACCAATGGTACAGGAAGCTGGGTGGACCCCAGGTTCGGTCTGGACGAATGCGAAAACCTCGTCCACATCGGGACTCGATCTTCAGAAAGATTATCCAATAGCTCAGTCGCTATACCGACTGAGCTATCCCGGCCCACACAATATAAATAATGTTCCTTAAACTGCATTCAAAGGCAGCAGAACGGTTTTAAAATTATAACACTTTTTTTTTTATTTCAGTGCAAGAAGCATCGAGCTGCCACACGCTGGGTTTGACATATACCAACACCCTCTTTGATCTCCTTGCAAGTAATGTCTTTCACAGGGCAGCGTCTATCGGTTCCCGCAGCACAAAACCCACAGTTATGAAGTCAGAAGAGCGAGGTGGTCAAACAAACCGTCCACTCGAACAACAAACAGAACCAAAAGAAAGAAAAAAGATCACTCAGCCTTGCAAATATTGCTACAAATGACGAGACGCCCCGCCCTGCTTGAACACAACGCGTCTCTGGAAAGACATCACGAGCACTGGCAAGCGGGGATTGTTCCAGCATATATCGGGCACACAGTTCTTGTAACAGGTTTTAAATAACGAGAAAAATGTTTAAATCAAAGATGTTTATGCTAATGCGCAGTACTGTTACGTATATGCTCCTCAGGTGCCCAGACACTGAAAGCCTATACCGAGTTAATGAACTCCACTCACGTGAGAGCGCTGAAAGGCTAGCGGTAACCTTATGTACCAAAGGATTAGCAGTCGAAAATTCTATGTTCTACTCAAACATTGTGTGTGTGTGTGTGTGTGTGTGTGTGTGTGTGTGTGTACAGGGTGTTTCACGACTTGTGGACATTACTGCAGCAGGTGATTTCCTAGGTCTTTGTGATAAAAAAAAGTTCATATAAACATGTGTCCGATTTTGGACGGTTACGGAGTTATGGGCATTTTTTAATTCCAGTACATGCCCTCGTGTGAACCGCGTTACGGAACCAGCTGGCTGGTGATGTACTCAACTTGGTGGCTTATCGTTCGCGTTGCAAGCATTATTTTTGCCACCAGACTCGCCCACCCAGCTACAAACAGTCCAGTTTCCTTATCACGATACTTCGATGGTATTAAAGGAATGCGGGATAGGCGGTGTGGGTGGGTATTCGCCTGACCAGTGTATATACTGCATGATCCAGCTACTACTACGTGTTCAAAAACCCTTATCACTTACATTACAGTGACTCGGCACGTGATGTTCAGAACCTTGAGGCGACAGTTTCGTAAAGACGTGGGAGGTACAAGCGACAGTGTAGAGTTAGTCCCGTACGTATTCTCATCTCTGTGCGTCTGTTACGATCACGATGCCATTTACATTTTCAGTTGCAGAGTATGCAGATACGAATTATGTGTACGGTTTTTGTGACGGTAATTCAGTTCATGCCGTAGCTGAATATCAGCAACGATTTCCGAACCGTAGAATACCAACCCTAAGAGTGTGTACTCGAGTTTACCAGACATTGCGAGATACCGGTACACTTCCCGGCGTTCGCATTGTAGCCGAGCGTGATGTTAATGAAGGCGTCGATGAAGACGAAGGCATTGTTCAGATGGTACAGAGCAGTCCACGTGCGAGTAGGCGAAGAATCGCGAGACGTCTTCGTGTTCCCAACACGAGAGTGTGGAGAACACTGCATGCAGAGGGCATGTATCCATACCACGTGCAGCGAGTGCAACATCTCGGACCTGGCGATTTTGCTGAGAGGCTGGGATTTTGCAAGTGGCTCAATGGCAGTCGCGAGTTGCATCGTTACATCATGTTTACTGACTAATCGCAATTCAATCGCGACGGTGTCAATAATACATACAACTCTCATACGTGGGCAGATGAGAATCCCCACGCCACTGTGGAAAGCAGCTTCCAACGTTTTAGTGTCAATGTGTGGTGTGCAGTTCTGGACGATCAGCTGATTGGTCCTTTCATCTTGGAAGGTCGTCTTACAGGAGAGGCGTACCTCAGATTTCTGCAAGAGGAATTGCCCCGACTTTTGGAGGATGTGCCTTTAAATAAACGAGGTCGTATGTATTTCCAACATGACGGAGCTCCTCCTCATTCTTCACATGAAGTTAGAAATTTCCTGAACTATCGTTTCCCTGGGCGATGGATCGGACGTGGCGGTCCACACAAGTGGCCAGCCAGGTCTCCAGACTTAAGCCCAGTGGATTATTGTGTGTGGGAATGGATGAAAGAACTGGTTTGCAGTGGGACGGTGGTAACGCGAGATGAACTGCTTAGTAGCATTTTGGATGCCGCAGACCGCGTCAGAAACAGCCAGCGGAAACTACAACGAGCAACCCGCGCAGTTCACAACCGAGCGGCAGCCTGTGTTGCGGCCGGCGGTGGCATTTTCGAAAACCAGCTTTAAGCACAATCAGTTCAAATTAACGGTAATTTCATGAAGTTAACTTTACATTTACACTTTAAAAGTATCATGTATTATGTTGGTTCATTATTTTGTTCCATTTATTGTCAATAATCGTTACCTTCTCTTCTAGTTTCAAGCGGTCATAACTCCGTAACCGTCCAAAATCGGACACATGTTTATATGAACTTTTTTGATCACAAAGACCTAGGAAATCACCTCATACAGTAATGTCCACAAGTTGTGAAACACCCTGTATACACACACACACACACATATTGTGTGTGGGGGTGGGGGCGGTAGCTCAGTCGGTATAGCGACTGACTGCGGGCTGGACGGTCCGGGATCGAATCCTGGTGGGGACTAGATTTTCGGGCCGTCCAGACCGGCCCTAGGGCCCACCCAGCCTCCTGTAAAAAGGGTACCGGGTCTTTCCCGGGGGTAAAGTGCGGCCGGGGCGTGCTGCTGACCACTCACCGCCTTCTAGTGTCGCGGTCATGGAAGAGTAGAGCTATACCTCTACTCACCCTCTGGGCCACACCGGACCTGCAATGGGAAAACTTTACCTTCACCTTTACCTTTATATATATAAGCATATTGTATACATATCAGAAAAAAACCGCTGTAATTTCACCATTCAGCATTAAATGAATGGTTTCTATAACCGAGACGGAGTGTGTTTACAGCGCGGTACGAGCTGAATCTTTAAATCAAATTTACGTTAGTCTTAATCTTTAAAGAGCTGAAAGAGATTGTCTTCGTCTTAGCATCGACAGAGAGATGTGAGTAAAAATCTCTCAAGAGGCAACTTTGCACTGACATTGGTGTTGTGTCCACGCGGTTTAGATGACGTGTAACATTAACAATTCGCACATTGCTGTCTTTGGCACACGGGTGTCTCGATTAGTGCTGTAAGTTGATTTGCGTGGACTGCTTACACACACTTTGACGCTTTAATCTGTAGCCAGCATCCTTGGGCGCTTCTAACAATAGCTGGTGGCAGTGACGAACTTGTTGCACTCAAGCACTAAGTAGCTGATCGAAAGATTTCCGACTTAATGACCGATGACGCATTTGTGGCTTCTGCAAGTCAGCACCAAGACCTAGCCAGATGATGATGATGAACGAGTAAAAATTGGGCACTAAAATTCTGCCCCCAGCCGACAAACGACTTGCTGAGCCTTACCAGGTAAAACACATTGCGTTTTTGAAATCAACAGTAAAACGAACAAGTTATAAGCTTCATGTGGGCCGCGACAGGGTAGTCGAGATAGCGACTCGATCCGGAATGGACGGTCCGGAGATCGAATCCAGTTGAGGGCGAGATTTCCCGCACCTGTCCACCCTCCCCCTCCTGTAAAATAGGAACCGGGTCTCTTTCCCGGGAGTAAAGCGGCCAAGACGTGGCGCTGACCAGCCACTCCCATGTAGGGCCGAGGCTAAAGCAAGAGTAGACCTATACCCCTATTCCCCTTCTGGACCTTCATGGCCTCTTCTACTGTGAACTTTTTAATGCAGTTGTATAACTGTTAACAGCTTCTGAATTAGTCTGTATACGACAAAGTATGGCCCAACATAAATCGCACCTGTTCACATGGTTTAAGTCTGTGGCATTTTAAATAGCGACTATGTTATATACTTGGCTAAATATATTTTTAAAACAGTGTGGCTTACGTAATGCAGCTTTTTAACTGTCCCATTTCCCCACCATTTTTTTTTGGAGTAGACGCATCCTGAAGTTTTACTTTTCCATGATGGGGGGAATCATTTCGTGATGCATAATTACAAATTCGAAATTTGATGCAGTTACTGACGGTCTGCAAGGACCAAGGTCCCACGTGACCTGCATTACCACTAACAACGTCACACTAATCTCCAGACACAAAACTAGATTGCCAAACAAAACACTGGCCCCTTACGTCAGTCCCGAAGGTGTTGCATAACCGTACAGTTTGGTCCTTAACATAGCTGCTAACATAAGAAATTTTCTTCAAACAGTAAACTTCGAATTCCCACACACAGTACAGGTTTATATGTTATTTCAGACGTTTCAGAGAAACGTGCTGCATCATATGTGGTTCATGGGGCAGTCACCTGGCCATAATTCAGTCACTGTGACATGGGGTCCAGTAAACACTCGACGTGTTCCCAAAACATATGCAGTCCCAGAACCTAACTCCACGGTCGCAGTGACATGTATAAACAGAAGTTCTGTGCTTAATGTGTGTGTAGGGCGATATATGGTACAGTTCACACTAGAACAGGTCGTGAAGGCCCAAAGGGGGGCGTACAGGTGTAGCTTTACGTCTACTTTAACCTCGGCCTCGGAAGCTTTAACCCCTGGAAATATATTGGTGAAAACCGTAATGGGTACATACACATGTTTATTTATTTATGTATATATATATATTTATTTATTTTCTATATTTATTTCTGTTGTTTCTTTTTTAATGAAATGCATTCGCTATAGTAAAATAATTTCATCAACAAAAAAAAAAAGTTACATGAATGTTATTTACATGCAATTTCAGCACTTGTGGAAAAATTCCTCGCGTAGTTTAAACGTACCGTGTGTTTCACAAACAAACAAACAAAGCAGCGTACGAATGCGATCAATTGGCCAGTAAACAGTTTTATGATGAGACAAGTATTCTCATATAACAATATTTTAGGTTTTTTTTTTTGCGGGTCTGAAAATTCGTATAACGATCACCCGTGGTGTGACACCATGGCAAACTGATGGTACCGTTTCGAACGAAAATAATGCTGCCATCTTCAGCGAGAGTACAATAGCCCGCCAAACCCCAGAAGAACTACAGTACAGATGTCTTTATTCTTGCTTTAAACCGATGCATTACCTACAATACAGCGCACAGGCGTCAATAGTCTATACACTTTATACAGGCAATCAGTTGGATTAATTAAACTTATTTGGAGAAAATGGCTGCAGCGAAATCCGTGCTCTCTACCGTACTTCATTCGAGATGGTTTTGTGTGACGTCACTAGAACAAGCTGACAGCAGTATTCGCCACACATCGAGCAACCAACCAAACTCGTGTAATCCGCATTTTAACACGTTGTTTACCAATTCTTCAATTTAATGCGGGATTCATTAGTTGACGTGACCGACAAGAGCAGCGCCGACATGTTTGATTGAAAGGTCACTCGTTCACATAGGTCGGCTGTAAACCTTGACAGAGGACGGATGTGTTTATTCTCTTGGGAAACGTGGATATACACTGCCCCAAAATTGGTTCCTCTGTGACTTCAACCAAAACTTCTACAACATTACATAACCTGAACAAATCCTTACTGAAAAGTAATGGCTGCCCTTTCATCGAATTACCAACGAGGCTCATCATACGTACGTTTCACACGTACCGTATTAAGTCCTTTATTTGTCCAACTAATGCACACAAATTATTGCCAAATTGTTAAACAGTTAACATTATTTAAATTACAAAAGTTGCTCCAACATGTTTCGGTTTACACAAACCATCATCAGGGAGTTCGGTATTGTGGCTGCATACGCAGCCACAATACCGGTAACTTCAAATAACGATATGTAACCGAAGTCAACACTGTAACTTTAGCGAAGCACAGGCTGAGAGCTCCCTGATAATCGTTTATGTAAACCGAAACATGTTGGAGCAACTATTGTAATTTAAATCATTTTAACTGTTTAACAAATCGATAATAATTCGCGTGCATTAGTTGGACAAATAAAGGACTTAATACTGTTAACATGCACGGTGCATACTACGAAGATTACCATGTATCAACTTAAAAGGTCATTCAGCAATGCTGAATTCAATACAAAAGTGAAAAGGAAATAGACGTAGACAGCACTGTGGTCATAGCGTGAATCCGAAGGTATGAGGATGGGAAAGCGAATGGTGCAATGAAGAACATAGAGGGACACGAAGCGACTGCCGACCGGCCAATGAACCCGGCCACATGACCTTATGCAGTCATGTTCCTGCTGCAATGTACGGTGCCATTCACGTTTCAGACAGATGTGGCACTAATGTAAACCACAAGTCAGATATTCACACTGTAAGGCATTTTGCAAGGAAACTGATCCCACGTCCAACATGTTTCCTTCTTCATTATATATACAGGGTTATTCGAAATGATTGTCGGGGTTTTAACAACTTGTCATACACAATACACTTGAGATATGATTATATGTATTTTTTATTTAATAGAACAACACTCCAAGTTTTTGTTACATACCTTACAGGTGCTCTATATGTGCACCATTTGTGATTCTACAAACATCAACACGATAATCGAGTTCGTTCCAACTGTTTGTAGCATGTCAGCGGTGGTAGTTTCAATGGCGGTTCTGATTCGTACCTTAGGTTACGGGATACTTGCGGGAAGAGGAGGAACATAAACCTGAACCTTGAGGTAACCCCACAGAAATAAATCACATGGGGTTGCATCTGGAGAACGAGGTGGCAAGTTCTTAAAACCCCGACAATCATTTCGAATAACCCTGTATATTTCAGTCAACAAAATTATATAACAAAAGCATAGGTTAAAGCGACATGTTTCGACTTTAAAAAATCATCGTCACGCTAAGCTAAGAACCATGAAGTTCTTTACAATGTGGCTGTGCGCATTTGGGATCCCAGATGGCTCACAATGTGTGCTGTGATTCGTCCCGTGTACATAACGTGACTTATATCTGTTACACTATTGTACCTATATTGGGGTGAAGTATGTGACGTGTATTAGCGTGCTATTTCCTGGGACAGAGAGGCTTAGTGAAGTTACACAAAGAAGATATATAATAAAGTGAATATGTAGAAATACACAATGGGATGACTTCGTTCAAATTGTTAGGTTTCCTTCTGGTTCCCCGCGTGTCCATTAATCGTGACTGAATTTTCAAGCAGCTTAATTTTCAGAAGAAAATTTAAAGATCAAACTCCGGACCAAAATGCCTGGTTTAATATGAGGATTATTGCCTGTCAAGATTTAATTGGATCACAAACAACTGGAGTCGAACAAATCAATATCCAGACGACCTCAAAAGAGTATCTGACAGTACATATCATACAGTGTGCATCCCGCTGAGATAAGCTGTCAAGGTTACCAGTGTCACACAGCTGGTCAGGCTGTGAGATACTCTCTCGCTGTGAAACACTCCGACATGATACAAATCTAAATGGTTACATAAAAATCCGTCCGTCACTGTACACTTAGGCCATGAACTCGACACTTCATTACGAGACGGCAACATTTCATTTTAAGATATTAAATCCTGTGCGATATGTACTTAGCTTTGCTGCTATCTGAAGACGCTTTATGACATTCGCCGGTAGCGGCTGGCATTCAAATACCGTTTGAACTACTCCTTACTTACTTACTCCATGGTGCAGAGTTCTTCTTGAGAAGCTAACTGGTTTGCAGCTAGTCAAGAAATTCCCCGCATTTCTCGGAACCGGAAAGTTCATTACCGCAGTCACAAGCGTCCGCCACCTGTCCCTATCCTGGGCCAGCCCAATCCAGTCCATATACCCACATCCCACCTCCTGGACATCCATCCTAATACTATCCACCCATCTATGCGTAGGTCTCCCCAGTGGTGTCCTTCCCTCCGGTTACCTCAGCAAGACCCTATACAACCCCTTCTCCTCACCCATACGCGCCACATGCCCAGCCCATCTCATTCTTCTCGATTTTATCACCCGCACAATATTGGGTGAGGAGTACAAACCATTTAGCTCCTCGTTTTGAACAACTCCTACTGTCGTTTATTGCTCCCATTTTTGCCCATATAACGAAACACTGCCAACGCTAGCTTCCACAAGCTAAGGGCAAAACAGAAAGGGCTGGAATCCCTACGCAGTCACACACGGATTCCGCAGAACAAAAACTGAATGCTGCACAAGCCACGAGTTTCGCGTTAATCGAGCATTCAAACAAACCTTCTCAGATCTTACGTCGTATCGACTGGGAAATAAATTCCAACTTTTCGGAGACACGTACTTCCTTCATCTTCAGGGCCAGGAAGTTAAAGAATAATTTGAATCTTCAATAACACCGCTAAGAATAGCTCAAATAACGTTACATGGAAGATAAATGGAGCTAAAACAGAAATTTAAATAATGGGAAGAAAATATGACAACGTAATTAAAAGGGACATTTGACAATAATAATAATAATAATAATAATAATAAAAGGTGATACCAGTAATAATAGGGGCGAGTGGGACTATTTCAAAGTCCTTTAGAAAATACGTGAGCAACATACCAGGAAAACATGAATTCAATGAACTCCAGAAAACAGCCATATTGGGCACTGCACACATACTTCGGAAAGTATTAATGTAAAAGTACAATAGATTCAACACTGAAACTAACGATATAAACACCATGAATAGTAACAACAGAATAGCTGCAAACTGTATTCCCTAGGGACATAGTTTGTCTCAGGAATATAGTATAAATACCCTGCATAAAGGAGATGATGATGATGATGATGATGATAATAATAAGTGTATACTTTGAATGAAGAAACTGGGATATCGTAGTCAATACAGTTTCTAGACCGCACACTGGATGATCCAGATTTCAAATCTCTGCAAGGGCAAAAGATTATTCTCTTTGTCACAATGTCTGCAGCGCAAGGTTGACCAATCGCCTCCTCCCAGTGCCGAGGTATGGAATCCGTGTAGTTACACCTCCACTCCCCTATACAGCTTCATGGAGTGTATATGAGCAAATTTTCCTTTTAAAAAGGTTCACCCTGGAACGAGCCATGAATGCCTCGAGGATTAGGCATAGCTCTACCCTTTCTTTAACCTCGGCGCTTGATGGGGGTTGGTGGTTAACGCCACGCCCTGGCTGTTTTACCCCCCGGTCAAGAGATCCAGCATCAATCATACAGGAGACTGGATGGGCGTCAGGGCCGGTATGGATGGCGACGAAAATCTCATCCGCACCGGCATTTGATCTCAGTAACATCCGGTCCGTAGACAGTGGCTACATCGACTGAGCTATCCCGGCCCATCAGGTTTTCCTTTCACCTTTAATACTGCTAAAAGAATTTTATGTTCATGGTTCCGAGCATCGCTGGTCTATATTAAGCTTTTATCGCCTAATGTCAACTATAGAGGTCGTACCGCACCGCTAACCTCTAAAGTTGCATTCTATATATTTATTCAACAAATATAGGTACTGAATATTTTAAACATGGTATATACTCTCCGTTTTTTTTTCTCTTCAAAATGCAGTTGGTTTCATAATTCTAACGTATTTGGTTCCTGTATTATTCACATTTTATATACAGGGTGTGCTAAAACTAAAAAAATAATTCCGGCGCCAAAAAGTTAATAACTGCCCAACCAGATGCAACACAAAGCAGTCTATTTTATATACATGGGTCCGTGCATCGTGAATCGAATTTAATAACTGTCCAACAAGATGCGACTTATTCAGTTTATTACATTTATGTAGGCAGCTCTACATGTTTCGGGTTTCACCCACACCCATCATCAAAAGTACACAAAATTGTAACTACAGCCTCCGGTACTGGTCATATTTTTTGTGCAGCTACTTCCCTCCAACGGGGCCAAGCTTGGCCCCGTTGTGTACTCCTGATAATGGGTGTGGTTGACACCCGAAACATGTAGAGCGAACTTGCAGAATAATAAATAGACTGCTCTGTGTTGCATCTCGTTGGACAATTATTGATATATATGGCTAAAAGACTTTTGGCACAACAATGTGCTACACTCTCTCATCGGTCAGGGATGAACAAGTCTGAATTAAACACAGCGATATAAAGCGCGATTTCAACAAAAAATAAGGGCCAATTAGAATGAAAATTATACATAACGCTTATGGAATTGACGTCTGTTATGTACATAAACTCTTATACAATCTGTAACACTCGCAGTACTGTCAAAGGCTGCAGTTACCCTCATGAATATGTGCATTATAAACACTCGCATTTGCAACGCCCTGCGCACTTACTTCAACTGTTACCGTCCAAAGAAACACTTCCAAACATCACTGCTTCGCTGTGTCAAATCCAAGGCCCTCATTAATTCAGCACATCACCCCATCAGTTTCTTCATAAAAAGCTCGCATTGTTTTGCCAACAATTGTGTTAAAACACAACACCCATACTTAAAATAGCCTGATGAACCTTACATGACGTCACGAACACAGATTTCGGGGTCACTCTACCTTGAAGTGACTCCTAGTATAAGATTCCGGCACATGTTCACAGAAAGACCCGAAGCTACAATTTGAATAACGCTACTGTGGTAGCGGAAGTGACAACTAACCGTGGCCAACAATGCCATCTGGTGAGTGAACATTCTAATTAACACTGGTTAGCAAATTTAACGTTTCCCATAACCCGTGCAACAGGCTAATTATACAAGGATTTAGGCAAATGTCCGCACAATAAAAGAAAAATCATTTGTCACTTTATCATGTGCCTCCTACATGTTTCGGCCCCTGTTTTCCATCGTCAGGGATGTTTATAACAAAGGAATAAAATAATGGCAGATTCTGTTAAAGATTTACGCATGCGGAATGGAAAAACAATATGCTGCGAATAAAATTGCTAGCAATATTTAAAATATAAATTTAAAATATTCTTTTCATATAAATGTTTAACATTTCATGTTAATATCTACGTATCGCTGTAGCAAACATATACATGAATATGTCACCTTCATTCTGCAGAAGGTCTTCCTATGTTGTCACTAGGTGCCGATCACGGTAGATCATTGATTACTGCACCTGGTTAAAAATTTGTTACCTATTACGCATTCTTCTGTAACATTTCAGACACGTTCAAACAAAACTGTACAATCCGGCAATTGGAGCTGCTTTTCACTCACAAGCTGCTCTGTATTGCCATTCATTTTTATACTCAACTAACCTTCGCGTTACATGGTTGGTTTGAGTTGGCTGCAGTCCAACTCAGGAAGTCTTAAAAAGCCAGTGAGAGTGAGAGTTTCTCTCGCTGTCTCTCTGAATCTCTTAAAACTCTCTAAAGTTGGTGCTCTTGACCTTCGAAACCAACAGGCAACGCTCCATTCCAGAGTTCAGTGACTTTTCTTGTCGCTATTTACTTTCCATACCTCCAGGCTACGGAACATAAATACCACACAACACTGGCTCAAACGTTCAACCAGTATCTCTTACATCACAGCAGAACCCCAACAAAAGAAACCAGTTTCTATACTGCTGATTTACATCCAGAACTCCGCTAAAACTCCAGCGTGGCATTCTGTCTGGCGTTATACCTTCCGTCCTCTGATTAATCCTTCAGAGACGGAGATAAACCTGAAATATAAATTTATCTCAGTATTTAACCAACTTGATGCACAAAATTTGTTTCACGGTAAGTTTTATTTCATGCCTCTACATGTTTCGAGCACATGGTGCTCCAAAACATGTAGAGGCATGAAATAAAACTTATTGTGAAACAAATTTTGTGCATCAAGTTGGTTAAATACTGAGATAAATATACTGAGATGCACGGTCAGCAAAACGTCAAAAACTGAAATATAACGTTTCAGTTCGTACCGCTCAGTAAACAAGCTGCTCTTCGGTTATAAAAACCAACCACTTCGAGATGTACAGAGAAGTAATGTCTGCTCTGAGATCCGTAAAAAAGACATCAATACAATCTGTGAAGAGGACGTAGAATTTTGTATCGTCCCACTTGGTGGTAAATAAAATAGTCACTGGGACTTAAGAAGGATTTACATTATCGCTCGCGTAGGAGGGACGAGCTAACAGGGGATTAGAGGAAGCTGCATAATAAGGAGCTGAATGATCTGTACTGCTCACCCATATTGTTATTATTATTATTTAGCAGGCAGTATAATATTTCCACTTCTTCCTGCGCCCATTTCACAATTATATTATCTACTTCCTCCAGTTGCCTCTGTCATTACAGTCTTCTTCCATTAATCCCTTTTCTCCCATCAGTCCTCTAATCCCTTCCGCCCAGGTAAGTTTAGGTCTACCTCGTTTTCTTCTTCCTGGTGGGCTCCATTTCATAACTTTTTTTGGTACCCAATATTGTTCGGGTGATTAATCGAGAAGAATAAGATTGACGGGGCATGTAGGGCGTGGGGATATTGACTGGATCGATGTGGTTCATGATAGGGACAGGTGGCGGTCACTTGTGAATGCTGTAATGAACTTTCGGGTTCCATGAAATGCGGGAAATTTCTTGACTAGCTGAAAATCGGTTGGCTTCTCAAGAAGGAATCTGCACCATGGAGTAAGTAAGTAAGTTACACTGTCGCTCACCATGACTACGTAAAGACAGCTACATCTTTAAGGATCACATCATTACCGCGTGAAAGCACACTGCCGCCAGTCCGTCTCGTTTGGCAAATATTACGTTTCAAAGACTTCGCCAAGCTTGTCTGTTTCCCGGTAACAACTCCAAGACAGCTCTGATTTTCATGAAATCCTACACTACGATTTTTTTTTTTAAATAAATCTCGGTGAAGCCTTCCAATTTTGGTGGCGACCGGACAATAAAGTACACTACACAGCAAGACCTGCTGTTAAGAAGAAAGAACACATGCGAAGACTTAAAAGTCTTCTAAGATATTACATGCTGTGGTTGAGTCAACAGTAACACCAAATCTCGTACACTTTGTTGCTTCGATCAAAAAACACATATTTTTTTGTTAGTATTAACGCGCTCTGACATCAGACACCTCAAAGCTATGGCACATCTTCAGACATTAAACATGGGTAAAGACAGACTGTCCCAGCATAACTGGAATCGCAGACAGCGAACTCAAGCAGATATATCCAAGCAATATCA
>Ga0131853_10016663_pt1 | contig 13392 bp, 11 predicted proteins | sample TergutLab28metaG_FD_92764 | JGI IMG/M metagenome (GOLD analysis project Ga0131853, IMG submission 92764) | Labiotermes labralis P1 segment gut microbial communities from Petit-Saut dam, French Guiana - Lab288 P1 (version 2) (version 2) | ecosystem: Host-associated > Arthropoda: Insects >...
ATGGCAGATATAGACGTTGCCGTGGGTGATGTGCTGGAAGTTGGCACGACAATCGGTACGGTTGGAAGTACAGGGGTATCAACGGGGCCGCATTTGCATATCGAAGTGCAAATAAATGAGGACGGCGGCGCATGGCGGTTTATCAACCCGCTATTTTTTATTGAGCCGTACCCAAGTCAAAACTAATTTATTATTGAGAGGAAGTGTTTATCTTGTATTCAAGAGTACCCAAGCTAAGAGAACGGCTTGAAAAACACAGGAGCAAAATAGCCGAAATGGAAACCCAAGCACTGGCAATGGAACAGGAAATTAAGGCGGCAGAAGATGAACAGTTGGGCTACCTTGCCCGCTCTGTTGCCAATACCCTATCCGGCGGCATGGAGGAAATTTTCGAGTTGTTGCGTGGCATGAAAACCAACAACGGCACGGCGGCCGACAAAGCCAAAACACCGCCGCCGCAACAAAATTCTGACAAGGAGGGCGAAACCCTTGATTAGACAGCACAATAAAATAATGAAGTTATGTATAGCCCTGCTCTTATGTATGGGCTTTTTTCTTGCCCCGACAACGGTTTTCGCTGGAGAAAACGGACAAGGCGCAGGGGCTACCCAAGCACAAACAACACAGGCCAACCATGTAGCACCGCCAGCGGTAGATGCAGAAATAATCGGCTCGTTGCTTAGAATACGCACTACTTCCGGCTTTTTCGCAGTAGAGGCGGTTTATATCAATGGGCGGCGTTTCAACCACAGGGTAGATTCCGCACTGGTTATAGACATTAACCAGTATATTGCCACAGGCAATACAATCGCCATTCATGCGGTAGATTTTGCGGGCAATCAATCCGACACGGTGCTTTTAACACCGCCACCACCAGCCCAGCCGCCTGTACAAAATAATTTCACACCCGAAGGGCAAGGCGAAATTCAAGACAGCTTGACGAGTGGAGATGGCATAGAATTTTTCACCATAACCACCGAGGCGGGCAACGTGTTTCACCTTATCATAGACCACACCCGAGGCAGTAATAATGTATTTTTCCTTAACGCAGTTACGGAGTGGGATTTGCTAACTTTGGCGGCTGATGCGGAGTTACCAGTACCACCGCAAGTATCACCACCAACGCCCCCGCCGCCTGTAATTGTTGAACACGAACCGCCACCGACTACCGAAGAACCACCACCAGACCCAACGCCCGAACCAGCCGCCGAAGAAAGCGGCGGCGGTATGGGTAGGTTTATATTTTTAGGCATTGGCGGCGCAGTGGCTTTTGGGGTTATCTACTACCTTAAAATTCTAAAGCCAAAACAGGAACGTGAAATGTACGGCGGCGAAAGCAACGAAGATGCAGACGAATACGAGGACATTCCCGAAGGAGAAGATAGCGAATGATTGACACAACCCAACAAAACCGTATCACCGGGCAGATAGCCGTCCATAAGACGGATAAAAAGTTGTTAGAGTTTATCGACAACTTGAACCCAGCCCCAATACAGGATTATGCCGCCATTCATGCTGGAGCGGTACGCCCCTACGAAAAGGACGGGCAGCGTATTTATTCCGTTATTCGCCTTGTGGCACAGGATTACAGCCGCAAAGGTGAAAACAGCATAAGGGCAAAGGCGAATATATCCCCCGAAGATGTTTTATACCTTGCCGCAATGGTTAAGGCAGGAGTAAGGGATTTCAAGTTTGAATCCGTCAAGATTTTTGGTAGCCCCGACAACGGCGGATATTGCCCCATGACAAAGTTATGGATAAACCGCAACGAACTAACCGCAGACGGCGAACCATTAAACCGTCCGTGGAAGGTAGATATTGAAAACGGCAAGGGCAGAAAGGCACAGGGCAAGAACGGCGGGGCTTATTGCATGAGCGGCTCTTATGTACTTGAAAAAAAGGTATTTCTTAACTTTACGGACTACGAATTTTTCAAGCTGCTAACTGCCGTTGAGCGGTACGTCAATATTTGGGAGATAACCCACGGCGCAAAGCTGGTGAAGGAAGGCCGCACCGCAAGAGAAACGCAGTATACAAGTACAAGCGGCGAGTTTTAGGCCGCACACAAAATATAAACTTATGGAGGATTTTTCATGCTAAACAAAAACAATCTCATACTTGCAGGGCTTACAGGCGTAAGTGCCGCCGCCGTTGCCGTTTTGAGCATAGGCGGCTATTTTTTGCACAAAAAGGTTTTGAAACACCGCATACACGACTTGGCAAGGCGGCAAGCCATGAACCTTGCTTTTTTGGACTTGGCAAGCGGTTGTGTAACGAAGGACGGCGAGGACTTCGAGGACTACTATGAAGATGAGGGCGAGGAATACGACTACAATGATGATTTTTTTGACAATCTCGATATGGAGGAATACCCAACATGAGCCGAAAACGAAAAATAGACAAGAAAATTTTTATCCTTGCGGCGGTGGCAGTAGTCACCGCCGTTTGCGGTATATGGCTACTTCTCACGCCAAGAATTGAACGTGATTATGTTTATGCCGCACAAGAAACTATGCTTGACGAGTTGATGTATGACATTCAAAACGCAAGCGAGATGCCCGATGCGGCGGCGGTTGTGGTTGAGTATGCGGAGTACGCAGAAACGGAAACAGAACCCGAAACGCAGAGCGAAGATGTTTATATCCTTGATTATGCCGAGGATTACGCCAGCGAATATGAGTATGTAGCCGCTATTTACGAACCCACCTACGAACCAATCCCCGACACAGCTTTTCCTAACGCCATAACTGGCATAGGCATACTCACGATTGAAACCATCAATCTACGCCTACCCATAGCCGAGGGCGTGGACGAGGCAACCCTACGGATTGCCCCCGGGCGTGTGCCGCAAACGGCGCAAATAGGCGATACAGGCAACGCCGTTATAGCCGGACACCGCAATTATGCCTTTGGCTCTATGTTTAACCGTCTTGGGGAGTTGGTGCTTGGCGATATTGTGCATTACCAAGCCCGAAACGGCGAAATGATGGAATTTGAAGTTTTCGAGGTTGCCATTATCGAACCCCACGACCAAGTGGCATTTTTGCAACCAGTGAATGAATCCATCATCACGCTATACACTTGCACACCAATACGCACAGCCACACACAGGCTGATTATTCGAGCGCAGCGCATTAGCTGATATAACCGAAGGGAGAAATTGAAATGAGCATAAAGCAATATATAAATTGGGGTACGATTGCAAAAGGCGGCTTACAAGTTGCCCTGTACTTGTTGTTGGGCTTGGCATTAGCCCTTTTTATTAGTAGGCCGGTACACGCCGCTGGGCTGGATTGCCCGCCGCCTTATTATCCGTACTGCCATAACGAACAGTACAACTACCCATATGATAATGGTAACGAAGAAACCGAAAACGGCGATAATGGCAACAGTTATCCCGATAACGGCAGTAATGGTTACAACGGCAATGGCGATAATGGCAACGGCTATCCCGACAATGGCGATTATGGTTACAACGGCGATAACGGTTACAACGACCTACCGCCAGTATACGACCCCACAGGCTGGTTAGTTGTAACCTCTCTTGCCGACAACACAGGCCAACGGCTGGCGGGTACGGTTTTTGAAATTCGCCGTGCATTGGGTGATGAATTAGTTACAACGGTATCTACGGATTTGTTCGGTGAAGTTGGCGTACTCTTGCCTGTAGGCAATTATTTTCTACGAGCCGTTGCCGTGCAGTATGGATTTATTTTGGACGGTGCAAGGCATAATTTTTCAATCCACGACAGCGATATTACTTTTGTAAGTGTACGGCATTTACCACTTCCACCAAACGAACCCGACCCGCCGCCGCTGCCGCCGGACGAACCGCCAGCGCAAGGGCGATTATTAGTAACCAGCAGGGCGCACGGTACAGGGGAATTATTGCAGGGCGTGGTCTTTGAAGTACGCAGGGCAATGGATGATATGTTTGTAGCACAGCTTGTTACTAACCAATTTGGCGAGGCATCTGTTCATTTGCCTGTAGGGGATTATTTTATACGAACCGTTGCCGTGCCTACTGGATTTATCCTTGATACCAACAGAATATCCGCACGTATTCAAGCCGACAGGCTAACCGAAATAAATGTAACTCACCGACCCATAGCGCAAGAACCCGAACCGACACCAGCACCAACCGAACCGCCACCAGCCGCCGATGGGCGGCTTTTAATTATCAATAGGGCGCAAGCGGAACGAGGGCAAGGCACAGGCCAAGTTTTAAGTGGCACAATATTTGAAGTGCGTAGCACTATGGACGATAGGTTGATAACGCAATTGCAGACTAACCAATTTGGCGAGGTTACATTCAACCTTCCCGCAGGGGATTATTTCATACGTCAAATATCGCCAGCGGCGGGTTTTGTTTTGGATTCTTCACGGACAAATATAAGAATTGTGTCCGGCGAACTTTTGACCGTTACAGTATTAAGTACGTCTTATGTAGTAGAGGTTGAGGAAGAAGAACCCGAAACGCCCCAATATGGCAGACTGCTTGTAACTTTGATGTCCGGCGCAACAGGCGAACGGATTATAGGCGGCACGATAACCATACATGACGTTATGACGGACGAATTGGTTATCACCTTAACCAGTGATTTCTTTGGCGAAACGTCCATTTTTCTACCCGCTGGGCGTTATTTCATGCGCCAAGCATCTATGCCATACGGTTATCTTACGAACTTAGACAGGATTCCCTTTACTGTAAATGCAGGGGATATAACCGATATGGCATTGGCTATTCGTGCCGTACCAGCACCACCAACCCCAGCACCTACGCCTACACCGCCAGCACAACCCGCCGCACCAGTACAACCAGTGCCACTGCCGACAATCGAAACAATACCCGACAGTGACACAGGCACACAAAGCCGTATTGAGATTGTTACTCGTGCCGCTGGCTCAGGCAATCCATTGTCCGGCGGCATTTTTGCGGTATACCGTTTTTATGATAACCGCCGTATAGCGGAACTTACCACAGGGGCAGACGGTAGAGCCTATTTAATGGTTGAACAGGGTATGCACTTTGTACGAGAACTACGCCCAACCTTTGGATTTTTGCTTGAACCCGAACGCATATTTTTAGAGGTTGGCGAAGGCGAAATCGTCATTATGGAACTTACGAAACTAAGGGATTATGACATTGCATATTTACCTATGGACGTAGAGGGCGGCGGGATTATTTATATTCCGCAGACAGGGCAACGCTGGCCGACAGGCTTTTTCGTTGGCGGCGGTATTCTGCTGCTGATTTCATTTATAGCAGCAGGGTTTTTGACGGTGTTTTTAATTCATGTGCGAGGCAGGGATTAAATGAACGACTATATAATAGAAGGAAGGAATGATTTTTGTGCTATTAGCGATATGTGAGAAACCATCAGTTGCAAAATCCTTGTCTGCCGTGCTTGGTGCAAAATCCAAAAAAGACGGCTACTACGAGGGCAACGGCTATATTATTTCTTGGTGTGTGGGACATTTGCTTGGGCTTGCCCCGCCGGATGCTTACGGCGAGAAGTACGCCAAGTGGAATATGGCAGACTTGCCTATACTGCCCGACCCGTGGATATACAAACCCAACGACAGCACCAAAAAGCAGTTAAAAGTGTTAAAGGATTTACTAAAACGCCCCGATGTTGAAACCGTTGTAAATGCTTGTGATGCTGGTAGAGAAGGCGAACTCATATTTAGACTGGTATACGACCATTGCAAGTGTAAAAAGCCTATACAACGGCTATGGATTTCTTCTATGGAAGAAACCGCAATAGCAGAAGGTTTTAACAATCTTCGTAATGGTGTGGATTATGATAGCCTGTATCAAGCTGCACTGTGCCGCCAGCAAGCGGATTGGGCGGTTGGCATGAATTACTCCCGCCTTTTTGGTTGCCTGTACAATGTAAAGGGGTTAAGCATTGGACGTGTACAAACCCCAACCCTTGCCATGATTGTTGAGCGTGAGGGCAAAATCAAGGGTTTTGTAAAAGAGCCGTTCTATACAATCGAGTTAGAGGGTGCAGGGTTTACGGCAGTAAGTGAACGGTTTAAGGACAAAACTCATGCAGAAAACATTGTCGTGACGTGTCACGACAATTTAGCGGTTGTAAAATCCATTGTGCAACAGGAAAAATCCACTTCGCCGCCAAAACTTTACGACTTAACCTCTTTACAGCGTGAGGCTAACAGGATTTTTGGCTATTCCGCAAGCGACACGTTGAAATACGCCCAAAACCTCTATGAGCAAAAGATTTTAACGTACCCACGGACGGACAGTAAATTTATAACCGAGGATATGGCGGCGGGTATTCCAGCCATAATCCAATGTGCGGCGGCGGTTTTAGAGTTTGGAGACGGTGACGGCGATTATAATATTGCCAGCATAACCAACAACGCCAAAGTTACCGACCACCACGCCATAATCCCAACCGCCGAGGCCGCAAAAGTCAACTTGGATTCTTCCCCCGCCGAGAAAAACATACTAATGATGGTATGTGCAAGGCTTTTGTCTGCCACTTCACGCAAACAACGGTATGCCGAAACGGTTATAACCGTTGATTGTGCAGGGGCAGAGTTTACCGCCAAAGGCAAAACCATTATTGATAACGGCTGGAAAGACGTAGAAAACGCCATCCTTGCGGTATTTGGCAAGCGTAAAAGCATGGTACAGGCAGATGATGAAAACGCCCTGCCAAACCTTACCCAAGACCAGCAATACCCAGCCGCAGCTAAACTTAAAGAAAGTTTCACTTCACCGCCAAAACCGTTTACAGAAGATACTTTATTATCGGCAATGGAAAACGCAACCGCAGACGATATGCCCGACAACTTCCAAGCCGAGCGTAGCGGCATTGGAACGCCAGCCACAAGAGCCGAAGTCATAGAAACATTGCTAAAACGTGAGTATGTTATCCGCAAGGATAAGCAGATACTACCGACTGACAAAGGCATAGGCGTGATAAAAATTCTGCCCGATGCGGATTCTATCAAATCCCCAATTTTGACCGCACAATGGGAAAGTGAATTAAAACGTGTCGAGGGCGGCGAAATTTCCGCAGACGATTTTATGGCGGCGATTTCCGATTATGTACAAAAGGCGGTTGCAAATAACAAGACCGTGCCGGAAGATAAAAAAGCCCTGTTATCTTCCTATTCTTCAAGTGGTAACGGCTGCGGCGAGGTTATAGGCACTTGTCCACGTTGTAAAAATGACGTAGCTGAAACGCCCAAAGCCTTTTCATGTGCTAACCGTGAGTGCAAATTTGCATTATGGAAAGACTCGAAATTCTTTACCGCCAAGAAGAAAAAGCTAACCAAGACTATAGCAATCGCCCTTCTGACCGAGGGGCGTATTTTTATGTCGGGGTTACATTCCGAGAAAACAGGCAAGCCATATGATGCCAAAATTATACTGGTGGACGATAAGCCGGATTCTTACCCCAGCTTTTCTATGGAGTTTGAGAAAAAATAGGGGGAGTTGCAATGCACGGCATTATAAGGGTTTTCCCCCGCAAGACCACGGCAACGCCGGACGATGCGCTGGCGGTTGTAGGTTCTCCCACAAAGGATTTTTTGAACAGTCACGACAACGGCAAGTTAGAAGTCCATGTATCAACAACTTTCACCTACGATATACCAAAAGCAGAACAGCTTGCGGAAGATTGGCATAAGGCAGGGTTTACCGTGAATTTGGGAGGCCCTGCCTTTAATAATTCCGGCGGCGATTTTGTGCCGGGATTATATCTAAAGCAAGGCTATGTAATAACTTCTCGTGGTTGTGATAAGTCTTGCTGGTTTTGTTCCGTTCCCAAGCGTGAAGGTGGATTGCGTGAATTGCCAATAGCCGAAGGTTGGAACGTGCTTGACGATAATCTGCTGGCTTGTTCCGAGAGGCATATAAAAGCCGTTTTTGATATGCTTTCACGCCAAGCCAAACGCCCTGTTTTTTCCGGCGGCTTGGATTCAAGCCTGTTGCAAGCATGGCACGTTGAGTTGTTACGCAAAGCCAAGACCGAGCGAATGTATTTTGCTTATGACACCAAACACGATTTTGAGCCGTTGGTACACGCAGGGCGATTGCTCCGTAGCGGCGGCATTGTGGATTCGTCCGGGCATAAATTAAAATGTTATGTGCTTATTGGTTATCCCAACGATACCATAGAAAACGCCGAAAAGCGGCTACAGGACACATGGCTGGCGGGTTTTTGGCCTTACGCTTTGTTATCAAAAATTTTTGATAACATTGCTTATCAGGAATAAAGGGTTATCAGCAAAATTTCACCGATAACCCTTTATTCACGCATCTTCGCATATAAAATTCCTGATAAGTTAAATCATATCAAGCCGCACAACACCTTTAATGTTTCCTCGTCGTCAATCTTGTAGCGTTCAGAATTAACGTGTTCCCTTAGTGGACTATCCTCCGGCACGGCCTTTTCGATGGCTTTCCTTTTTATTTCGGTGTCTGCGTGTGCGTAAATCAGAGTTGTTTCCAAGTCAGAGTGTCCAAGCCATTGCGAAATAAGCGTTAATTCAACACCGTTCTGATAAAGATTCATAGCGCATGAATGTCTGAATAAGTGCGGATGGACGTTTTCGGGTACTTCCAAACATTCTTTGCGAGCGGCTTCACCATAGTTTTGGATAAAATGCCTAACATTATCTTCGGTCATGCGCTTTTTTGTGCCGTTTCGTACTGCAAAAAACAAATATTCGTCAGAATAGATGTCTGCATCAGAGTGAAAGACCCTCAAATACTCTTTCAAATGCGATGTTATGTTATCACGTAATGGAACATAACGATTTTTTCCCCCTTTTCCACGCAATAAAACCTTTGGAGCTTTTCCGAATTGCAAGTCACGCAGACGAATATCCATCAATTCTTGAATCCTTGCACCGGTTTTGTAAAGAAGCAGCATGATAAACATATCGCGAAGCCCCTTTGACTTTTCTACGTTTGGTTGGCTGAGGATAGCTTTAATCGCTGTTTCACTCATATGGCTTACAAGTTTTTCAGGAACTTTGGCAGATTCAACCTTTTTTATTTCTTCAAGGTATGCAACTGCTGATACATCTTCTTCTGCGGCATATGCGTAAAAAGCCCTGATGCAGTTAAGACGATGATTGCGTGTGGAAACACTGCAATTGCGTTCGTTTTCAAGATAATCAAGAAATTCGGATAATATCGTGCGGTCAATCATGTCAAACTTAATTTTATGAAGCGGCACTTTTTTCTTTGTTTTTACAAATTCAAAGAGTAATTCTAAAGACTTCCGATATGCGCGGATTGTGTGATTACTGCACTTTCGCTCCTTGGGCAAATAAACTTTAAGAAAATCGCGGACTGCCACGAATAGAGGGTTCAGCGCACCCATATATCCACCTCCGGAACATCTGAATCAATAGCATCCCAGTCAACGCTGGGAGAACATAAAAGATTTTCTGGTAAGATGTGTATATAGTAAGCGGTATCAACAAATCTTTCATGCCCCATATGCACACGCAGATATGGCAACATGGTATAGAGATTTCGCCCCTCATCAAGCCATTTTTGCATAGTGGCAGAAGCAAATCGGTGTCTTAGGTCATAAACCCGAAGCTGCGGGAGTTTATTTTTAGGCGTGTTGGGGTTTGCCGCCGCCCAGCACCTGTTAAACCATCTCCAAAGAAAATCCAACGAAAATTCTTCGCCTTTGCCGTTTACGAAGAAATATTCATTGCCATTAGCAACAACGTTTCTTTTGACATCGTAAGATTGACACATTTTCAGCATATCAGAGGACATGACGATTATACGCTGTTTGCGCCGTTTAGCTTTGTCAATTAAAATTTCGCCAGTATCAAAACAAATGTTTTTGCGTTTTATCAATCTTCCCTCGTGGGGTCGCAAGCCACTGGTATATATTAGCCTAAGCAGAACAAGCATGGATTCCCGAACGAAAGGGTCGCTTTTGTGTTCTGTTTTATCAACAGCACAAAATAATGACAATAATTCATCATCTGTGAGGATATAAGGCGTAAACCTTGGGTTTCGGGGTGCTAAATTCGCAGGTACCATATATGAGTCGTTTCCTAAGTATCTGGCAAACATTCTTATGCCGGATACTTTATTTGGCAAGCCTGTACGCCCTCTGGCAACTTCATCTGAAATCCAACCACGCACGATTTCTTTCGTAAGTTTATCGGCACTCGGATGATGTTCGTAGCAGTAGTTATCAAAAAATGAAAGAACCGCTTCATTTGACCGAACATCAATGCCCATAGCTGCACGATATTCCAAAAACTCAATTATTTGGGCTGCAAAGTTGCTTGAAAATTTAATCATTACTTTGCACCGCCTTCTTAATCGTTGAATTTGGCTCGATTCCAACAAAATCAAGAGAGCAATCTTTAAGATGCTTTGTGTTGAGAGCAATGTATTTCTTCGTGGAATCTATATCTGAATGTCCTAATACCTGTGCAACCGTAGTTACTGGAATATCTGAAGTTACCATGTTTGTGCCCACTGCACGGCGTAGTGCATGGAAAGGACTGCTGCTCAATCCTGCCGTTGCTCGATGAACATTGTATTGCCCGCGTAAACTACTCGTTGTCATTGCCCTAATAGGGGCTTTTGCTGAAAGGAAAACATTGTCATATTCGCTTTGCGGCCTTCCATTCAAAATGTAATCTCGCACAGCTAAACCAACATCAAAAGTAAGAGGAAGGGCGAGGGATTTGCCTGTTTTTGATTGGAGTATTTTTACTTCGCCGTTCGCCCAATCAATGTCTTTTAGCTTGAGCAGGGCTACATCTCCAGCTCTGAGTCCTGTCACAACAGCAAGCAATATTGAAGCATAATCTCTCTTTCCGGTTGCTGTGCTTCTGTTGATGACGTTTAATGTTGCGGCAATTTCGCTTTGCGGAACAGCAAATTTTACTCTACGTTCATAGGGAAAGGTGAAGGAAAACAACTTGTCGAAACGATTTTTGATATAACCACTATCGTATAAAAACACCAGTATAGCTTTTAATGCACGACTTACGGTATCTATGCTGCTACCCGATAATCGCAATGCGCAGTCAACAAGATATTCTTTTACGGTGGTTTCATCAAGTTTTTCCAGTGTATCATGCCCTTTTGATTTGAGCCAACTAAAAAATGTTCTTGCAATTTCTCTGCGATGGTGCTGACTTTTAGGAGTCCAGTCATTACATGAACGGATTTCCGCCAACAATCCGTCGTAATATTTAGACACAGACTTCACCGCTTTACGACCGAATCGAATTTCGCCTGTTTCATTGTATTCTTCGAGATAACTTGCTGTTTTTAACAAGAATCTATAGTGCGTTTTCGATATTAGACCATTGTCGAATCGTTTATTAACGTCCGTTACAAATTCTGCAATTAAGGGTTGAGAATAGAAGTCACAATCATGGCTAATGTGCAATTCATGAATTTCCATCAGCGTTCTGTGTATTTTGCGTACACTGTCTGCCGAATATCGCTGTTCTATAAATGCTTTGTGCATTTTTGTTACAAGTTGAAAAATTTTTAACTTATCCAAAATATCACCTTGAACACTTTAGTCAGGAAAACTCCTGCCACACTTATTCTTGGGTGTTTTTTGGATAAATATACTACTTATCAGGAATTTATTTTGGATTACTCCCGCAATATGGGCATATAATGCATTTTTGCTGATAACCCTTTATTCCTGATATGCTATGTTGTATCGCAACCAAAACGGCGAAACTGCCGAGGAATGGCGTAAATTTCAACGCACATGGACAAGGCCGCAGATTGTGTATCACAAGCTGAAAGAATTAGCGGGCAAACAGGACAAATATTTGTAACAACACTCTCCCCGCTTTATCTCTTTTGAGGTAGAGCGGGGTTTATTTTTTTAGCACACACTACCCCAACGAAAGGAGGACGGCTTATGAATTTTATTTTCCTTGACAGCAAGGACAAAGACGAAGATGCCATAACCATGTTATGCGACCCTGTTCATTATCAAGGTTTTCTTAATATTATGGCGTACTTTAGCAGTTATAGCTGGCGCAATATTTTTCTTATATATCAACAAATGCCCCACGCAACAAAACTGGCAGACTTTGATACATGGAAAAAAACCTATGGACGTGGTGTGAACTTTGGCACAACGGCTATAAAAATCAATACCCCCATAGAGCAAAAGCCCAAGACAAGGCTTGTTGCAAAGACTGACCCAACCACAGGGGAAGTTATGCTTGACGATAACGGCAAGCGGATTATGGAAGAAAAAGTCATAGCCCAGCCGCCAAGATTTGAACTGGTTAGACTGCTGGACGTTTCTCAAACAAAGGGAGAGTCACTTCCGATATTGGCTGGTAATGTTACCGCCAATGAACTTTTGCAACAGGCATTTGTTGATGTTTTAATAGCCATGCTACCAACTTACGACTTGCTGGATGCCGATAGCGACATTTGGAAAGTAGTAAAACATATCACACATGAAAGGCTTGCAAACCTTGATATTACAGGCATTAACGCCCTTGATTTTACCGTTGAAAGTGTGTCATTTGTAGTATGCCGCCGTTTTGGGGTAGATTGCGATTTTGACCCTACCAACACAAACATTATAGATACCGCCACGCTGGAGATAATCACGAAACAATCTAATGGCATAATCAGCACCATAGAGGACAACTTCACACTTTTATGTGAGGAACGCAACCTTGACCCCATGACTTTACCAAAGGCCGCAGAGCCTATACCCAAAGTTGAACCGACGGCGGTTTCCAAAATAGAGCTACCAACGGAAACACAAGCAGAAACACCAGCCGAAACGCCGCCAGTACAACTAATCACGACAACCCAACAAGCGGAACAAATGACGAAAGTAGAACCCACGCCCCAGCCCCTAAAACACCCACCAGACCCCACAATCACCATAGCTGAACGCAACCAATACGGATATACACGCCCCGAATTGCTGCCACTCAACAAAGACCGTGCTATTACTTTGTTCCAGCGAGATATAACCGTGTATATGCTCCGTAAAAACAACACCGAGGATATAGCGCACTATGTTTCCGACATACAAAACCATGATGGCATATTTGGCATTGCACACCGTAACTGGCAAAATTCAAGGGAGTATATCGCTTTATCGTCCGGCAACCCCGAAGATAGGCTGGAGGGTAAATTTATCTATGACGGCGGCAATTCCTTTGCTGTGTATCAAGTAAAGGAAGATAACACGCTACTATGCTTTAAGTCATACGAGGAACTTCAAACAATGACACTGGATATAAGCCGCCATAACTACAAACTTGTATACATTGCACCATTGCCGCCCTCCGACACGCCGGAGGGTATTTTTATGTGGGTAAATGCAGAGCAGCTTGACGATTACAAAGGCCGTGCAATGGCTA
>Ga0131853_10016664_pt1 | contig 13392 bp, 3 predicted proteins | sample TergutLab28metaG_FD_92764 | JGI IMG/M metagenome (GOLD analysis project Ga0131853, IMG submission 92764) | Labiotermes labralis P1 segment gut microbial communities from Petit-Saut dam, French Guiana - Lab288 P1 (version 2) (version 2) | ecosystem: Host-associated > Arthropoda: Insects >...
GCTGAGTGGACCCCGTTCCAGACCCACTACTACTCAGAAAATCTGGTAGCGCCGGGGATCGAACCCGGGACCTCTGTATGTGTAGCCAGAAACTCTGACCACTAGACCACAGAGGCGGTCCAGCTCAGTCAGTATAATGGGTTAAATTCCCGGATGGAAAGAGCTATTTCTCGTCTCCGAAGTGTTCATACTGGTCCTAACGGCGTCATATGCAATGGTACAGGAGCTCTTTCCCTGGGCGGTAAAGCGATCGTGTCGTGAGACTGACACTCACCTTCACTCAGTGCCGACGTTAAGACGTGACGTGACTTGGTGCTTAATTAAAGTGCAGAGGCCGACTTAACGTTGTCAGCATTAATTACTGACATTACTTTACGGTCGCTTGCTCTGTTCACTTGATTCCCCCCCTCCTCGTACTTGCCAATCCAGTACTACCGCTCATCCCATAGCAATTCGCTACTGATCTGTGTTAATCACCGATAAGAAGAAATATAAATTTTTTGTAGTCAATACTTGTATGGATTAGAGGAACGTTATATTCAGACTTATAAAAAGCCACGCTTCATTCATTCAGATTGCTTCCATTGTTATTGCAAACAGTCGACTATATTGACATTCGAAGCTGTCTGTGTCGTATGTCAGTTGAACGCAAGGCTTCATCTAGTGACAAATAGAAAGAGGAAGTAAATGAACAGAGAAAAATAAGCGTTCTACTTCCATTAACTAAAAACCTTTTCTGGAACAGAAGGCACCGACGACTTCGGTGTAGCTCTCTTGACTAGTAAACGCGTGGTTTGAATCTGTGCCAGGTCACCCATAGTTCTTTTCGCGTTTTTACTCCTAGCCAGTCGACTTATCACAGTTATGTACTCATTTCTTCGGGAATATATAACGCACGCAGTTGAAACAGCCTCGTCCAATCAACATGACAGTCAATCACAGAGGAAGTTCTACGAAGGACGCGTGGAGGTGTGGTGTGATTAGCTCTTCGTGTACAGGTCTGCCCTTCCATTGCTAGGCACGAGATATACTGCCTAACGGTATTAGTCATTTGCGCTGAAATTATTTGATGTGCAGGAACACTGCTAGTGGAATGAAGATCTCACTGTAACCATTAAGAGCATAGGCTTTTATATATACCACCCGCTTTAACACGACGAATCTTGGTATTTTAACCCGCACAGTGCATTTATGTGTTTTGTAAGACAATCACAGTTCTTTCCCTACACAACAATAACCGGCTTCTTTATAATGGAGACTGAATGTTTACTGTGAGCTGGGAACAGAATTTTATACATAATAGATAGATGCCGTGCTTTGAATTATTCAGATTAATTCCTTGTAACTCACGTATCTTTCTTTACCTTCGTTTTAAATAGTTTATTTACTGGGTATTAATTGTAATAGTAAAAAAGGGAAACATTTTAAAGGCGCTCTGAAGGCTTAATTAGACACGCAATTTGTGTGTTTCTTTGTCCACTCTCTTAAATATTTGTTATTAAGGTATGTTTTACCATGTGATTGGAGCGTTGTTTTTTATAAATAGTTTGTCACGCGTAAAATGTTTGTGACTTATGTTTAGTATCAACATGTCACATTCGGTCTATGTTTCACATAAAATTATATAAAATTTGAATACACATCTACAGTAGTGAGATAAAAAACAATCTAACGAAGGAAGCTGTTTGTAAAGACACGTATGTACCGACGACCCATTAAAAAAGGATGTGTTTTTTTTCCTGTAATATTGTGAGAAGTTAATTCGACATATTTGTATTTATTTAATTTTTTTTGGTCTAAAATTAAAGGCGAGCTGGTGATGTCATTGCGTGACGCCGTGTTCTACTCGTCTATTGTTGCTTATACAGGAAATGTAAAAATCACAGAATTGGCTTCCAAGGAGGTTAGCATACCTTGACAAGAATAATTATAAGAGTAATAATTGGATATATTATTTTATAACATATTTTCATATGTAACTGCTCGAGTTGAATTGTGTGTTGTGGACTATACTGGCTACGTGAGTTGTTTGTTTTCTGTGTTTCTGTGTATGTGAGGGTGTAAAGATGCGAAAAATTTCGTATATTTGATATATGTGTGTGTGTGTGTATATATAATAACCTGACTCTCAAGAGAAGTTGAACAGTTTTTTAGTTTAGAACTTAGTAATACGAGAGTGACCATAATCTCTCCACTTTGTCCTTATGTACAAAGTTTAATCTTGTATTTATTTAGAAATACAAAACTGTTTAAAACGAATCACTTCTGGCGCACTCTTTGACGTCCTGTTGCGTTGTGATGCCATCCATCGGCAGAAACTTGTTTTAACAGTTGTTACTGGTTTTTATTGTAATATCATATAATTGTTGTGCCGCCATGGTTTTGCTTATTTTTCTCCTATCATATTTGGTGTTTTGTCTTTTTTTTTTTTTCCACATAGTCACTGCACTAACTAGAGCTGAGATTTAATGCTGCTTGAAGAGGGGGCGGAGTCGGTAATGGAAGGCGCAAGCTGATTGGCAGATGTGTTACCCACCATTTTGTTGAGGGCCGCTTCGAGTCCCACTCCATTTGGGTTGAGGGTCATTGTCATTCTCATACCCAGTCCAACTGCAAAAGAAATGAGAACACCGTGCTGTTAAAGACGAAATTAATGCTGAAGAAAACTGAAATATTTTTCTCACAGACTGTCAATTAAATTAAAAGACTCTGATAATTTATGAGACCATAGAAGCACCTTCACTGTTGCGTTTAATGTAGGTTAAAGATAGAGATATCCGTGGCATATACATCGGAGCCATCTGCCGAGAACTTTTAAAACTGACCGTGGAACGTATCTAATGAATCTAAATTTTTGAATGACAAATCCCATGTTTTTTGTGCATTTTTTGGGAAGCAATATATCAGGAATTACAGAGGACTTGGACTTATTTACGAAAATGTTAAGTTGTACGTTAGATTAATTAAAGGGGATATGGAACTAAATTTCTTTAAAAATTAGTATTAATGCATTTCGTTTCCTGAGAAGTGTAACGTAAACGTTGGTTGATCTACGCCTACATTAGGCCGTTGTACATACAAAATCTACAACTAGGAACTTCGTGTAGTTGACTCATGAACACCCCAAAAGAAAACCTCACTAGTGCTCCAGAAAATGTATTTTTTAATGGCAGGAAAGATTGCAGAATTCGTAGGTACCTGACTTATGGGTAACCTACGTACATAGGTCTACACTTACATACTAGATCACGGCACAACGGTCGTTGAGAGCAAGAGTGGCTTACGTGATATGCACGGAAGAATTGCAACGATGCTATGAAAGCTGAAGAAAGAAGTGTATTTAATCCTGCAACGTTACATTAGGTTTAAGTTTTGAATGTAATTTATATAAGCCAGTGCTTTTGAAAGGAAGCACGTTTGTCCCACTTGTATATGTCAAAGTATTATGAAGGGTGCAGAAGTTTTATCACCCAATAAAATACAAAAATATTTCATTTCGTTATTGTACATTATGCTTTGTTTTATGTACGTACTTTATAATTTTTCTACGCGTTCCTATCGCTACGAAAGTCTTTCTTGAGAATAAGAAGATATTCTCAAATCGACTAATACAGCACGGTGTGAAAAAGAACTATTTTAAAACTTGCACTGGAAGGTATAATTTAAATTCGTTGAGCCGTTGTAATTTTGGTTAAACCTATTCAAAAATAGCGGACACTTTACAAACACACCTATACCCTCTACTGAGAGCGTGACACACTTATCATGTGCGTGTCAGAACGGAGAGTGTGTGTGGAATGAGAGCAACATAGAAAATCTGAAGACACAATTTACACTTTACTGCTTGTGAGGTGATTAAATATCTGTCGCGAACACACCACACATGTTACACTCAGTACACGTTTCTCGACATGCTCCTTTTTTTTTTCTTAGCGTGGCCGTTAAATTAATCGAATTCATGCTGATTTCACTTAAAAGAACACAATTTCGTAAGTTATGTATTATTCCAATGTCATTTTGTATATAATTTTAAGTTTCTACTTTGTGACGGCCTCGAAGAGAATTTTTAAATTTTGCATAATTGAATTTGAAACCTGACAACCACACACGCCAGATTATATAAATATTTTATTATATGAAGAAATAAAATTGTTCTAAATATAATTTACATCTATCATGTTTACTGTGTAATTTTAATTTTATTTTAATAGTATTCTTCTGAGAGTTTTTGTAATCTGTTTGGAGCGCACAGCATGGATCTGCATAGCATACTTACTGACAGATTTATACATCAGACCAAAGTGTAGATGAAAGTTATGTTTAATCTTGCTTTGATGATGAATGGTAATACAAGTTGAAGTGTACGTATTTTACGATAGTGAAAGAACACTTATATTATATTGAAGGTACTCCCGTTTTTATTGTACTCTTGTCTGTGTATTGATAAGGATGCATATTTGGATATTTGATCTCTACTGGTAGTGCTGTAAGGCTAGTTGCAGTATTTCACTATACCAACCTGAATTACAGTGAATGTGCTTTTATTATTGCTGATAAAGTTTAAAGTGGAATAGAGTTAAGTACATGACATGCGTTTCTATTTTGTAAATTAAAGCGACTCTGATATCAGATAAAACCTCTACAATGATCTTAATACTCTACAGGTCAGTCAGATACAAAATACTGGCTGAATAAACGCTTGTGATCTTTCAAGCAGCTCATGTTTGTCTATTGATTAAGCTGTCAGCTTCTGTCAGTGCTAATGCAGACATACAAAGCTACATCAATAACCATATTGGCAGACAACTACTGGAAACTAACGTCACATAGACAGGGTGTACTAAGCTGTGCGAAAAGGGAAGGGGACACATGTCAACAGTTTGGAGTGGTTAACTTTGCACCACTGATCTAGATACAGGTGTTCTCAGCACTGATTGCACCCGCTGCAGTGTTCTGTGTCATTTAACAAAGCTGGGTTTGTGAGGAGTGACAGACTAGCCAAATTGTGTATAATACAAGCTGCAGAACTTAATTTGATGTACTCGACTAAACAGTTAAACGCTGATAAGCATAATAAACTCAGATTTGGTGGTATTTAGTATAGAAAGGCAGAATGTATAAAAGGCACAAGAGAAAGAATAAAGAGGTGAAACATGTGTCGAAGATAAGACAAACGGATGAAGGCGTGTGTTAAAATAAAAGTAAGTAGTGAAAACAAGTGGCAAAAATAAAGCAAAGAGGGACGGCAAGGATAGTACAGAGAGGTCGATGGTGATCTTAACTGACAATAGATGTGACAGTATTTCAGTTGAATGCGTGTCTCAATACCTAAATAAACCAGCAGTCATAGTTTACTATTTAGTTTCTAAATCCCAGAATAATACCGGTCACATTTTACGATATCTTTTCTAAATGCCTGAATAATACCTGTCACAGTTTACGACAGGGTGTCTGAATATTTGATTAAAACCAGTCACAGTACCATATAATTTTTTACAATAGTTTAACTCGTGAAACATCACTTATGTGTACCAGGACTCATCCCCTTATCAGTGAACACAAACAGAACGTTTCGAAAGCAGACTGCTTTTGAAAGGTTGTGAGTGTTCGCGTTCATTGATAAGGGGCAGATTCATGGTATATATTAGTGATGTTTCACAGAATGCCTCAGCAACTCCAGTCACGGTGCACGATATCGTGTCAAAATTAGTCATAAATTCAAATCCCTGATGACTGAGATAAATACCGTGTTTTTAACAATGGACTTTTTACTCCGAACTTCGGAGATATCGCCGTTATTTTGTCACTTGTAGTTGCTGTGAAGTGTGGGCTGGGTAGCTCAGTTGGTATAGCGACTGACTACGGGCTGGACGACCCGGGATCGAATCCCGTTGGGGACGAGATTTTCCACCCGTCTAGACCGGCCATGGGGCCCAGCCAGCCTCCTGTAAAATGCGTACCGGGTCTTTCCCGGTTAAAGTGCGGCGGGGGCATGCTGCTGACCACTCACCCCCTTCTAGTGCCGCGGTCATGGAAGAGTAGAGCTATACCTCTACCCACCGTCTGGGTCACACCGGGCCTGTAACGGGATCACTTTACCTTTTTCCTTTTTAGTTGCTGTGAAATCTTGATGTCCTAAATGTCCAAATAATTCCAATTTATGGAGTTGCATTTAGCCATATCCATAAATTAGGCGTACACAATGATAGTACGTTACAGAACAACTAGAATGTTTAACAACTTTTTGCCACACAGTTTCTGTCTGAATGCTTGCCGGCATGCTCTGACTTCTGCAATATTACAACCCAGTTTGTATACAGCAATATGTGCCAAATGTGGCTAATCGCACTGCACTAGGATGAAACCATCAGGATCGCTAGTGGCATTAAGATAAACAGGCTTATAAGACCGCGTTTTGCTATCTCTTCAACTTGAACTTGGGTGCCCCTTATCCGACAGCACGTACATTACTGAGACTTGACAAACTCAACCTCGGTGTCCCGATTGAAATAATTAAGCAAATTAACTTCTTTTTATAAAATCAACAAATTGCACATACAAAATATATAAAATGATACATTATTTTCTCCTAAATCTTTTGCCAGCCGACCGCCATCTTTAGGGAGCAACGCCAGTATTTAAACCTGATATAATATTGTACATTGTAGTGATAACTCAGCTTCATTAGGATGTTATTACCATTGGGTAGTGTATTTTTATTACTTCATATATATCATACTATATCCGGATTTTAATATTGTTGTTGCTTCTAGAAGATGGCGGTCGACCTCGGAAACATGTAGCAGAAAATACTGTACCATTTTATATATTTTGTATGTGAAAATTGTGGGTTTTGTAGCAAGAAGTTTATCTCACTGTACGGACTAAATGACATCAAACAGTGAAATTAAATCTGCACCTCTTCTGTATAAAACCTTACACTTGCTTATCTGGTCTTTATTTTTTACTGAGGAAAAAAATACATGAAACGCTTCAGTTTCACGAAGTAATTTTATTAATCTGTTAAATCTGTAAGAGACAGTGAATATTGCAGTTATTTAAAACTGAATGATGCGGACTGGGATAATTTTAATCAATTGTAAGTCGCTGCTACCGGCTATCCACTGCCTTGTTAGAATCTTAGCCTTTAAATGTCTAACGTCGAATTACACACGATGCCACGTTCTGTTGTACAAGACCAGCGTCTAACTCGAACGGACGTATTATTGTAGAGTCCAGTTGCAATGTGATGGCACACGGTGACGGTGACGGAGGGGAAGTGAAGGGGAAACTGGCGAATGGAGTGGGTAGCCAGTACTCTTCGCGCTACCTCGGAACATGGTGTATCAAGCATTACTACCGCTGATGCGCACATCTCGGCTGCCAATAGTCGACTGAACTGACGACCCCACCGATTTAAATGGACTCGTACTTTTCGTCGAAAGAGGAAGTCTGGTTTCTGCGCGTGTGCCATCACATTTCAAACGCAGTCTACACCGTGTTGCTTTGTTTTTGTCTAAGTTCCTGCCACCTAGCGGCTATTGTATGAGCTCTAAAAATTAGAGTTTGAGTGGAAAATTAATTTAATACTGACTGCTTGATTCACAATAATAATTTGGATTAAAAGTTGTTGACTGTTCGGTTGGCCCTGCAGCAGGCTTGCAGCCAGTGCTGAGACATTAGTAATGATAGGCAGTACCCTATTTTTTCGGTCAGGGGGGACTGACGGTCCTGCCGCTGAGGTCGGCACTCTTGGTGCCGTTGGTGCGGGGCAGCAGACTTGAATTCCTCCTCTCGTGTTCTTCTGTAACAAGATGACGTCACATGTCTTCTTGGCATTACAGCCATAGCTGAAAGGGTGGAGCAGGAGTGTGGAAAGGGCAGTGGGGTGGTGGTTATTGTACACATTGACACTACGTTATTGCCAGATTTCACTCGCAGACATACTGTTCTCGTAATTAGAGAGATCTCCTTCTGAAAGAAGTACTTACTAAACATTATACTCCAAACTATGCAGTTGGTTTTTAATACATATATCTGTTATTGGTTTCCTAAACGGCTTTTCCTCATTTTCACACCCATGAAGCCTATGTGTCCACCCAGGCTGTTGTATACTGTATGTGGTGGCCCTTATCTGAGGCATGAAACCACAAGAATGCGTATGCAAATTATTCTGTCGTGGTTATTAGAGTATATATCCATGCCCCATACACTTCTTCGGTGCGCAGTACTGAGGAATAAGGGTTACATTCTTACTTAATTCTGCAGTTACATGTTTTATGCAACTTTTGTTGAACATTACATAAACATGTGAACATTTTAAACGTTAAATATTATGAACCGAATTGGAGTTTGTGCAGTAACGACAAAGTTATACAAAAACTATGTATCGGTTTGTGGATATTGTCGACAGCGCTGCGCGTGAATCCTGGCCAGGCAATACCAGAGCAGCTTTGTGCTTTGAATTATCTACCTGCTGCCTGAGGTGGCCATCATGCAGTTGTCCCAGCATGCAGCATGCAGGAGTGGTTCTCAACCGGTGGATCGGTAGGAATTAGGTTCATGTCTCTTGGCACAATTTTTTTTGTGCTCTTGTGTTACACAACATTGCCAGAACTTTGACAGGACAAAAATACCTGCTTGGTGTTCGGTTGGTTCAAATGACAAATTTTCTACACGACCAACATAAACCTTTTTGTATTGGCGTAGCACTAGGTCGGGGTTTGGGCTATAGGTATACTGGCTTCACATCTCGGACTGGTTGATGTTTTTCGTGGTTTTGTTTAGTCTGTGTACCAGACTGCGTGGCTATTATTACGTGCACCCCACCTGCATCCGACCGCCTGTTGTGGCCTAGCATAGGCTTCTAAAATATTTGACAGGTTCATTAAAAAAAGACATGGAAAAAACTGTCAGAAAATTTCCTATTTTCAGCGATTTTCCCATAGTAATGTCAAATGTACTCGCAGAACAATTTCTTTTGTATATAATAAGTGATATAACTAGACGGCAAGTAACCATAATAAGCTGCCAAGGGTGACTGAAAATGTGTTATACTTTACGAAGTACAGCGTTTCGAAGGCTGCTACGTCTATGTTCATTATTATTGAATATTTTTCCATTTTATTTGTTGCCATTTAACCACCATATTTACGCTACTTCTGTTCTCATATGATTATTTGGTGGATTCTCATTGCTGATAGTGGTGCGCTCTCTCGATGTCTAGGCCGTGAATTATTTATAGGCCGAATGTTGGTTGAAAAATATTGCTTACATGAAATATTTAAGGCAGTTATTTCCTAAACCTGACTGTATTTCGTGTCAACATCTTCTGCTTATCACTTTAAATGCTTGTGTTTGTTCGCTAGTGAGTTGTGTAATATAATAGAAGGCTTATGTGTACAGTATTTATTCCGACAAACGCAAAAGGATAAAAATACAATAATTTATAAATACATGACACTCCTGCTATAAGTTCCGGCCTACAATGGCCATCTTAAGGGAGTTGGCTATCAAAGAAAAGAGTAAAAGCAAGGTGAATCAATTCCTGTACAGGTTCTGGGGACTCCAGATCTTGTGACTCCCAGATTTCAAGACAATAGGCACAATAAGGTGGTAAGGTTGTCAGCCGTACGCACCGGCCGCCTCTACCCCCCAGGAAATATTCCTGGTACTCATTTCTGTTAGACGCCCAGCCTCTCCCAGGGCCATAGAGCGGCCAGAAATATTATGTCAATAAAAAGATGACACCAACGGAATTCGAAACCGCGACCTTCCGTTTTGTAGCGCAGTGCCTCATCCAAGTGCGCCACCGGTTGACCGATCAAAGAAAAGAGAAGTTGTGGATAATTATATTAGAGATGTGCGGATATAAAACTGTATCTGCTCTTTACATTGATAGCCACCTTCCTGAAGATGACATTTGTGGGCAGAAACATTTAAGAATAATCTCATATATTCACAGCTGTTTTATTTTTATTGTTGTGCAGTTGTTGGAGTAAATATTGTGTACTATTTTACTGCGCAGAACGTGGATAATGTTAAATAAGTGGGATTATTAGGCGTTCGTACAAGTGTTCATAGGATAGGCCTTGTAGACATATATCAATTTTAGCTGAATACCGCAGACTGTTTTGCGTAATTATAGTAGTAATTTTGTATTAAGATGGTACGCGATCTCATTATCTGCAAGTGTACAATTGTGATATAATGAAACATAGTGAGTCACTGACTTTATTGTGTATGAGACTAGGGCAAGCCGGGCGTTTGGCCTTCATGAGCTTTAGAAAGATTAGTTTAATAATTCGCTTTTGTTTGGGAAATCGTTGTCACATTTATGTTCAATAGTTCTTGTTAAGAGCGTATTCTGTAGAATTATATAAGTTCTTGTGCGTAAACCTTTAAATCACTTTGGTAACTCTATGTACTACCATCTCTAAAGTTTAGCGTTTAATCGTAGTGTATTTTTTGTATGATTCTCACAATAAGCAGCAAACATTTCTTAAAAAGACAGTCGGTTGGTCCTTGTATTGGGAACGGACCTTTTATCTTTGAGGTAGAACTGAATTTTGAAGCGCGATCGCAAAATTGCGAAAGTCGACTATTACCTTCCTGTTGTAATCCTGTACGTTTCTCCGTTCGCATGAAAATCTCGGCTCCCACTGAACGGGTTTCTGTAAAATTTTAGATTTGCATATTTTTCTGAAATATGTCGAGAAAAATCGAGGTTTTTTTAAAAATCTGAAAAGAGTGGCGGGCACTTTACAAGAAGACCTATATGCACTTGTGATAATATCTAACTGAAATATTCTTGGAATGCGAAGTGTTCTAGGCAAAATTTATATAGAAAATCTTAACAGACATTGTATATTTGTTCTTTCCCCAGGACAATCGTGCCGTAATGAGATGATGTGGAAAAACTTGGTACAGACAGATGGGCCACAGTGGAAAACATAATACGGTGCATGCGCTTTGCACGTTGAATAACTAGGGCAAGAATATGGATAATGACGCAGAGTATTTAATACTTATCTTTTATCTATGGCAACAATGGTTACGCGAACGCACCTCAATGTCACGATGTAGTACGTTTTATAATCTGGATGGCTCAGTGCTTTGCAGTTAGGTGGAGTCATATACAACTGGCATTATATCTATATGAATGTGGATTTAAATGTCTATCATAATGATTATGTTTCATGAAATTCTTTAACCTATTTTTCCTCCATTACGAGAATGAATTATGCAGTTTACTTAGAGACTGTAACGTTTGCGTATTTTTATTGAAGAATAGACGGATAGAAAAGTTTAACATGTACCACTGCCTTATCGTAGGCACTTTCCCCAGCGTTAGAGCGACCGAAGCGTTAGCTGCCCACTACACTTCTAACTACCGCCGAGTTTGCGAATACGTGGAGGTATTCCACCAGCTCCCCCTAAGCGTTCAAATTCGATGCTAGATTAACCGCAAGATCAACTCTGTAATATTATTTTCTAATTGGACTCATGGCTTCAGCACATTGTTTGATCAGAGCTTATCTTTTAGAGCGGACCTTTCTGGATTATTTTCTGTCCGTAATTACTGAGAAAGAGTCTTTCGTGTAATATTGTTAGGCCGACTGACGATTTAAGCCACAGTGGTTATTGTATGTACTGTATGAGATCTACTCTTTGCCCACAGAAGGTACCTGTTTATGTTATGTTTCGTCCTGACAACAAACAGTGATTATATTCCTGAACAGCATGAACTGAATGGTCTAAATAACGGACGCGTTTGTGTTTTATGTAGGTACGAAATATATAATAATTCACTTTAATTTTAGTCCCAAAACTTTTAAAGAAATAATTTCGACAAGGGGAGGAAATGAGAAATGTATACATAAATTTGTTGTGGAACCCGAAGGAAATGTGCTTGTTTCGAGACAGTCGTGAATGGGTGGATGAATGCTGGATGTGTAGGTTGCTAATTTGTGGAGTGGAATATGTCGGCACTTGATAGATTCCAGTGGACGGCTTTCTTGTTCTTTCGGAGTGAACTAGTCTGTTGCGTTTAAATTATTCAGCTTTGGATATTGTAAGAGCCTGTCTCATTTGTTGCGCGGTGTAAAGCTGACATTGCATGTTGAAATGCCGTTTGGTGCTTTAATGTTTTTGAAATTTCTCTGTGCTCAATAAAGGTAGAGGTTGTAATGGATTGGAGAGCACAGTAAAAGGTGGAATTCAAAGAATGAATGCATTCGTTTGGAATAGAGGTCTTTTGGAATAGAGGTTGACTAGACACACAGAACAATCTACTACAGTTAACATTTATAACACCGAGTTGAAAGCCAGGAATCCACCAGAACATATACCCAGCGTTTGAGTAGGTTGGGGGTGGGGGGTGTTGAGAACCACTGTAGAGGGGGAGGAATAAGGGTGTAGGTTGTGTCTGCAGTCCCCTCAGAAGTGATTGATGTCCAACACAGGGGCCAGTTCTTCCTCTGCGGTCCTGCTGTCACCTACTAGTAACAATAATAACACAGTAGAGTAGTCATCAATCCCATCAGCGTGTTATATAGCACTACTTCTAAATAGCGTGTGAGTTGCCTGCATACAGACCGGCTGAGCCAGAGTAACCTATCGACTCCGTGTGTTGAATTGAAGCGAGCAGTAAGCCAAACGTCGAATATATTTTTACATTTGAATAGGAATATTATGTACATATTTTCTGTACAATGGTGACGAGAAAAATTAGGGCAAACTGATATCAATAGAAGTGTGCATTTATTAACTTCTAAATGTGAATGTCAAAGAGAGAGAAACATTTTTTTTAAAGTAATGATGCTTTTAAGTAATTTTATAAATTGCCGTAGCATCAATTTTTATAGACTTCCTCTTACTATTTTACAGGTAATACCGATACATTAGATTAAAAGTTACTATTTACAGAATAGTAAAATAAAATGTAATCCTAACGAGTTTTTTTTTGTTAAATAAAAATTAGCATTTTTTTTTACTTTGAATACTAACACACTTTGTAGCATGTGCTGTTCAGGGAAGTGGTGTAATTCTGAATTGAAATTTGCTTGGTAATGACAACAAAGTATCGTGTTTTATAATAAGCTGTAAATTGATAAAATGCGTTTAAACACACACACACACACGCACGCACACACACACACGCACACACACACACGCACACACACGTACACACACACAAGCACACACACACACACGCACGCACGCGCGCACACACACGCACGCACACACACGTACACACACACACGCACACACACACACACACACGCACGCACGCGCACACACACACACACACACGCACACACACGCACACACACACACGCACACACACACACACACACACGCACGCACACACACACACGCACACACACGTAC
>Ga0131853_10016665_pt1 | contig 13392 bp, 12 predicted proteins | sample TergutLab28metaG_FD_92764 | JGI IMG/M metagenome (GOLD analysis project Ga0131853, IMG submission 92764) | Labiotermes labralis P1 segment gut microbial communities from Petit-Saut dam, French Guiana - Lab288 P1 (version 2) (version 2) | ecosystem: Host-associated > Arthropoda: Insects >...
GTTTCGGGCATTACGCCGGTTACAACTCTGAAGGTTGTCGGCTTGTAGTTTTTATTATTGTTGTATTTATCCATGAGCTTATTATGGCATGGATTTAATTTCGATACAAGTTCATTGAGAAAAGCCTTGATCACAAGTTATTTTCTCATATTGTGGCTGGTAGCGTGTCCAAGCATCTCGCCGGTTCTTTCAGATTCGCGAAGCAAGCTGTTGCTTTTTTAACATGTCACGCTCCATCGACAGCTCGGTTACTTGCAACCTCAGAGCCTTATTCTCTTCCTCAAGAGTGGTGTATCGAGTCTTATCGCCATCAGCGGTATATTTCTTTCGCCAAGCGTAGAGCCTGCCTGGATCGACACTTAAGTCAGCAACTATATCTGGAATAGACTTAGGGCCGGCATAACTAAGCCTGACAGCATTTTTCTTAAAATCATCATCGTACTTAACTTTTATTTTGGACATGGATATAACCTCCGTAGAATGACATGATTTTTCATAAATCCATTCATCATTCTGTCCGAAATTTTAATATAGTCCCTAACACCCAGATAACAATGCATGGACTCTATAGCCCAATGTTCCCCTGTGGATTTGGCAAATAAGTTTATATCAAGAGCAAGACTTGAAATAAAATAGCGCGTTTCGCAGCCTTCGCCCCGTCTGGTTTGCAGATGGTTTTCGTTCCAAGGTGGTTATAGCATGATTATGAATTTTTTTCATGCTTTTGGTTCATATTAGGCTTGTCCGAAAAAAATATCCTTTTTCCGTGTTTTGCACGGTGAAAATGGCAATTATTGGGTATGATCAGAGCCCTTTAACGTTTATTTCGCATTCAAAAAATGCGGAATAAACGCTTAAAACACCTCGCGTCGAAATTCGCTTGGTGCGATATGAACGACATGGCATATCTATTAAAGCGGAAATGGCACATTTCTTATTGCACAACATAACCGCATGGCACTTTTTTGTAATAGTTTTCTTTGTTTTTCTGTGGTAGAATGAATACATAACTTATTTTGGATTGTATTAGCAACACTTGGATTGTACAGTTGCAGATCAGTATTTCGTTTTGGAATATACCTTATCGTTTTAAGTTTAAGGGATGATCGTGCTTGGAATTGCCAGAGACCACGTTTTTAGTGTGTCCAGTTACCCCTTAGTTGGGTTTGGAATGGATTGCCGTTAATCTTTATTGATGGCTTACTTTCGGTTGTTATGCAGTTTTTAATGGTTGATGTTTTGTTTTTGAGCGGATTCCTCGAGATTTCTCTCAATCAACCCCTCGACCAAAACCCAATTTCCTGGTATTACGCATGTATAGATAATATCCAGATTGTATGAAACGTCCAGATTGTACATTTGCTGACAACGATGTCGTTTATCATTGTTGAGATAAGGATTGTTAGTGGTAGTTTTAAGCGCATACCACAATGCCCATTGGGGCTTAGAATTGATGAGGACAACACAACAAGTGTGTTCAAACAGCCTTTTATATACGTATACTTATGCGTATACGTATAGGGAATAATTGAATAGCCGTAATCTTATGGCATAATAATTTCAGGAATGAACGTAAGTTATATCGTTGATATTGCTTGGTTTGTTCTTTTTTTCTGTTTCTTTTGTTTTTGCTCTTCTTTGGAGTCAAGAAAAGATTGGTTATGGATTTAGGGTGTGTTATGGACTGGGAGCGTGTTATAAATCGAAAAACGCTATTAATTTGCAGTAGGCTCACTAAAGCTCGAAAAACAATAAAAATCCCAAGGTACGGTAACCTAATCAGAAAACACCAAGGCGTAGTGACCTTAGCTCCGTTTTAGCTTAGCTCTAAACGAGCGCAAACACCCATCACCGGGCAGATGCAAAAAGCTCGTGCTTGGCCTTAACTGTTGTGACGTAATACTGTAAAATTTAAAAAATCAATGATATTCGCAACACCCATAACACTAATAATGCCAGTAATATCGACAACACCAACAAAATACCACGCAACAAAAATCCCTCCCAAGGAGATGCTATTTCTATGCCAAAAATCCCAGGCCTAATATACCAAGTAAATAAAACACTCGAATCAAAGATGAGGTTCGGCGAGAGTAAACATGCCGCTAAGCAACTAAAGGATATCCAAGGTAGAACACATTCACATAAGGGTATATACTCATACAATACCCATAAGACGTACCTTGCTAAGAGTTGTGCTTTTGTTAAGTGGGCAAAAGAGCATTATGGATGCCGTACCCTTGAACAAGCCCGCCCATATGTAGATGTATATCTTCAACACTATATCGACAATGGCTATTCTCCATCTACCCAAAGTACAATCTCAAATTCTTTAGCTAAGTTGTATGGGTGTTCAAGTAAAGATTTTATCAAAACACAGCCCCGTCGTCGGGCTGATATCACTAGAAGCCGACAAGGTAAGGCTAAAGCTAGATTCTCTGAAGATAGGAATAGAGAATTTGTGGATTTCTGTAAAGCTACGAGACTGAGAAGACATGAGATTGAGAATTTGAGGGCTGAGAATATTCGGTATGATGGGTCTACAGGGCAGTATATGATTACTAACCTCAGGGGTAAGGGTGGTCGTATTCGGGAGTGTCCTATTTTGTCTGTAGCGTCAGGAGCACCAAAAGTGCCAGAAGTATCCGGGATGACCGGAGTACCTGAAACAACTAACGCTACCAATGCTACCAAGGCATCTCAAACATCTGAAACATCCGAGATACACGAAGTATCCGAATCGTCCAAAGTGTGCGAAACATCTGAAATGCCCAAAATATCTGAAGTACCTGAAATACCTAAAGTAGCAAAACACATCCTAAACACCCAACCCGGCCAAAAAGTCTGGCCTAAAGTTCCTACTAACGCCGATATCCATTCATATCGGGCTGATTATTGTGCTGTTATTTATGAGAGGTATGCTCGGGCTGTTGAAGAGATTCCTAAGAGGGAGAGGTATTATTGCCGTAAGGATTTGAAGGGTGTTGTTTATGATAAGTGGGCTATGGTGGTTGTATCTCGGGTTTTGGGGCATAATAGGATTGGGGTTGTTGCTGGGAATTATTTGTATAGCATAACGGCAAAAGGGGGATTATAGTATGAAGCATTGTATAATTCCCAATAAATTACAAAAAGCCGGAGGTCATATAATAATGGATGTCAAAAAGAAAAAAGGGGAAATAAAGGTAAATGTGCATTTCAACGATAAGGGCGAGCCACTACAGGGGATTATTGAGCGCAATTTGAAGACTTTGGCGGCGAGGGAGGTGCGTTGATTTGCACTTGAATCGGCGATTACTCTGGTGTATAATATTCCTGATGGGTAATTGCTTGTTCGACGATTGGAGGCTTTTATGAATCGAGCAGCAGGAATGAGCAGTTACAGTAAGAACTGGAAAGCTGCATGTTATATACGTTTGTCAAAGGAGGATGAGAAAAGCAAGGGCGTGGTTCGCGAGAGCGAGAGTATCGTTAATCAGCGCAATCTGCTAATGAGCTATATTGAGGACAATGGGCTGACGTTGGTCGGGGAGTATATTGATGATGGTGTGAGCGGCACGACTTTTGACCGCCCGCAATTTAACGCTATGATTGAAGATATTGAGCATGGGCGGATAAACATGGTGATTACCAAGGATATGTCGCGCCTGGGGCGGGATTATATTGAGGCTGGGCGGTATATAGAGCGGTATTTCCCCGAAAAGAACGTGCGGTATATTTCGCTGTTGGATAATATTGACACCTACTTGGACTCCAGCAGCAACGATATCGCACCGTTTAAGGCTATTCTCAATGATATGTACTCTAAGGATATGTCTAAAAAGATACGCTCGGTGCTGCATAGCAAGAAGGAGCAGGGGTTGTTTTTGGGGAAGGTTGCGCCGTATGGCTACCGGAAATCGCCCGAGAATAAGCATCAATTAGTGATTGACCCTATCGCCGCCTCTGTTGTGGCGGAGGTATTTCAGTTGTATTTGGACGGCAACGGCTGTCATCAAATTGCATCTATTCTGTCAAGGCGGCAGATTCCTATTCCAAGTGTTCACAACAAAATTACTGTGGGTAATGCAGGTGTGTCGTATGGGTTATGGTCGCATACCGGGATTAGGCGCATCCTTAAAAACGAGGTATACACAGGGACGTTGGTGCAGAGCAAATACAAGAAGCTGAATTACAAGTCTCAAAAGATGACATCTGTTGACCCGGCTCTTTGGATTAAGACGGAGAGGGCACATGAAGCAATCGTGTCGCAAGAGGTGTTTTACAGGGCGCAGCGATTGCTGGATGTTACAGCGCACCTAAAGCCCTCCAAGCACCGATATTTATTGTCGGGGTTGCTTAGATGCCATGACTGCGGCTCATATATATCGTTGACCAAAAAAGATGCCAAGTACGGGCAAATTTACGGGCGTTGCGGGCGGTACATCCAGTATCACCGCTTTGGGCTATGCACGCCCCACTCGTTCAACTACACCAAGCTCGAAAACCACATCCTTGAGCAGCTGCGAGATATGTGTAAAAATTTCAAAGTTGATGCGACGACTACTGAAAAGCGTGACAATTCCGCTAAAATCAAGCTATTAGAAAATGAGATCGCCAAAACTCGCGCCAGAATCGACATTATTTATGAAGACAGATTGGCGGGGGTAATCACGCCTGAGGATTTTAAGAGATTGTCTGCAAAATCAAATGCGGAAATCGACGCATTGACGAAGCAGCTTGAGGCCGCCAAGCACACCCCCAAGGCGCAAGTATCGAAAAAAGATCGCGAACAAGCCGTTAAAGACTTTCTCGCGATGAAAAACCCGACTCAGGCTCTAATAGCCCAATTGATTGACCGCATCGAAGTGAAGGAGATTGAGAATCAACGTGAGTTTGATGTTTTTTTCAGTTTCCCTGAGCTTCAGACTTTTCAAGGAGGTGTATAACTATGAGTGAATTAATCTTGGAAACAAGAACCTTGCCCGAACAATTACAGCATTTGGCAACCACAGAAAAAGTGAAAGTTAGTGCAAACGATGGCACAATCGTCCTCATGCCTTTGGAAGGCAACGAGCCCCCTCGCATTGGGCGCAGGCACTTAACAACAAAAGAACGCTTGAAAGATTACGATGGTGACTACAAACCCACAGAATGGGATACGGGTGAGCCCGTTGGCAGAGAGGTGTTTTAGATGGACTACACTCCAAGGCAGGGCGATATCATCAAAATGGATTTCGAGCCAACGAAAGGGCATGAGCAGCAAGGTTGGCGGCCTGCGGTTGTCGTTAGTAATGCCAGCTACAACGAGTTTTCCAATGGTATTGCCATGGTCTGCCCCATCACAAACACGGACAGAGGGTTTCCGCTACACCCAAAGCTGGACGGCAGAACCAAAACTACGGGCGTTGTGATGACCAATCAGGTAAAAGCACTTGATTTAACACAACGTAGGGCTGAATTTATTGAGGAATTGCCGCATGACATTCTCGCGGAGGTTTGCGACATAGTGAGTGGATATTCTGAAATGGACATCACGATTGACGATATCGTCAGCAGCATTAAAAAGCGCAAAGAACACACCCCGTAAAGTATAATCAATGGCAAAAACTGACATCCCTTAAAATCCCGTAAATACAGGCTTTAAGCACATGGTAACATCGAACCTACACTTGGGTGACTGCCCCAACAAGCCGCCCATTTTGCAGAATTGGGCTGCCGCTCATGCCTTGCACTATGCCGTTTGTACGGGTTATCAGCCCTTGGTCTGTTATGCGTAGAATCATGCTTTTGGCTTGTTCGTCGGGGTTTGGGTTGATGCTTTCGATGTATACGTCGTATTCTTTTACACCGTGGCCTTCGATGTCTGTGCGAATTTTTGCCGGGCCTTCTTGTATTTCGCATCGCGTGGCGGCGGGAAGAGCGCAGGCTGTGATGTCGTCATAACCCGCATTGATTTTTCCGTAGATGCCAAGCTCTGTATTTTTGCTGATGACGCCGATCACGGCCTTTTCGTCGATTTCGCCAATCAACTCGCCCGGATCTCCCTTTTTGCCTTTTTTGATTTCTACAATATCTGTTTCAAAGATTTGGCCTGTGCGTACCGACATCAGGCGGCGTGTGTCAACATCCATTACGCCATGACCCAGAGCCGCAAAAGAGCCTGTCTCGGGATTGTAATAGGTGATGGTGCCTATGCCCTGGGTGCTGTCACGCACCCACGCGCCTATTTTTGCAGTCCCTGTTTCTTGGCTGATTTGCGGAGTTATCTCCAGATGATATGTCGCGTTGCCTCGTAAAATTTCAAGCGCCATCGGGTGTGAGGTATGCGCGGCAATGGCTCGCGCTAAATCGCCGTGAGTGGCGACGGGCTGCCCGCCTGCCTTTTTGATGATATCGCCGCTTTGAAGCACGCCCTCAAAGGGGCGCTTTGCTTCCCCGCAAGACCCTTCAAACGGGGCTGTACCTAAGACTATAATGCCGTCGGTGTAAAACCTTACGCCGACGGTCGTCCCCATAGGCACAAGCTGTGGTACGGCAGGGGAAGGGGCGGCTTCCTCGATTTTTGAAACAGTCGCGCAATCCTGTGAAAAAAGCAACCCTCTATTCACATTAATATTTGCTGTCATAAAATGCAGAAATATGGTGAATACTAAAATTGCCAAAGTAAAATAAAATATGTGGAAATATCGCTTAAAACATCTATTCATAATTCATCACATCACTTCCTTAATTGGTGGTCTAAAATCTTCTGAATTAGTTTCACCCTACGGCGTGATGTTATACTATCTATTACCTTCCACGGTGTGCGAATGCTTGTTTGCCGTGTTGTCAAAATTAGTTTTTGACATTGTGGTATATCAAAAAGCTCCCCTATGACCACTTGCGGTTATCGGGAGCTTTTTGATATAGAAAATCTTTTTTGTAGCGAAATTCAATAGACCTGTCCGCTAACCTCCTCACACAATTTTTAACATGTACCGGCAAAAAAGCCGGCGACCATAGGTCGATTTCGCGAAGCGAAATTACTGAGCTCAAAAATCGGTTCGTCTCTTGGGTTAGCGGACAAGTTTAATGCATGAGCCGATTGATTTTCATTTGCGAAGATGCGAGCGATTAATAATCGCCCCTACGGAGTTCGGTGGCTTGCTCGCGCATATCTTTGGCGGCGTGCATGGTGTGCTGCGTGATTTCTGCGCCGCCGATTAGACGCGCCAGTTCGGATACGATTTGCTGCTCGTTTAGGTGGTGAACGTTGGTTAGCATTCGCTCGCCTGATGGGATTTTTTCGATCAGGAAGTTAGCGTCACCCATGGCTGCGATTTGGGGCAGGTGCGTGATGCATAAAATCTGATGATTGCGCCCGATGATCGAGAGCTTCCGGGCGACTTGCTGGGCTGTGCGCCCCGATACACCCGCGTCTATTTCGTCAAAAATAAATGTCTCAATACTGTCATACTTTGACAGAGCGGCTTTCAAGGCCAGCATCACACGGGACATTTCGCCACCGCTGGCAATTTTTGACAGGGGTGCGATGGCTTCGCCCGCGTTAGCGGAAATTAAAAACTCAACCCAATCAAATCCGTCAGCATCGAAGCTGTCCTTGCGAGTAATGTCAATCGCAAATTGAGCACTTGGCATACCCAAGTCAGCCAGAATTTCGGCTATTTGGAGCTGAAGGGCTTTTGCGGCATCTTGGCGGATGGTAGAGATATCAGCACAAACGCGGTTAATTTCTATGCTCAAAAGAGCCTGTGCCTGCTTTAATTTAGCAAGCTCGGCCTCGCTATTTATCAGAAAATCTAATTTGGCAGAAATATCAGCAAGATGTGCTAAAGCACTCTCAACCGAGCCGCCGTATTTGCGCTTGAGCCGATAAATAGCGTCAAGCCGCTCTTCGATGGAGGCAAGCTCGGAAGGGTCTTGCTCCAAGGTGGCGTAATAGCGTGCCCAATCTCTTGCGGCATCTTGCAGCTGCGAGTAAATGCTGCCAATCTCGGAGGCGGCAGTAGCTTGTCCGATATCCAGCTTGGAAATGTCCGCGGTATTGTCTGCGGCGCGAGCGAGTAAATCTAACGCTCCATCACCTGTATCACCCGAAATTGCAGTGATGACAGCACTTGTAAGAGATGTGAGCTTTTGTGTATTTTGCAGGACTTTGCGCCTTTCGGTAAGCTGATCCTCCTCGCCTTCCTTCAAGTCTGCAAGCTCAATTTCATCTATCTGAAACTTGTACAACTCAATTTGAGATTCTCGTTGGTTCTCATCCCCCAAAAGGCTTTTCAAATTGCGCAAAACCGCGCGATGCTGTTTTAGAAGCTCGCTCAGGCGAGCCCTTTTGTGCGCAAGTTCGTCCTGACAGAACCTATCGAGCAAATGTAGATGCCGTTTGGGGCTCAGCAAGGATTGATGCTCATGCTGGCCGTGAATATCTATCAGCAAAGCTGATATTTCGCGCATCATGCCTGTTGTGATCATTTTGCCGTTTGCGCGGCAGACGGACTTGCCCGAAGTGTTGATATTGCGCAATAGCAGCAGGCCTAAGTCATCGTCAATATCAATACCCATATCGCGGATGAGATGTGCCGCATTCTCGCTGCACACCAAAAAAGCCTCAACTTGCGCCGCTTCAGCTCCCGTGCGTATGATGTCAATATTGGCACGCTGGCCGAGGACGAAATTGATAGAGTCAATAAGGATAGATTTGCCTGCGCCTGTCTCGCCTGAAAGTATGTTCAGCCCTTTGGCAAAGCGGATTTCGGCTTCTTCTATTAAAGCAACATTTTGAACTTTTAATAGCTCTAACATCAAATCACCTAGCTCCTAACAAATATGCGGCTCAATTAAAGAAAGCGCTTATTAACTATAAATCATTAACTCAAGGGACATCGCATATAAATTCCGAGTGCTTCCGCCAATGTTTTGCTTGTTGTGCCATCATCTAAAATCTTCTCGAAAACTTTGTCGGAAGGAAACACGGCAGTATAAACCTTGTTCTTCTGAAAAATCGCACAGTAGCCCTAAGCTGTGTTGCTTGAAGTTATCGCAGATGTATTCTTGATTTTTCCAATTCTCATTATACCACGATGCGGCCTCACAATCATATTTGCTTGCTATACATCTTCATCCGTAATGTCTGAAAAAAACTGGCATTATTTGTTTTAATAATATGTGTGTAAAAAGATGAGCGCTTAATACGAATATTGGAGTCAAAATCCATGTCAATCGCTTGCCCGTCAACAAACAGCGTGACATTCGTCGCATCAGAAAAACTGATATCAATTATATCATCGCTGGACACAACAGCCGGGCGGGACACAAGACAATGAGCGCAAATTGGCGTAATTGCAATCATATCGGCATTTGGATTAAGGATTGGGCCGCCTGCTGCGAGGCTGTATGCCGTAGAGCCTGTGGGTGTTGCGACTATAAGTCCATCGCCTTTGATTGTGTCCAGAAATTCGCCGTTTATGGTTATTCCGCAGGAAAACAGTTTAGGGTGGTGGCCGCGTGAAACGGCGACGTCATTAAGCGCGAGAAACTGTCGATTCTCACCGCCTACAGCAATTGTAGCCTCCAGCATCATGCGCTTTTCGATGGCAAAATCGCCTGCAAGCACTTTTGAAATTGCGGTAGTCGCGCCATGCTGCTCAACATCCGTGAGATAACCGACATTGCCGAGATTGATTCCCAGAAGCGGAGCTTTTGTCATGGCGGCGTGACCGGCCGCTCGCAGAACAGTCCCGTCCCCACCGAGGATGACAGTAAAATCAACATTTTCCCAGAAATTATCAGTAAAGCTAATAGGCATGTTATTCAAACGTTGTGAAAACGCAGGGGAGATAAATACAAAATGGCCTGCTTCAATAACATGAGATATTAATTTTTTGGTAACTGACAAATCAGAATCTTTTTCGGTATTTGGGTAAAACCCTACTCGCTTCATGGCTTCTCCTTTAAGGCTGAAAAGGCTGCTCTTACCAATTTCTCTATATCATGAGATTGCGGATTGCGCCCGCAGTGGCAAGAATTGGCATGTACAAATGCAAGGTATTCAATATTCCCGTTTGCGCCGGAAATTGGGGAAAAATCTAAACCAATAGACGCAAGGCCGCTTTCTGACAGCCCTTGAATGGCTTTGTTGATGGCAGATACATGTATCTTAGGATTTTTGACAACGCCTTGTTTGCCGACATGCCCCGGCCCTGCCTCGAACTGCGGCTTAATCAGGAAAACTGCCTGCGCGTCGAGTTTCAGCAAAGCGGCAATTGATGCTGCCACTTTAGATATTGAGATAAAGCTGAGGTCACAGGCGGCGAAATCTGCGGGTGCATTCAGGCGAAAGTTGCGAATGTCGGTATTCTCTATAGAAATTACGCGTTCGTCTTGTTGCAAAATTTGCGCGAGCTGACCGTACCCATTTTCTATCGCAATGACATGTTTTGCGCCGTTTCTTAGCATACAATCAGTGAAACCGCCCGTGGATGCGCCTATGTCCAGGCATACTTTGCCATCGAGCTTGATATCAAAGGTTTGCAAGGCTTTTTGCAACTTAAAGCCGCCCCGTGATACGAATATTTCCGAGGGTTTATCTACCATAAGCACGATGTCTTCGGGAAATTTCGCTCCTGCTTTTGTGCAAACCATGCCGCCAACCCGCACATTACCGCCGATTATCAGCTCTTTGGCGGCCTCGCGGGACATATTGGCAAAGTTTGCAACAAGTATATCAAGGCGTGTCATAATTCAGAATCTCCGTGATTCGATCGTATATCGAGGGTGCGCTCAAACCCAGCATTTGCAGCAATTCCGCGCGGCTGCCCTGCGGGATGAATTTGTCGGGCGCAGCGAAGCTATGCACAATCGGTATATATATTTTTTGTGCGGTGAGCGCATCTCGCAACATCGAGCCAAAGCCGCCTGCTGTGACGTTTTCCTCGAGCACAAAAACATGCCGATAATTCCGAAGAAGTACCGCACATGCCGCATTTATCGGCTTTACAAACCTGGGATTGATAAGGGTAGGGCGAAGGCCCTCATTTTTCAGCATTTCGAACACCTCGCGCCCAACGGCAGACATTGCGCCTATAGGCAGAATAGCAATATCTTCCCCATCTTCCAAAACATTCCACTTACCAAACTCAATAGGGGTGGGCTTGGCAAGTGCTTTAAAATCGGCGGCCTCGCGGGGATAACGGACAGCGCAAGGGCTGCCAAGATTCACGGCAAACTCAAGCATGGCTTCAAGCTCTTGCGCGTTGGCTGGTGCTAATATCGTCATATTGGGCATGTGTGCGAGATAGCTGAGGTCGAACAGGCCTTGGTGTGTCTCCCCGTCGCCGCCAACAAAACCGGCTCTGTCGATGGCAAAAACAACAGGCAGATTCTGAATGCACACATCATGAAGTATCTGATCATAGGCGCGCTGGAGGAAGGATGAATATATCGCAACCACAGGAATCAAGCCGTTTTTGGCAAGCCCTGCCGCAAATGTCACGGCATGGCTTTCTGCAATGCCGACATCAAAAAACTGCTTGGGAAATACTTGCGCAAAGCCCGCCAGCCCTGTGCCATTAGGCATGGATGCCGTGATTGCAGCAATTTTCTTATTTGCGTGACCGAGGCTGATCATCTTTTTGCCGAAGATGTCGGAATATGTAGTTTTTGGCTCGGCTTTTAATTTGCCTGTGGCCGGATGAAATGGCTCAACCCCATGAAACATCGCGGGCTCAGCTTCCGCAGGGGCGTATCCCTTCCCTTTTTTCGTGCGCACATGTATCAAAACGGGCCCTTCGATTTGCTTTACTTTTTGCAGCAAATCTATCATGGCGTGTAAATTATTTCCGTCAACAGGGCCATAGTATTTAAAGCCCATATGCTCAAAAAGCGCGCCGGGAAGCAGCATATATTTCAGCCGCGCCTTGGCTTTTGTAATAAAACGCTTTGTAGGTTTTCCTGCTACGGGCACGCCTTTTAGCAAGCGGCGCACCTCTTTTTTGGCGTCATTATAGCTTTCGTTGACGCGTAGATTGTTTAAATATTTTGATAACGCCCCGACGTTTTTAGAAATTGACATTTGGTTATCGTTTAAAATAATCATCATATTTGATTTAGAGCGGCCGACATTGTTCAGCCCTTCATACGCCAACCCGCCGCTCATAGAGCCATCTCCGATTACGGCGACAACTTTGTGACTTTGCCCAAGCAAATCGCGGCTCACCGCCAGCCCATAAGCGGCAGAGATGGACGTCGAGCTATGGCCGGTATCAAATGAATCATATGGGCTCTCAGATGCCTTTGGAAAGCCTGACATTCCGCCAAACTTACGCAATTGCACAAATTCATCGCGGCGGCCTGTAAGCAGCTTATGCACGTAGCTTTGATGGCCGACATCCCATACTATGCGGTCATTTGGTGTGTCCAAGCAGTAATGTAGGGCTATTGCGAGCTCGACTACGCCGAGATTTGGGGCAAGATGCCCGCCTGTCTTAGAAATACTGCGTACCAAAAAATGACGGATTTCTTTTGCCAGCCCGCGCAAATGCTCATGTGGCATGGTTTTTAGGTTTTTTGGTGAGTTTATGGTGTTTAGATAATTCATTTGTACAACTCCAATCGAGCGACGGATAACCCCCCGCTCTACGTTAGAAACCAGCCAAAAGCCATGCCCAGCACTGCTCCTGCGGCCACTTCAATTGGGCTGTGCCCCAGCATTTCTTTCAGCTTCTTATCCAGCTTTATTCCTGTATTTTCGATGCTGTCAAGCAGCATATTAATCACGGCGGCTTGGTTGCCCGCAGCTCTGCGTACGCCCGAGGCATCGTACATCACGATGAGGCTGACGATAGCAGCAAGTGCAAACATCAACGAATCAAAGCCCTCGATGCGCCCGATGGCCGTCGCAACAGCCACGACAAATGAGGAGTGCGAGCTTGGCATTCCGCCTGATGACATGATCAGATCCAGCCTGATTTTTTTGACGCGGATAAACTCAAATATAATTTTAAGCAGCTGAGCGGCGAGCCAGGCCAGTAAGGCTATCCAAAGGGCATAGTTCGCGCTGATTTCTTGGAAAAATTCCATTTTGTCACTCCGTTTCGAGTGGATGAGCCAGGCTCATCTCTACGAGCTCAATTAGAAATTGCGGTTTTGATTCTTTTTGCAACATATCAATTATTTCTCTTGCAAGGCCCTTTAAAGCCTCGCGCGATTTTTCAATACTTAGTATTGAAACGTAAGTAGATTTATTGTTTCTTTTATCACTGTTTGCAGGCTTGCCGATATCCTCCGTGCCGGAGAGCACATCAAGCAAATCATCCCTAATTTGAAATGCCAAGCCAAATTTTTCGCCGATTTCCGTCACCCTGCCGGCCATTGCATCATCTCCGCCGCCGATGCGTACACCTGCGGAAA
>Ga0131853_10016666_pt1 | contig 13392 bp, 12 predicted proteins | sample TergutLab28metaG_FD_92764 | JGI IMG/M metagenome (GOLD analysis project Ga0131853, IMG submission 92764) | Labiotermes labralis P1 segment gut microbial communities from Petit-Saut dam, French Guiana - Lab288 P1 (version 2) (version 2) | ecosystem: Host-associated > Arthropoda: Insects >...
GAACCATTGCTGCAGCCCGAGTTTGTGCTGGAAGTCACCCAGCGCCTGAAAGCACGTGGCCTGCATGTGGCAATTGACACTGCCGGTGCACCCAACCTCGCGCGCTGCAAACCCGTGATTGATGCCGCCGACATGCTCTTGCTGGACATTAAAGCCGCCTGCCCCAACCTCGCCAAAACGCTCACCGGTCACAGCAACGCCCGCTCAATTGCTACCCTTAATTACTGCGAAGAAATCGGCAAGCGAGTTTGGCTGCGTCATGTGCTTGTGCCGGGCTACACCCTCGTCAGCCGCCAGTTAGAGATGCTTGCGCGACTATTGCAGCCCTACAAATGCATCAAGCTAGTTGAGTTTGCGCCTTTCCATCAATTAGGTGCTGAAAAATGGGCCGCCGCCGGCATGACTTATCATTTTAAGCACATGCCCCCAGCCGATCCTGCGCAAGTCACCCAAGCCGTTGATTATTTCGAGGATATGGGCTTTAAAGTTCAATAGTGGTGAGGAATTCATATTCGCGCTACGACTAACCACTAGCTACAACTGTTATCTACTAAAATATGGGGTGAAAACATGAAAAAACTTCTTGCCATTTTGCTGGTCATCGCCATCGCAACTGCCGGACTAGCTTTCCCTGTGCAGGCCAATGCGCCGCAACAAGCACAACGCGCCGCCACGCGCTACCCTGTCATTCTCGTCAGCGGCGCTGGCTTTCGCGACCAAGTGTTATTCGATTCTTTCATCAACTACTGGGGCCGCATCCCCGGCGCACTTGAGCGCAACGGTGCCCGTGTATTCTATGGTGGCACCGAGGCCTGGGGCAGTGTGGAGGCTAACGCCGCCATTTTGCAAGCAACCGTACGCCGTGTGTTGGCTGAAACCGGCGCTACCCGCGTCAATATCATTGCCCACTCGCGCGGCGGCATTGAAGCACGCTATATGATTTCGTCACTGGGCATGGGCGCGCAGGTGGCTAGCTTAACCACCATCAGCACACCACACCACGGCCTTCGTGTTATGGATTTTGCCGAAGGTATCACCGGTTGGCTGTGGGGCGTTGTGGCATTTTTTGTCAATATTTGGTTCCGCCTTGTGGGCGACCGCAACCCCGATTTTCTCAACTCCGTGCGCGCTTTCACCACCACTTATATGACCCGCTTCAACCAAGCAAACCCCAACGATTCCCGCGTCTACTACCAGTCCTGGGCCGCGCAAATGGCGAATCCCTTCAGCGACATCATGTTTGTGCTGCTCAACCCCATCGTGCATGCCTTCGACGGCCCCAACGATGGCCTTGTATCCGTTGAATCTGCCCAATGGGGGAACTTCCGCGGCACCATTCGCGGCACCAATTTCCGCGGCATTTCCCACGCCGATGTTGTTGACGCTCGCCGCATCAATTTCCGCATCTTCCCCCGCGGCGAGGGCACCAACGACATGCGTACCTTCTACGTTGACCTCGTTGAAGATTTACGCTTGCGCGGTTTTTAACCACCTGCGCTGGGGCTCCTCGCTTCGCGGCAACACCTTCAAATCACAAAAAAACCCCACTCTCTGCCACGCAGAAAGTGGGGTTCCGTTTATTCTTTGGTTTTCTTCTCGGCTTTTTTCGTGTGCCCACAGCCTTCGTTGTGACATTTCAGCGAGCCGGCACGCGGTTTGAACAAGCTCTTGCCACATTGTGGGCAGGCTTCGTCACTGGGCACATCCCAAGTAACGAATTCACAGTCCGGCCAACCTTGGCAACCATAGAACACACGGCCGGTTTTCTTGGCCTTGCGCTGCACAATGGTCTTGCCGCATTTGGGGCAACTGGCGTTGGACTCCACCACAAGCGGCTTTGCATTTTTGCAGTCAGGAAAGCCCGGGCAAGCCAAAAAGCGCCCAAATTTTCCGGATTTAATCACCATCATGCGCCCGCATTTGTCACAGGGAATATCCGTTTGATCTTCCTGTAGCTGAATTTTCACGCCCTGCATGTCGGTCTTGGCCTGCGTAAGCGTGGCTTCAAATCCGCCATAAAAATCATCCAGCACTTTGATATAATTCGCCTTGCCATCGCCCACCTGGTCAAGCTGGTCTTCCATGCCTGCAGTGAATTTCACATTCACAATATTCGGGAACCGCTCCTTGAGCAGCGCGGTGAGTGCCTCGCCCAGCTCAGTGGGATTGAGTTGCTTTTGCTTGCGCGTCACATAGCCGCGCTGCGTAATCGTGCTGATTATCGTCGCGTAAGTGCTGGGGCGCCCTACGCCGTTTTCCTCAAGCGCCTTAATTAAGCTTGCCTCGGTGAAACGCGGCGGCGGCTGCGTAAAGTGCTGCGCTGGCAGCAACTCCGCCAAATTGAGCATCTCGCCCTCGCGCAGTTCGGGCAGGCGGCGTTCGCCGTCGCCATCGTCGTCATCTTCCTCGTCCTTGGCCTCCACATAAAGACACGTGAAGCCGTCAAACGCTACCGTATAGCCGCTTGCGTTGAATGTCAAGTGCTTGTTCATGCGCCGTTCGGCTGCATTGGCAGCAAAGATGGTTGCTTTCACCGTGTTTTGCAGGCAGCCCGCCATTAAGCTGGCCATAAATCGCTTCCAAATCAGGTCATAAATCTTGAATTGATCGGCACTCAAACTGCTTTTCACTTGCGCGGGCGTCAGCCCGGGTATGGTCGGGCGAATGGCCTCGTGGCCATCTTGCGCATTGGCGCGGGATTTATAATATCGCGGCTTAGGCGGCAGGTATTTCTTGCCATAGGTATCCGCGATATATGCCGTGGCCTGCCCACGCGCTTCCTCGCTCACACGCAGCGAGTCTGTACGCATATACGTAATCAAACCCGTGGTACCATAGCCCGGGATTTCCATACCCTCGTATAGCTCCTGTGCGGCACGCATGGTGCGTTGCGCTTGAAAACCCAAGCGTCGACTGGCCTCTTGCTGCAGGGTGCTGGTGATAAACGGCGGTGCAGGATTCTTCGTGCGCGTGCCCTTTTTCAGTCCGGCAACCCAGTATTGTGCGCCATCAAGCCGAGCCAAAATTTTATCCGTCTGCGCCTTGTCTTTCAGCGCAATTTTGCCCTTTTGGTCGCCCACAAACCCAGCTTTGAGTGACTTCTTCACCCCATTGAGCAACTTGGCATCAATCGTCCAATATTCTTCCGGATTAAACGCGCGAATTTCCAGCTCGCGGTCAACAATCAGCCGCAACGCCACGCTTTGCACGCGCCCGGCCGAAAGCCCGCGCCGGATTTTCTGGCTCACAAATGGGCTAAGGCGATAGCCAACAAGGCGGTCGAGAATGCGCCGCGCCTGCTGAGCATTCACCAAATCCATGTCAATTTGCCGTGCATTCGCCATGCCTTGCAGCACACCGCTTTTCGTGATTTCATTGAATGTCACACGATTGGCCTGCTGGCTATCCAGCCCCAAAATGTGCCCCAAATGCCACGAAATCGCTTCGCCTTCGCGGTCAGGGTCAGTGGCAAGGTAAACTTCGCTGCATTTTTTAGCCTTGCCTTGCAGCTCTTTCACCAGTTTTTCTTTTTCTTTCAGGATGACATAGGTAGGCGCAAAATCCTGCTTCACATCCACAGCAAGGCGGGTGGGCGGCAGGTCGCGCACATGACCCATGCTCGACGCAACCACGTAGCCGCTGCCCAAATATTTCGCGATGCTTTTCGCTTTCGCCGGAGATTCTACTATAATCAGTTTAGGCACTTTACTTGTCCCTCCAACGCATTTCGCTTAATGCGCACATAATCGAAAAATTTTACCGGGGGTTTGTTCTATTATAGTTGCAATTTCAAGTTTTGTCAAGGCGGCAAATAATTCGCCCATGCCGCAGCTTGCGGTTTTCGCTATTTCATCTATATGCAATGGCTTGGCCGCAAGACACTGCGCAATTTTTTGTTCAAGTTCGGTGAGGTCTGCTGGCAGCGGCTTGGGCTGCGGCTTTTCGATGGGCGCGGATAGCGTAATCGTTGCACCCACAGGTTGCGCTTTTTTCACATTTACTTTCTCCGGCGCAACGCTTACCCTTTCCAAGTCCCGCGCAACTTGCCGCATGTTTAACACATGTGCATAAGTTGCTTCATACTCCTCCAGCACATCAGCGGCCGAAAACACCGGTTTTGCACCCTCGCGAATGAGCTTGTTTCCACCGGTATAGGTTGAGCCAAAGGCGTCACCCGGCACGGCAAACACATCGCGTCCCTGCTCGGCCGCACATGTGGCGGTAATCAGCGACCCACTGCGCTCGCCGGCTTCCACCACAATGGTGCCCGCACAAATGCCCGCAATAATGCGATTGCGTGTGGGGAAACTGTGCTTGGTTGGCGCCGTGTTGCCGGGGTATTCACTCACTACTGCGCCGTGTTGCGCAATGCGCTGGCGCAGACTAGCGTTTTCGGGCAGGTAATCATGTGCAATGCCGCAACCCAACACGCACACGGTGTTGCCCTGCGCATGCAGCGCACCCCAATGCGCCGCCGAGTCAATCCCTAGCGCGCCACCACTTACGATACAACAGCCCGCTCGCGCTAAATCGCCCGCCAAGCGGCTAGCAATGTCCACACTTTTGCGGTCTGCACGGCGTGTGCCAACCAGTGCAATCGGCAACGTGTGTTGCAAACACGCCAAATCACCGCGCACATAAAGCACCAACGGCAAATTCATCACATGCCGCAACAGCGCAGGATAATATTCATCCGGCGGGGTTAGCATATGCAGCTTTAGCCGCGCGCATTCATCACAAATCAATTCAGCTTGCGCTAAGGTAGTGCGTTTCATGCGGTCGATTTGCGCTGCGGTGAATACGCCGCTCACTCGCCGGTCATAATCGCTCGCATCAAAAATCGCGCGCGCATTGCCATCAAACGCAGCGAGGATTTCCTGTGTGCGCAGTGACGATGAAATACCCAACGCACACTGTAACCATACAAAATACTTCGTCACTTGCACATCTCCCACATTAAAATCGTCGCAGCAGCGGCAGCATTCAAGCTTTCTGCGCGGCCGCGCATCGGGATTGTCACCCACGCGTTACACACAGCAATCGCCTCGTCGCTCAACCCATTGCCTTCGTTGCCAATCACAATCACACCGCGTTCGGGCAACTTCATCCACTCACCACCAGTCGGCACAGCCGCATAGCAGGGCAATTCGCATTGTTTTTTAAGCCAACTTGGCAAATCATCCACTTGTGTGACAGGTAAGCGCAGCAACGCCCCCATGCTTGCCCGCAGCGCTTTGGGGTGATACATATCACACCCACCGCTCACAATCAGGTTGTCAATGCCCAGTGCCTCCGCTGTGCGGGCAATTGCACCCAAATTCGCGGGGTCTTGCAGATTTTCCAAGGCAATTACCCTGTTTACGGGCGGATTTGCGCCCGCCCCTACGCGAAATAGTCCAAACACGCCCTGTGGATTCACAGTATCCCTCAGTTTGTCCGCTACGCTTTCGCTAATGCGCACCGCGCTAGGCAAATCATACTTGTCTGTGCAAAACAGCATTTCGGGCACAAAGCCATTCTCCAGTGCATCCATGCACAGACGATAGCCCTCTAGAAAAAACAACCCATGTTCACGCCGTGCCCGCGCGCTGTCACGCAGTTTCACCGCCAGCTTAACTTGCGGATTTTCTTTTGATGTAATGCGCATAAGCAAATTCCCCCAGCGCAATCAATGCGCAACCAATGGCATAGCACAAAATGTCCATCCAGTCAAACGTCACGCCAACCACCACGCGCAGCCATGTGATGTGCGCCAACCCCATCAGCTCCAACAGATTAATATACTGCGTGAACTCAACCAGGCAAGCAAATATAAACACATACAATGCCAATAATTTGAGCCTGCGCGGCCATATCACACGAATCGCACAGTGAATGGGAATCACCACCAACACATCACCCAAATGCCCGCGCACAAAGGGCTGCGTCACAAACAACGCAATGTACACAATTGCAGCAAAACTCATCAACGCAATCGCGCCATATAAGACACGACAGGCAGACGTGTTGTCTGCCTGTGGTTGATTCAATGCGTTCACAGTGCCGCTTTCGCAGCTTCCACCAGTGTGGTGAACGCCGCAGGGTCGGCAATGGCGATTTCGCTGAGCATTTTGCGATTGAGGTCGATGTTCGCTTTTTTCAGCCCGTTGATGAACGTGCTGTAGTTCATGCCGTTGGCTTTTGCCGCCGCGCTGATGCGGGTAATCCACAGCCGACGGAAATCGCGTTTGCGTTGTTTGCGGCCAATGTAAGCATACTGGCCACTTTTCATCACGGCTTGTTTGGCGGTTTTAAACAGGCGACTTTTGGCACCATAGTAACCTTTGGCCATCCGTAATACTTTTTTGCGGCGTTTGCGCGTCACAACCGCGCCTTTAATTCTTGCCATAATTTATGTCCTCCTATTTATACGGAATCAGCCGTTTGATATTTGCGGTGTTGGTTTTGTCGGTCACAGCAGTGCCACGCAGATTGCGTTTTTTCTTGCTGTTTTTGCGGCCTTTGATGTCGTGCCCGGTGTTTGCGTGGCTGCGCATCACTTTGCCGCCTTTGGAAATCTTAAAGCGCTTTTTCGCGCCCGAGTGCGTTTTAATTTTCGGCATAATTATTCTCCTTGTGATTGTTTCTTTGGTTTTTCTTTTGGCGCCAAGAACATCAGCATTTGGCGGCCTTCAAGCTTCGCGCCTTTTTCCACCGTACAGCATTCGCAGCAACATTGCGCAAAGTTGGTCATGTTGTCGCGCGCCAAATTCGAGTGCGCCATCTCGCGCCCGCGAAAGCGAATCGATACTTTCACTTTGTGGCCTTGATCAAGAAACTTCATGGCATGCGCCACTTTCGTGTCAAAGTCATGTTTATCAATGCCCACCGAAAGGCGAATTTCTTTCATTTCGGCCACGCGTTGATTTTTGCGTGCTTCTTTTTCTCGGCGGCTTTGTTCAAACTTAAACTTGCCATAGTCCATGATTTTCACCACAGGCGGTTTGGCCTGCGGGGCAATCTTCACCAAGTCAAGATTTTGCTGCTCAGCCATGTGCAGCGCTTCACGCGCGCTCATAATGCCCAGCTGTTCGCCTTGTTCGCCCACCACACGAACCTCGCGGTCGCGTATGGCTTCGTTAATTTGTTGCGCTGCTTTGCGCGCAGGTTGACCGGAATCTCTTGTGCTGATAGCATCCACCTCCGTAAGAATGAAAAAACGCGCACAGTTGTTCACCATGCGCGTACTAGGTCTAACGTCTATTGGCTAGCGTTGAATCTAGTACCCCAGCGAACAAAATCCCTGCGGGTGGGAGCACTTGCTCCACTTAACCTAGATAGTATACCACAAACGCAATGCCTTGTCAAGTGTTTTGCAAAATATTTTTTGCTAATCCTTCAGCAACCCTGCTTTGCGGTCTTTCACGCGCAGCATCCATTTCAGCATTTCCACCGCGCCAACTTGCATCAACGAAAGCCCGGCCACAATCGTCCAGTGCTGCCACGTAATTTGCACCAGGTCAAAAATATCACGCGTAATCGCAAACGGATACAGCAGCGCAGCGGCGGCCAAACATCCCATCGCGCTCCAAAACACACCCTTGTTCGTCAACAACCCTGCTTTGAAAATCGAAAGCGTTGTGCGCGTGTTGAACACATCAATGGTGCTCGCCCAGCTCAGCACAAAGAATGCCATCGTGATGCCCGTGGCAAAGTCGGCATATACATTGCCAAACCATAAATTATCGTGCATCGTTGGGTTTTGCGTAAATACAAACGAGCCTAGCATGAACGCCGTCATAATCAAAATGCTAAACGTCACTGCACGCGCGCCAATGAAGAAGCCCACACGCTGTGCAAACACGCCCGCGCCTTTGGGCAGCGGCTTGCGTTTCATCACACCCGGCTCTGGCTTTTCAAACGCCAAGCAGAACCCGGGAATACCGTCCGCAATCACGTTCACAAACAAAATTTGCAGCGCAGTGATGGTCGCGGTGCCAAACGCCAGCATGCCGGCCAGCAGCACGAAAATCTCCGCAAAGTTCACGCCCAGCAAGAACTGAATCGTCTTACGAATGTTATCATAGCTCGTGCGGCCTTCGGCAACCGCGTCCACAATCGTGGCAAAATTGTCGTCGGTGATAATCATATCTGCGGCATTTTTGCTCACTTCCGTGCCGGTGATACCCATCGCAGCACCCACATCAGCGGCTTTGAGCGCAGGCGCGTCATTCACGCCGTCCCCCGTCATCGCAATCACTTCATTGTGCGCGCTCCAAGCCTGCACAATACGCATCTTGTCTTCCGGGCTAACACGGGCATATACTGAAATTCCGCGCACTTGCTCAAACAATTCTTCATCGGTCATGTTCGCAAGTTCCACGCCGGTCACTGCACGGTCGCCTTCTTCCATGATGCCGATTTCCTTGGCGATTGCCGCTGCGGTAGCCACGTGGTCACCGGTAATCATCACCGTCTTGATGCCTGCTGCACGCGCGCAAGCAACGGCTTGTGTGCTTTCGGGACGCGGCGGGTCAATCATGCCAACCAAACCTAGGAACGTAATCTCATTTTCCAGCGCGGCTTCGCTCAGGTCAGCAGGCATTTCGTTATATTTACGATAGCCCACCGCAATCACGCGCAGCGCCTTGTGCGCAAACGTGTCGTGAATTTCCGTAGCTTTCGCTTGCAGCGCGCTGTCCCAGTTGGCAGGCATGCGATCAAACGCACCTTTGGTGATGGCGATATAGCCGTCATCCGTCTTATGCACGGTAGTCATACGCTTGCGGCCGCTGTCAAACGGCAACTCGTGCACACGCGGGTATTTCGCTTCCATGTCCACGCGGGTTAATCCCTTGTTCAGCAACAGCCGCACAATGGAGATTTCCGTCGGGTCGCCCACCACGCTTTCTTGCCCATCAATAATATCAATCGTGGCATTTGTGCAGCACGCGAGGAGTTCCAGCATGTTCATTTCGTCAGCACTAAAGTCTTCTTTGGCTTTGGTGCTTTCGTCATTGCCGGCCACCCACACACGTTGGATAATCATCTTGTTTTGTGTCAACGTGCCGGTTTTATCCGAGCAAATAACGGAAGTATTGCCCACGGTTTCAACCGCAGGAATCTGCCGGATAATCGTCTTTTTGGTTACCATGTTATACACGCCGTGAGATAAAATCATGGTCACGATAATCGGCAACGTTTCAGGCACGGCAGCCACACCCAGCGCAGTGCCCAAAATAAGCATGTCGAGGATATCGCGCTCCCACATAAAAATGCCCACAAGCACCATCACCACGCCACTTGCCAGCGCAATGACAGAAATGCGTTTGGCCAGCTGTTGCAGACGCAGCTGTAGCGGGGTCAGCAATTTTTGTGTGGTGTTGAGCGATTTTGCAATCTTGCCCATTTCGGTTTCCATGCCGGTGGCCACCACCACGGCTTTGCCGCGCCCGGCCGTCACCAAGCAACCCGAATACACCATGTTCAGCCGGTCGCCCAGCGGCACGGTGTCGTCGGTGATTTTTACATCGCTGTCTTTTTCCACCGGCACGCTTTCGCCGGTCAGCGATGCTTCTTCCACCTGCAGGCTGCTGCAATCAATCAGCCGCGAGTCAGCGGTAATCACGTCGCCGGCATTGAGTTCCACAATGTCGCCCGGCACCAAAAATTGCGCTTCAATCACTTGTTTTGCGCCGCCGCGAATGACCGTGGTTTTGAAGGCATTCATTTTTTTCAGCGCCTCAAGTGCCTTTTCGGCTTTGCCTTCCTGATACAGCCCAAGACACACGTTGATGAGCACAATGGCCAAAATAATCACCACTTTGGCCGCATCGCTTGCACGCAGGTAGCCATAGCTTTGCGCGTAAAGCACGGCAGCCACGGTGGCGATAGCCGCAGCACCAATGAGCACCATGGTAGGGATTTCCCGCAGATGGTGCAAAACACGCTGCAACAGCGTTTTCTTTTTTTCTTCCTCGAACTCATTTAATCCATATTGTGCTTGTCGCGTTTCCACTTCCGCATGGCTCAGCCCTTGCTCAGGTTTAACCTTGAATTCTTCCAGCACTTCGCCAATGTTTTCTTTCACCCACTGCAATAATTTGTCCTCCTATATAGTAAGATATTTAGTTACATAATAAAAATGCAAGTGTCGAAAAGTCACGACACGTGGCTTCTTCACACCCGCACACTTTTCATTTGCAAAAATCACTACTATGTTAACATATTATGGCGGTTTTGTCAACACAGAACTTTTGCGCGCAATATCTCTTGCGCACCACAAAAATTAACACCTACGCCTCAAAAAAAACACTTGCATTCCCTCGCACTATCCGTTATAATAGAAAAGAACAAAATCAACATCTAGGAGGAACTATCACCATGGCAAAAGTTAAAGTTGGCATCATCGGCTGCGGCGGCATCGCCCACGGCAAACACATGCGTTTCCTTTCGCAAATCAACGAAGTGGAAATGGTCGCTTTTTGCGACATCGTGGAAGAAAAAGCCGAAAAGGCGTGTGACGCCTTTGGCACCCTCGATGCCACATTCTGCACCGACTACAAAGAACTGCTCAAAAACCCAAACATCCTCATTGTCTATGTGCTCACTCCAAACTGGAACCACGCAGAAATCTCCATTGCCGCCATGGAAGCCGGCAAGCACGTGATGTGCGAAAAACCCATGGCCAAAACATACAAAGAAGCAAAAGCCATGCTCGACACCAGCGTGCGCACCGGCATGAAGCTCACTGTTGGCTATCAACAACGTTGGCGTCCCGACAGCCTTTTCCTCAAAGAAATGTGCGACAATGGCGATCTGGGCGATATTTACTACGCCCGTGCCGTGGCACTGCGCCGCCGTGCTGTGCCCACTTGGGGTGTGTTTTTGGATGAAGAAAAACAAGGCGGCGGGCCGCTCATTGATATCGGCACCCACGCCCTTGACCTCACTCTGTGGATGATGAATAACTACAAGCCCAAAATGGTCGTGGGCACAAAATATCGCAAACTGGCCGACCAAACTCGCACTGCCAACGCCTGGGGCGACTGGGATCCCTCCATCTTCACCACCGAAGATAGCGCCTTTGGCTTCATCGTGATGGAAAATGGTGCCACGATTGTGCTCGAAAGCAGCTGGGCCATTAATATCGCCGATGCCAAAGAGGCCGTGTGCCTGCTGGCGGGCGACAAAGCCGGTGCCGACATGCTGCAAGGCGAAAACAATCTGCGCATCAACCGCGTGGTCAACGGCCGTCAAAGCATCGAAACCCCCAGCTTTAAAGCCGGCGGCGTGGCATTCTTTGACGGCGCAGGCAACGACCCCAGCGACTTGGAAGCCCGCGCATTCATTGATGCCGTGGTGAATGACAAAGAGCCCCCCACCGCTGCCGCGCAAGCTCTTGTGGTCACGCAAATCCTCGAAGCCATTTACGAAAGCAGCAAAACAGGTCAACCGGTTTATCTGTAAATTATAATGTAGGGGACGCGCCCCTGCGCGTCCCGTTAGTCTTTATCAAAATCCCGGACAGCACAGGGGTGCTGTCCCTACAAAGGAAACTTTCATGAAATTTTCCATTCAACTTTACTCCCTGCGCGACATGGTCAACAGCGCAGACGACCTCCTCGCTTTGTTCCCCAAGCTCAAAGCCATGGGGTTTGACGGCGTGGAGTTCGCAGGTTATTACGATCTGCCTGCTGAAACCATCCGCAAAGCCCTTACTGACGCAGGCCTGGTTGCCACCGGTTGCCATGTGTCGCTGGAGCACTACACGCCCGAAAACCTACAGGCTACCCTTGATTATCACAAGGCACTAGGCCTCACCACGATTGGTCTGGGCGGTGCGCCCCACGGCGATGCCGAAGATTGCGCAGAAACCTGCGAAATTCTTTCACAAGCCTACACCGAAGCACAAAAGCAGGGCATGACTGTTTACTACCACAACCACGCCAGCGAGTTCATGCCATTTGACGATGGCACCCTACCCATGGATATGCTCAAACAAGCCTGCGCGCTGGAAGTTGATACCTACTGGCTGCACATTGCTGACGTTGACGTGGAAGAATTCCTGGCCGAAAACGCTGAGCGCATTGTGCACGTGCACATCAAAGACGGCGAAGGCGCCACCCCCGCAGCACTTGGCGAAGGCGATTGCGATCTGCGCGCCGTGGTGCGCGCAACAAAAGCACTTGGGTTAAAATGGCTCATTCTTGAAGACGAAACCCGCCACCAAGGGCTTGATAGTGTGCAAAAGGGCATGGCGTGGCTCAAACAAAACGTATAGGAGATTTTGCATATGAAACTTGGCGTATTCACCTGCCTGCTCAGCAACTTGCCTCTCGCGCAGGCCCTTGACTACTTCAAATCCCTGGGCATCGAAATGGTTGAAATCGGCTGCGGCGCCTACCCCGGCAAAGCGCATGCCGACCCCAAAGAATTGCTTGCAGACCCCGCAAAGCTGGCTGCATTCAAACAAACCATCGCAGACAGCGGCCTGCAAATCAGCGCGCTAAGCTGCCACGCCAACCCTATCCATCCTGATGCAGAAATCGCTGCTGCCTTTGATGCCGACATGCGCGATGCCGTGCTGCTGGCCGAGGCGCTTGGCGTGCGCAACATTAATACATTCAGCGGCTGCGCGGGCGACAGCGACAGTGCAAAATACCCCAACTGGGTCACTTGTCCATGGCCGAATGAATTCGGCGAAATCCTGCAATGGCAGTGGGAACAAAAACTTATTCCCTATTGGAAAGAATTCGTTGCCTTTGCAAAAGCGCACGGCGTAGACAAAATCGGTTTGGAGCTACACCCCGGCTTCATGGTCTATAATACCGAAACCCTGCTGCGCCTGCGCGCTGCCGTGGGTCCCGAAATCGGCGCGAACTTTGACCCCAGCCACCTCATCTGGCAAGGCATGGACCCCGTTGCCTGCATCCGCGCCATGGGCGATGCCATCTTCCACGTGCACGCCAAAGACACCAAAATTGACAAATACAATACGGCTGTCAACGGCGTGCTGGACAACAAACCCTACGGCGACGAAATCAACCGCAGCTGGATTTTTAGAAGCGTGGGTTACGGCAATGACGCCGGTTATTGGAAAGACATCGTGAGCAATTTGCGCATGGTGGGCTATGATTATGCGATGTCCATTGAGCACGAAGATAGCCTCATGAGCCAAAACGAAGGTTTGGGCAAAGCTGTTGCCATGCTCAAAGACGTGATGATTAACGAAAAACCCGGCGAAATGTGGTGGGTATGATTACACCACTCAGGACTTTACTATAGCAAAAAATTCAGGAGAATAATATCATGAGCAAACAATTCGGCGTGGGCGTCATCGGCTTTGGCGGCATGGGCGCATGGCACGCAAAAACCGTGGCCCTGCATTTGGGCGATAAATTCGAGCTCATC
>Ga0131853_10016667_pt1 | contig 13391 bp, 6 predicted proteins | sample TergutLab28metaG_FD_92764 | JGI IMG/M metagenome (GOLD analysis project Ga0131853, IMG submission 92764) | Labiotermes labralis P1 segment gut microbial communities from Petit-Saut dam, French Guiana - Lab288 P1 (version 2) (version 2) | ecosystem: Host-associated > Arthropoda: Insects >...
AAATTCCCCGCATTTCACGGAACCCGAAGGTTCATTACTGCACTCACAAGCGTCAGCCACCTGTCTCTATCCTGGGCCAGCCCAATCCAGTCCATATACCCACATCCCACCTCCTGGAGATCCACCCTAATATTATCCACCCATCTACGCCCAGGTCTCCCCAGTGGTCTCTTTCCCTCCGGTTTCCTTACCAAGACCCTATAACCCCCCTCTCCTCACCCATAGGCGCCACATGCCCAGCCCATCTCATTCTTCTCAATTTTATCACCCGCACAATATTGGGTGAGGAGTACAAATCATTTAGCTCCCCGTTATGCAGTCTCCTCCATTCCCCCGTCACCTCGTCCCACCTAGGTCCAAATATTCTCCTCAACACCATATTCTCAAACACCCTCAGCTTCCTTTCCTCCCTCAATGTCAGCGACCAAGTTTCACACCCACACAAAAAAACAGGCAAAATTATAGTTCTATATACCTTAATCTTTAAATTTTTGGATAGCAACCTGGAAGACAAAAGATTCTGCACCGAATGATAACAAGCATTTCTTGGCCTCAATCTGCTCTTAACTTCTTCCGGAATAGAATTTTGATTTGTTAAAGTTGTTCCCAAATATTTAAACTCTTCCACCCTCTCGAAAGTACTATTATCAATCCTCACACTGTGATTTCGTCCTGCATTCTGATCAGAGTAGCTTCTACTGGCCGAATATCCTTGACATTGGACACTAGCCAACTTTTACGAAAATCGGTCCAGAAACTCCAAACTTGGCTGTAATCAGACAAAAGTAGACAGCACGTTACTTGAAGACTTGAGTACATTTTATGGTCATCAGCTAATTTAATTCGCCATAATTCATTGTTGTGCAACACTCTATCTTTTATATTGTTGCTAGTATCTTGTTGCTGAATAAAACACACAGAACGCACTGTTGTGTTTCCAATGTAACAATGGTTTCGCGACCGCGCCACAGAGCTGCGTTGTGCGTACATCTTCTATCTTTTTTTTTTTAAATTTGTTGCAATTGACAAGGTTAGTATTATCCATTTAATTAACTTTATCGAAGTGGATTTTATGCGTCTAGAAACTGAAGAGTTATTTACGTTAAGACTTTGAAGCAAATTTATTTTGTTTTGATTCCTTTCATTATTTACCAAACAGAATAATTGGGGTCTGTGTTAAAGATGGTATCAGAACACAAGCGTTGTACTAGGGGACGGATTATTAATACGCTCTGGTGTTATCTACGTCTTGTACCGACGTATGGAAATACACAGGGAACGTGTTTCGACCTGCCCCTATACCTTCCATGTCACTGCTAGCACAGAGATCTCGATCAGAGTAATCGAGTGCGCAGCGCATCACGCAACATGTGCTTTTCTGTGTCTGGACGGTCAGCGTCGCCGTCACATATTCACAGCCATGTGTACAGACATGGAAATTAATACAATGTACATGGTCTATCTCGTCTTTACTAGATGAAAAATAACACCAATAATCAGGTAACCAAACGAATAATTCATATACTTGTAATTAAAGGGACTGTAGAATAGCCCACTGTCAAAAAGTAAACGTAAAAGTAAAGTTCACCGTATAACAGGCCACGGAAGTCCACAGGGGGAGTATAAGTATAACTCTACTCTTTCTTTAACCTCGGCGCTAGATAAGGATGGGTGTTCAACGCCACGGCCCGGCCGCTTTACCCCCGGGAAAGAACCCATACCCATTGTATAGGAGGCTGGGTGGGCTCCAGGGCCGTTCTGGTCAGGTGCGTTAAATCTCTTCTCCAAAGGGATTTGATCTCCGGCCGGCCCAGTTCGTATCGAGTCGCTATAACGTCTACGCTATCCCGGTAAACAGCCCACTGTCGAAAGGTACAAATACAAGTTTAATAAATTCCAAATTATTCGCGGATTCAAAATAAGAGTCAAGCCTTATGGGTTTTGACGCCACATCGATCGGTGGATTGTCACCGACGATTCGCAGACGCTTTCTACTTCCTACTACCCGAAGATAGAAGCAGAAGTCTCCTCAGAAACTTTGAAAACTACTTATTAAGCGACAAGGCGGTTTGTTCTAGACATTACAGCGAGAAACACGCATCACGTGTAATAATAATAATAATAATATGAGGAAGAGGAACTCTGAGATACAATATCATAAATCACACAATTACAATTTTGTGACGTGATGGCAGTGATTATTACAGCTGTAAAAATTGTAACACAAATTGGTCTGTACAAGAAGTCTCGATTCACCTGGAATGAAGTTCCTGAAACCAGTGGCTGAATTTAAACCCTCGACCCTGAAAGACGTAGAGAAATAATAAATCTGCTAAATATCTGTAATCCGAATGACGACTTCGAGAAGCAAAAGAGGAAGTGATATGAAGGCACGTCGACAATTGAAGAAAATGTGCCACAAAGACGTCATAGTCACCACCGTGAGTACGGTTCAGGTAGTACCAAAACGTACTTAGTAAATTTAGGCTGCGATTTATTTCATGTTTTAGGTTGATGACCACATAATTTGAACCACTGACTTCCCCACGTGTAAGAACAGACACTAACTGTAGTATCGTGTTAAGTGCAGAAACAATTAGAGGAGTAACTAATGACGTACGTTGGAGCATGACAAACAATTTCGTTGCGGAGTTAGGGTCATGCTCAGCCAAAGAATGACAATACGCAGAGCAATGTGACAGCTACTAGCAGTCCCCGGACGTTTGCTACTGTCAATTGCCTGGTTGCAAACATGGTTCAATGCTTAATATTCTTGATTTGCTTTGGGGAATGTACGGGTTCGAATCGCAAGTCAGAAAACCGTTATATTTGCTGAAAATTTTCATCAGCCCCTCGATTATATTAAGAGTCTCATACGTAGCAGCAAGAAGATGCATCTCTGTTAGCAACTGGATGTCCAATTACGGAATATTTGCTCAAGTATTTAATTTATCAAACAACATTTGCACTAATGACATCCAATTTATAAGAAATATTAAACTCCTTCCTGTTTCGGCACCGGTGTGCCATCCTTAGGCGCTACAGAACAAAGCAGTATAATCCCAGCACTTTAATTTAGGTATTGCACTGTCGTATTGGAATATCTCTTTGTCATCGCGCAACAGCGCGTAATAGGCCACGGCCTCCTCATTATCAAGGCTTCACAATCACACTCATACACACACACGGTAGGATTCCTCTGGGCGAGTGATCAGCCCGAAGCAATGCCGTCTACTTAACAACACCCAACGCTCACAAGAGACAGACATCCAAGCCACCGGCTGGATTCGAACCCGCAATCCCAGCAACCGAACGACTGCAAACCAAAACATTAGACCGTGCGGCAGCTATTACCGGCGTTTTGGGATGTTTAGTGTTAAAATTATAAAGTATATAAAAATCTGACAACCGTAAAAATTCCGATATTTTGGTATTAAGATGGTGTGATAGTGAACTGGTCCAAGTGTAGGACCGTACGGAGTATGCATACAGACATGTGCCTTCTTCTTGTGTGATCCGAAGGGATCTCGTCCAAATAAACTGTGTGATGCGTGTCTTGTCGGGCGGTGTAGTATTAATTGTAAGAATACCCACAGCGTGAGTAATATAAAATTTGCTCCAATATAGCCACTCATCTTCAACATTCTTGCGCCTGTCCCGTCGCGGTTAGGTTCCACGCGGCCACTAAGGCATATAATTCATATACATTACATAATATCAATTCCAAAACATGTTCGAAACCACTGTGTAGGAAGAAAAGTAACAAAATTATTAGTTCCCTACCGTTTTCTTACCGAACAGTGGAATTTGGGAGGGACCCAACCCAAATAGCATCCATGTCGTGCTAAGGAAAGGCAATTTTATTGTTTAGGTCGCGTGACCCGTAATAACATTTTAACAAAATTAAAGACTTTTACGTAAGTTAGCAGTAATATCATGTTACTGGGAGCTACGCCATGTGGCGTGACACTAGTCCCTTACCATTAATAATGCCAACATGTATGTACTCGTCAGGTGGCAGGGACGTCAGCCCTAATTAATGTGCAGACCTTAAAAATGTGTGTCGTAAAACTTTTTAAAATATGTTAATTTATTTCGTAAATAATATTTCGGAATGGAAGTAACAACATGCTGCCCTTGTGCTTGGAGTATCTAACGAACCACGGAAATGAGAAGATATGGCATATGTATACATCATAAACACACTTACACAGTTTGCTTAAAAAAAAAATATGTTTCAAAAATTCAAAAACTGTGACTGTGGATTTCGCTGATATCTGGATACTTTCAAGCGGGGGGGGGGGGGTTTATGTTAATTGACATTATGCAGAGTAATAAACTCTGAAGTTTAACTTGTACTTAATTTTATTTCTTGCCGGCTTAAATCGAGATATTCGAAGGAAGAATCAAGTCTGAGGCAAGAGAAACGACATTTAACACTTTAAAACACGCTGACAAGTCTTCATTTTACCCCATGCCTTAGCTTTTAAAACTCTGCCTTTAGTCGACACGGCACAAGACTATAAGCGTGTGCCAGTAGGAATCTCACAATAAACAGTCAATGTTTCCCTGTACGTAGTTACCTGATTGGTTCTTATAAGGCAGACTCAGCACGTTTCCCATGTGGTAGAGACTGTATTTATAAATATAACTTGGTTGAATGTCTGAGATCAGACGGCTTCTCAAATGGCTACAAGTGTTCTTAATAAGGGAACAGATATTTCTCTGTACTACAGACACCATTCCAGTGTCATAGACTGCACGTGTATTAAGGGAAGTGGGAGAAAATAGTGTTTGGTGACACGGAGATGGAAATGGTGTGTTTTAAGACAACATCTCAGAATTGATTCTCATTAAAATCATAAAGTCCGCAAAAAAAAATTGCTCAGAATATCCGGCTGCAGTTTCCACAATCAGGCCCTTCGAAACCTCTCGAATAAGACCTTCGGCTGCTAACGGCTCAATCTTCATTTTCGTTAGTTATGTCGAGGTGTAGTTCTACTTAGCGGGGTTAGCTCAGTCAGTGAAGTAACCACATTACGGGATTCAAACCCTAGGAATCCTTCTAGACTTCTTGCAGCGTTAGAATTCTTTCTCTATTCTGAAGCATCCAGACCGGCTCCCGCACCCGGGTAACGGAGGCTGTTTCCCTGGGTAGCACTCACTACATTTGGTGCCTGTGTTAAGAATGGGTGTCGCTACTACCCCTTCTGCCACACGAATTTCACATCAAGTACAAGTTTGCACCGCATAACGACGTTTTGGTCAACGACGGACCGCATATACGACAGTGGTCCCATTAGATTATAATAATATAACAAAATATGATAATACCACTGTGTTAAATTGCTTACAGTATTCAGTACAGTAACATGCTGTACAGGTTTGTAGCCTAGGAGCCTTTGTGTGCAGTAGGCTATACTGCACTATCTAGGTTTGTGTAAGTACACGTTCGCACAACGACGAAATCGCCTAAAGACGCAATTCTCAGAACGCATCCCCTTCGTTAAGCGACGCCTATCTGTATAAGAGAAGCTTTACCTTCACCTGTTAGGCTACTTACAGAAGAATTAAGTAGGGTATTTGGAGATAGACCACTTTTGATCTACCTCTAAACGGACACGATACTGACGCCCGTTTTGTAAACTGAAACATAGACTTCCAGAAGCTAACAAATGTGATAAAACTTGAGAGCTTGAATTGTGATATCCGACACCAGTAGCTTAAGTAAAGACAAATATGGATAAAACCCGACACCAAAATTGCTTGAGGACCTCATCAAAGAACTTGACCACTGTAACACCATCTGCAGCAAGAAATAGTATAGCTACAGCTAAAGGAACAAAACAAGTTGTCACATAGCTGCATGTACTACCGAAGGACAAAATTTACTCTTCACTTTGTATCTCGGCCTGTTTTTTTATATGGATGCAGTTATGTTCAGAGTGACCTAAGCAATAAATTTAAATTCGAAAATATACCGATACATTAGATTATATAAGCCTTTGATTTGTTCTCCTATGAAGTGTAACAAGGTTCCCAAGACAGGTCTTAAACAAAGATGATTTCTAGATTTACTAATGCAGGTACGTCCCTCTTAATCGCACCACTGTACACGTCGTTTCTTGAAACGTATTTCCGCAGGACAAAGTCCTTCTTGAGGAGCAATTTGTTCTTCATCTACTCAAGATATTACCACCATTTTATGAAACCCCGAAATTCACTGCCATATTCACAATAAGTCGCCAAATCTTGTCTTGAGCCGGACACATCCAGCCCAAGCCCTCTCAACTGTTTCTTTACGACAGATTTTAATATTATTCCCACACCTACGCCAAGGTCTTGTTCATTTCCTTCAGATTTAGCTATCAATTTTGTGTACAATTTACACTTCTCCTTACGTACCACACGCTCGGCCCATCATATCATTCTTGGTTTGAGAACACGAAAAATTTTGGTAACGAAAGTATTTATGCCACTTATTATTATGTACCCTTGAACTGCTTGAATCTTCAAAGTGGGACAGATAGGTTTTCCCAAAACATCGGTAACGGAACACAAATTTGTTCTGCGTTACGTCCCAGAAGAGCAAAGGTCCCACTTACACGGCGGCGCTAACCTAAGTCATTATTATGCCATTTTTTTAATGTTCTCTTGTTACGTCCTCCCTCGTTAGGTCAAAATAACTTCCTCAGCACCTCAGCATCCTCAACCAACCCTCTTGACGCTAAAAGAGGCGTGTCTCATGTTTTGGAAGTTATTCTGTGCAGAATTTCTGTCACTCCCGAAACGTCTTGACGCACTGCCTTGTCAGCCGAAGTGGAAAAACATAACCGTCCAATTTGAAACGTCGAAGGAATTTATAGAGTCAGAGAATAACTAAATTTTGTCTCCATAAATTGGCGAATTAGAAGTGGAATGATCATCGCTGTTAGCCTGCTCATCGCATCATCGCTATCGTCATCGTCGTTTTTATGGGGTTAATTACAAAAAAGCTCTAAGTAATTAATATTTGTGACTGACATGTTTTAATGAAGAACTATCTTAATGTTATACGCACAGTCTGAAAAATGTTTACATTAGTATCATATGAAGTACATCAATATTCAACTCTCATTATTTTTGTTACATTTTACTTTACATTTTAAAAAAAATTTTGACAAATGTACTGTTCTAGTTGGTAGACTGGTACTTTATAAATTCTACCATTTAGCCTCGTCGCTCTTATCTGCTCGGTTGATAAAGACACTTTTCATTTTCTCCGTTACTACTGTTAGCTGTGTTCTTCGGCGAAAAGAATTTTCAGCCTAAGAAGAGTCAAAACTCTTATGTCTTGTAAGAGAAACTGTGGCTGCTTCTGCTGCTGCTTCGTCTGAAATAATAATAGTTACGCTTCTCACACTTCTTTTTTTCCAAAGAACAGGCTTAGATATGTAGGGACACTTTGAATTACTTTATTAATCCACTACCTTAATTAATTTTTAAAGTGTTCTTCTGTTTGTTGTTTTCCTGTTAGTTCCACTAATATCTTGCTCATTTTTCCTGTGTAATTTGTATTCGTATGATGTGCTGTTTCTGTAACTAGCTGTCTGGCTGTTGACTCAGCACATTAACAAACAAAACTGAATTATTATTATTATTATTACTGCTGTATTTTTACTCTTTATTTATTTAAACAATTACTTCGATTATCTAACGATATTGCCAACTACTCAGTTGATTCATCGTTGGGTGAGAGGGTGACTGGTGGCCAATAAACTGGACGGAATGCTGAGGGAAATGGTTGTGGCCCAACTGGAAATACTATCTTGAGATTTTCCTGGAGGGACTAAAAAATACACGGAAAATTTCATATATGATGTCCAGTTTCCGAGCTGGTTTTTCAGAAGATCAAAACAATTGGTACAACGAATACGTGAAGAAGTGACGAATTGTGTTCTGTTCTGTGTTAAGTTAGGTTTATTGCATTTGGCGTAGAACTAAGCCCAGTCTATGATGATGAATGTGACAAGGTGTGGCTGTACAAGATTCCAACATGATCATTCCTTGTGGGATTAGAAATACGCAGTTCTCTTTAACACAAATCATAAAGTGATACTGATGACGAGATATATGGACCTGTGTAAGTGGTATAATCCCTTCAGAAATTTATATTGAGGCTAGTCTCTCGGCACATAATATAGAAATAAGCTGGAGTATCATACCTAGACGTTCATATGGACTGATCATTTGGAAACATTGGACAACGTGCTTTGGACACGTAGACGTGGGCAGTATCATCTGGGCTTGTATTTGATGACTTCGGTTAAGCAGTACTCTTGCAACTTGCTGAAAAATGACGAATCAAATGCCACCCCAGACCCCCTGACCCTGGGGCCCGGTGGATCAGGGGATCACAGACGTACAGATTATTAATCCTTTTGCTGGTTCTTAAAGAGTTAACGAGCGACTGACGGAGACTGCACTGTGAGGAGATTCATGATCTGATCTCCTCAACAAACTCAGTCCACGTGATCAAATCAAGGAGAACGAGATGGTCGGGATGTGTTACATATGGGGAAAGGACAAGTTCGTACAAGTTTTGACTGGGAAACCGGAGACCATGAAAACAACTTGGAAGACCTAGGCGTAGATAGGAGGATAATGTTGCAGTGGATCGACAAGAATAGGATGTGGGCATGAATTCAATTGGTCTGACTTAGGATAGAGACAATTGCCTGGCTCTTGTGGTAGCGTCGCTAAAATTTCGGTTTCCAGGAGATGTGAGGAAATTTCTGATTAGCACAAGAATTATTAACTTCTGGAGAAGGACTTTGTTCTATAGATTTGGACAGTCAGTCAGTCATTTAGTTAGTTAGTTAGTTAGTTAGTTGTGGGTTCTTCTGGGTAATAAGAGAAGGTCTGAAATACTGCGAATTCTCATGTAAAGTAACCTGCTGCAGACTGGCATTCGTCTAAATTTATGTATGAAATAAACAACAGTCCCCACTGGACAGACCAATCAGTTAATGTGTGATGCTGAAGGAAATAATCTCCGTTTATTGAGAGAATCGTTCGGCACACAGAAATACTGGCAGAATGCAAACTTTAAACGGTTAATTATACACAGCTCCGCGCGTTTTAGCGAAAGAGTTACTTCATCTGTGGGTGGGAAAGATACATTAAACAGGTCACAATGTTACGCTGATGACATTACAGGAGAAATGAAATTCATCCAAAGGAAAATTTATAAAATAGGAATTATTTATAATATATTTCCTGAAACCCTTCCAGTCGAAATTGTTTTGATCTATAATCTAACACATAAGAGGCTGGGATAACGTAGCCGGTATAGCGACTGGCTACAGGCTGGACGGTATGGGGATCGAATATCGGTAGGGGAGAATTTTCCTCAACCGTTCAGACCTCCTCTGCGTCCCACTTATAGAAAGATTACCAGGTCATTCCCAAGGGTAAAGCGGCCGAGGAGTGGCATAGACCATCCACCCCTAATCTATCAGCGAGATTAAAGAAAGAGTAAGGTTATATCTCCACCCCCCTCTGTGTCTTCATGGCACGTTATTCTGTGAACGTAGCTTTAAAGTAAAAAAATAACGCTCTGAGATGTCAGTAAGTCACAGCCGTATTATTGACAATAATGGCCGATAAATGGTGTTGTTCCTTAAATTGCCTCTTCACGAACATAGAGTCGGCCACTGTTTGATAGATGACATTTCGAAAGTTAAATGGCCTCGACATGAAATTATTTTCCTGCTATCAGACTGCAAATCTAAACTCAAATATAAGACCTAATAACAGTGCACCATTAGTGGCACTACTATTAGCACTGTTACTGCATATATCTGTTTAAGTGTACGAGTATAAATAGGATATCAGTGTTTTCATGGCGGAATTAAAACAGAAATTTTAAACATTTTGTTGGTTTATGATTATTTTATGCCGCACTTGTTTAAGTGATGTATAGAAAGATACGATTAAAAGTTTAATTGTGAAAATTAAAATGGGTAAAAGGAATTAAAAAAATAAGTCAGAGTAGCGCTTATTTAGACGATAGTGAAATAGTAATAGTTAATGAGACATATTTCACTTTTCGCCCTTAAAAATTACTTGTTTTAAGTTTGTCTACAAAAGTAATGATTTAGTAAATACTACTGTAATACCTTCGTCAATCATCGTGAGCCAAAGAACGCTTGATAAAAGACGCCGTGAATTATTGCATGTATATCGCGCTAACCCTTATATAAGACGGTAAATTTTTTGACTAAAGTAAGAAATGCTCAATAATGTGATGATGGGAAGATGTTTTAAAGATAAGAATTGATTAAGTTATACAAAAGCGAAAATGCGCATTTAAGCAATGTAAGCAAAGTTATCTTCAGTACTATGTTAGTCATTGAATCAATCTTGGTTACTGCACGAAGTAATGAAGAAAACAGTTATGTTAGTATGTTCAGATGTTATCTGTTATATCTGCAACAGGAAGTGGGAGAAGGCAAGAATGCGAAGCCAAAACACACGCATTACAGCTTTATATATGTTAATTAACATAGGAGGATTTGTATGTAAAATGGACTTTCTCCCATAATTTAAAGGGAATAAATTAGACATAAATAATATGACTAAGCAAGCTTTGTCTGATTCTGACATTTCTATCACCACAAAACCCTAAGCGGTAGGGATGTTAATGCAAGCAGAACAAAGCAGCATCCTTTAGCATACACAAAATGCTTTCGGCGTCTTTTACTTCTTTACAAAATTGAATGCCTACTGAATTCACAAACAGAAGGACCTCCAAGTCAATTGAGTCATTATTCGAACGCTTAAGCAGTACTGCGTTTCTATTAGCTACCCTTTAAAACAACTAATTTAGACGTACAAAATGTGCAGGATAGGTTATTTCGCGTGTTAGGGTAGTTCGAAAATGTTGCGTGCTGAGCAAATGTAAATCTATCACGGCTCGTTAAGATATGACTTTTAGAAAACCAGCAGATATATAACTCTACCGTTCCAAAAATGAATGTCCGTCTGTTGTGTTTCTTTTAAGCAAGATAAAAGAAAGGCTACAAAAAAAAGTAGTTGCTTAAGTAACATATGTGGGTTCTATAATTTTGGTTCCTGTGAGACAGAATTAACGAGTCATAAATATTAGAAGATTATCTTTCCGCTTGTGCAGCACATCATTTTGGGGTCGTCATTAGCGTTTGCACCCGGCTTTGAATCCCTCACTCTCTCAGGATTACTGACCCCATCTCGCAGCTACAGGGTTAACAGAATTTAAGAGACTGGCTGAACAGTAAGTTAACAAGAAATTATACAAGTAGAATTTATGCAACACTTACAGACGTGAAGAATACTGCATACTGACTAGCGTTATTAGAAGTTCTGTTCAACAAATATTGTTAGAATCTGACATTGAGATGACCGTGCATCGTGATAAATTCTTACAATAAAACCAACTAGATGCACTCATTCCTCAAATTTATTTTTGGAATAAAACTCTACATATTTCGGAAAGTTCCTCTGTCCATCATTAGGAGTTTTTCACAGTACGCACAGCAATAGTATATGTCATACAGGTTATGCTGACAGTTTGCTCTCAAGCAGTCAGCATAACCTGTATGACATGTACCATTCATGTGTGTAAAGTGAAAAAGTCTTGATGATGGACAGAGAAACTGTCCGAAACATGTAGAGTATTATTCCAAAAATAAATTAGAGAAATTAGTGCATCTATTTGGTTTTATTATAAGAAAATACTGTTAGCTATAATTGTAGGTTTATCCCTGTACAAGCCATGAAGACGTAGGGGGAAACAGAGGTAAACTTCCGCTTAATCATATCCTTGAGACTAAACGGAGGTGAGTGATCTATTTCACGTCAAGAACTCCTTAATCCTGGAAAAGAGCTCCGGTACCCATTAAAGAGGGTCTGGGTGGGGCTCGAAGTTAAATATTGATAGGTTTAAGCCTGTAACATTGGGGATGTCATGGCCGTGACTATTTATGTTACAGTCTTATGGCGTAAGGTGTCCTGTAATATGTTAAGTGTGTAACAAATTACAACCTGAAAATACCCAACAGCTGCGGTACACGACATCATGCATCATAAGACTGTTATGTGTATTTTTTAGGATTAACAAATCGGAGCGTATGAGACAGAAGAAACATATAGAACGAAAGGGTTTGAATATAAATGCATAAGGCTACAGGAACTTAAACAGAAAACCGCAAAATATTAAAAATTTGGATATTTATACGACGGATCATAAGAGGGAGAGGCCGTAAGGATTAATCTCTCTCGCATCAATGTAGGGTTCAGTGACAGAACTCTTGTGTAAGTCCTACGAGTACTTGGATCCCGCAGTAGCAGCGCAGCTGCTGGCTTTTATTTTCCACACGTATCGACAATCGATTACTAAGCTTAAGTTGATTGGCGCTGATGTCGCTACCGTCTCACACAACAGCGAGTCAGACCTTTTGGTATTGTTTTAGGAAAGCAAAATAAACGAAGCAAGAGTGATATGCACGGACAAAACTTTTATCCCGAATTTAGTGCACGTTGGTGTATTGGTTCTAAAGTTGAAGTGGAAGACGTACATACGTCAAGGCAGTGTGGATGTTTTATAAGCCTTCTTGCTGTCATTAAGGAGGCTATTATGTCCGTTTGTTGTGTTCTTTTGTATGTAAAATTCAGGATATTACGAGAATTAGTGCTGTTGAAACGAAAGTTATAAAATCAGAGTAAGGGTACTTTTCAGCGTACAAAAGACAGAAATCTTTAATTATAAAGAGGGAATTAAGAGAAGAAGAGAGACGACTTGGAAGGAACGCTTATAAAAAGACATCCCTAGAATACGGATATTAGACGAATCTGTAAAATGTTAAGAGAGATAACCGGAGGAGGACCCTGGGAGATGATGGGAGAAATTTAGGAGTAGGCAAAAAAACAAATAAGGATTTGGAAGTTAGTAACTGGAGACAGCTAGAATCGGCATGTGGCGGATATCAATAATAAAAAACGAGATTTTATGGTGAAAATTTAGTGAAATATACTTCAAATAAAATTAAAGAAAACGTTGTAAGAGATCTTGATTAAATAATCACATTTTATGTCGTGCACCCATTTGTACGAAGGTTCTGCAAGTCTCCAATTATTTTCCCAGTTCAGGAAAATAATCCATCAACCGAAATTTCTACGTCAAACAAGCGATTGCTTGCGTTGAAGGTATTTGTGTTCTAAAGATTTACAGGAATCTTATGTTTATTGGGCCGTGCATTATCTTGATAGTTGAATAAAGAGAGACCAACTTGATGTCACTTGCTTTATTATTTCATTATTTAATGCTCAACATGTTTCGGATGTTAATACATCCATCCTCAGGAGCTTGCGAC
>Ga0131853_10016668_pt1 | contig 13391 bp, 5 predicted proteins | sample TergutLab28metaG_FD_92764 | JGI IMG/M metagenome (GOLD analysis project Ga0131853, IMG submission 92764) | Labiotermes labralis P1 segment gut microbial communities from Petit-Saut dam, French Guiana - Lab288 P1 (version 2) (version 2) | ecosystem: Host-associated > Arthropoda: Insects >...
ACACACACACGACTATGTTTGTGTGTGTGTCCACCGTTCTTTTCACAGCACTAAATCTCAGTACAAGCGCACAGTAGACATTTTTCTGTTCCAAACTGCGAAGTCATTACACGCCAAGCAAAAATTTTCCGAATTCCTTAAGCCTTTGAGGGAAAATTTTTCGTCCAAATCACCTGATGTTACTTGAAAGTGATACCCGGTATTAAGGCCTCCTGTTATGGAAAAGATTAACTCATTAACCATTCTCTCACTCCGAGGTTAAAGTTCTAATTTCTGCCCAGGACAGGGTGACTTTAGTACCGCGGCGTTTAAAGTCGTCACGAAAGCACGGCGCAGCCACACAGCAGGAAGTGAAGAAATAAAGCTTGAACTTGAATGCAGGCATCACGATGTGCTTGGATACATATTGTGATATTTATATTGTACGTCGGCACAACTGTTTTTATAACGCAAAATAATTACATAGGGAGGGGACCGCGGTAGCACAGCGGTTAAGCTGCTGTGGTACAAATCGGAAGGTCGCTGGTTCGATTTCAGATGGTGTCATGGGAATTTTTCATTGACATAATCCTTCCGATCGCACTATGACCCTGGGGTCGACTCACCCTCTAAGAGAAATGAGCACCAGGAGCATTTCCTGGGGGTAAAGGCGGCCGGTGCGTAAGGCTGACAACCTTACCACCATCGTGTACCGTTTTCACGAAATCTGGGAACCTTAACTTCCTGGAACCATCTGGGCCTGTCCAGGCCTCTGATGGGACTGCTTAATTACATAGGGTATATGTTTCGACTATTTAACAGTCATCTTCAGGCCTAATATCATAATAAGAAGAAATAAAGTTCAATACAATGCATTGCGTCCTGAATTGAAGGGTTAACCAGTACACCCTATTATCGGTGGTTTCCAATCTAAATAATGATGTTCATGAAAGTGTCCCAGTAGCAAGCTTGTCTCACTGTGGTGATGAAGAATTACGTAATATGGCTTCTTATCGCTCTCCACCGAAAACGGCATTATGCCGTTCCCACATATCGTCTCTAAATTTTTACTAGACTATACAATTTCAAAACGGAGGGAAAGCCGCTCAGAACCCCAAACCTAACCGTATTTACGTGTCATACAAGAAACAACAACTACTTTACATGTCGAAGTGAGCGGGCGAGAATAAATTTCTAACTCCCAAAAAATTGTTGGCCATCTGTGCCGTAAGCAGTCTGCGTTTTGTTGGCTGTGTTATTGATTTATATAGATTAAGTGCGGGTTATCCTTGCGGTAGTCTGCAATTAGGTGGAAGTGCTACAGAGCCTTGTAATTGTGCTCACACAATAACTCCTGAAAAATTTTAGGGTATCAACGAAAAATTCTGTTATGATCATCGTGATGATTAAACTTAGTATTATTATATGAATTTTGTTTATCGCTTATGTACAATGAAACTACATTAAAACTTTCATTTGGGGTCAGTTATAATAATAATAATAATAATAATGAAGTGTCTAGTTCTTTATTTATATGAACTGACTCTAAATGAAAATGTAAACGTGGTTTTACATGCAATATACAATATGCAATACGCAATATGCAACATGCATATATCCAAAACCTGATGAGGATAATGATGCTAATTAAAATATTGAACTTTTTTACAGTGTTTATTAAATACCCTTTGCAAGACTTACAAAAATGTTCTATGATATTCCTTAAATGTACTTAAGTGACAGATTAACACACCACAACCGGGTGTGCTCTAATTCCATTTTATTAAATATTTCTTATCCGTAAAATTTTAAGTCGCGTGGGGTGAAGCATTTGTGGCCGTGTTTTCGGATCGCTAAAACGCGAGTTAAATTTCTTCACATGCTAATAACCCGAGCATGCTACGTGATCTACATATAATACTACCAGCACCAGAATGGTAGTACTGGAACCGTGTTCAGTAAGTAAGCACACTCCGTGAGTTTCACCAGCAATCCCACATACTGTAATGTACTACAATCATTTATGCATGAAAACATAATTATTTATTTCTTTCTGAACAATGAAAATGTAATTTAACTTTAATGTCAAAAGGCTTAGTATCAATTTCTGTACCTCCTTGCTGTAATACACACTGATCTAACATGAAAACAAACCTTGAAATAACGCAGTTCTTCTGTTTCTGTACCAAGCCCTACTGATTTGCTTTGCTGTGGCTGAGAGGGGTTTACCGGGACCGAGGGAGAGGAAAGGCTGCAGGTAAATAATCATTATCGGAGGTCTTGTAATGCTTTCTGTCACGCTAACAATCAAACTCATGAAAGTGTTATTAGCAGGAGGCAGCAGACGATCGATGGAGAGCGTTAATATCTGCAATCACAACTGGGCTTGCTTAAGACGGTAGGTCTGATATATCAGAAAGTGTATCAACATATCCATAGCTAAAACAGCACTTTCATTAGTGTTGACACAAATAGCTGATTCAGTATGTCTGCCTGTCATGTGTCATAACACCAGTGTTACAATGCAAGATCGCCATCTTTCCTCCTGTTGTCATTTGTGTTACTACATCAAGGAAATGTGATAGGCGGGGCACGTAGCACGTATGGAGGAAATGACAAGTGTATACAAAATATGAGCCGGAAAACCTTGAGGAAGGAAGGAAGTCGGGACATCCGCATAAAAAAAAACAAGATGTACTTTTCTTCTTTAATTTATTTCCATAATCTATCGTCTACATGTTTCGAACAGGGTAATTACTCAACATCAGGATGCTGTTAACACAATCACTCTGATCGTGTTAGCAGCTAGTCAAAGCAGATGCATGGTAAATACCGTATGCTGCATAAACAGTAACTGCCTGCTGGTGATGAATAGTTGCTGTATTCGAAACATGTAGACGATAGATTATTGAAATAAATTAAGAAAGAAAAATGAATCTTGTTGGTCTTTATAACGCAAGTGTATAACAATGCACGGTCCACAGAATGTGGCACTCGGGATACTTTGATTTAGATAAAACTTTTAAAAATTCGTCTGAGGTCTCAGTCAAAAGACACAACCCAATGAAACTGTAAATCCTTTACATTTTCATCAATTGGAGTGTCTGAGGATGACCACCACAGTGAAAACTGCAGCCGAACGTAGTGTGATGATTTCAAATTTTAATAACTGAAGAATAAAAGGCAAATAGACGCCACTATAATGAACTGTAATAAATGGCCGCAACATAGAATACCAGCTTTTGAGTTTCAATTAATACTCAGTCATTATGAAAATACTTGCTGTAAAAAACACACTATATCACAAAATGCGGTTAGGCTGGAGTAGTGTCCGGGCTGCAGCCCGGACACTACTGCAGCCTAACCGCACCTAACCTCCAACGTACAGTAAACCAAGAACGAAATGACAATTGTGGTAATCAAAATCCTAGTCGCGAGCTCCTGATGATGGGCATAGTAGTGCCCGAAACATGTTGAGCCTATAAGAAGTACAATAAAATATCAAGTGGCATCTAGTTGATTTTTTTGATTCTTCAGTTATCACAATGATGTACGGTCCAATACACATCAAATTTTCAAATTAAAATGTTTATAAGACTGCGAAGATGCAATCAATGTTTAGAATAATAATATTAGAACTGAAAGTAAATTCTGTAAACACGTAAACCAAAATAATCTTCCCGAGAATACAGACCAGAGGCCGACTTTTATGAGCATGATACTGGACATTTCTTTTCAAAAGCTAGCAGGAAATTTCTTTTCCTGGTTCTCCAGAATGTCTCTGCTCCATGGAGTAACTTTTAATTTTGTTTTAAAATACAGACTTCAACTTTTCCAAACAGGAAACATGTATTTGTATGACCATTTATCAACTGACTGATGATTTGAATACTGTGGTACTGCAACAAGCGAAAGTTCGTTGTGAAACTTATATTCGTTCTGATCACAGTGGCCAATATTTTAATAAGGTCTTGGTTGGTAGGAAGCCAACCTGCTCTAACAGGAATTCGTTTCCAAATTTTTACACTAGTTGCTATTAGAGCAAAACTCTTTCTTTTATTTCTTAACCACACGGTAATGTGTAATTCTCAGGCCATAAAAGTAAATTTATTAAGACCTATATATAATAAAATTAATTTTATTTATATTGTCGTTAAATTCTTGAACCTGATATTGGTATCACTGGACGGACTTTCTTGAAAATTATGGTAATTCTCGGAACATTTAATAAATTGCTAATCATTTACAATAATCACTTGTGACGATGAAGATAAATGAGAGTTTGTTGCCATCTGACGAACATTATCAACTGCTTTCGAGTGCGGTTGATTCGAATATCTAAGCGAAGACATCCCCATAGATACAGATCTGCTGGCAGTTGATAGCTGAAGATCAATAGTGGTCCAGACAATTTTGTTGGGAAGGTTTTGGCTCCTCAGAAAAAAAGAAAGTAGCTAAAGGGGATTCCAAGTGTGAAGAAATATTTCGAAAACCGTAGCGAACACAGCGTCTCTACGCGTTGGGCCCCCCAGTAATCTAAGTTCCTTTATTACAGTTTTGAGAACTTTTAACATAAGTGGATTATAGAAAAACGGAAATAACCAAGAGCATTCAGACCTCGTAGTGGGCCGGGTAGCTTAGTCGGTATAGCGATTGGCTACGGGCTGGACGGTCAGGGAATCGAATCCCGGAGAGGGCGAGATTTTCCACATCTGTCCAGACCGATTATGGGGCCGAACCAGCCTCCTGTACAATGGATACCGGGTCTTTCCCGTGAGTAAAGAGCAACCGGGGCGTGACGCTGACCCATCACCACCTTCTAGTGCCGTGGTCAAGAAAGAGTAGAGCTATACCTCTATTCCCCCTATGGACCGTACGGCCTGTACAGAGCCTCAGTGCCTGTACAAGGGCCCACTTATTCAGACTTTGTAACTGGTGAAGCTAGTGATTTACTTGGAAATATCTCCAAAAATTTCTGCTGTTTTTACCTTCATGAACTTTCGTAACATTAAACCAAACATATTCGTGCAGACATAAAAAGACTATAGTTGAATAAAGAGAGACCAACTTGATGTCACTTGCTTTATTATTTCCTTATTTACTGCTCAACATGTTCAGGAGGTTAATACATCCATCCTCAGGAGCTTGCGACTTATTTGTTGAGTTATTACATGGGTTGTATTGTTCTGTAAGGATAGAGGTTGATGCATTAGCGTAGTTATTTAGTGGCGAGTGTTAGTCGTGATGTGCGTGGTTGTTTGAGAAAGCTCAATAACCATAAGACACCGCACCAGCCACATTTGCAGAAACACGCTTTCTCAAACAACCACGCACATCACGACTAACACTCCCCACTAAATAACTATGCTAATGCATCAACCTCTATCCTTACAGAACAATACAACCCATGTAATAACTCAACAAATAAGTCGCAAGCTCCTGAGGATGGATGTATGAACATCCTAAACATGTTGAGCAGTAAATAAGGAAATAATAAAGCAAGTGACATCAAGTTGGTCTCTCTTTATTCAACTATCAAGATGATGCACAGTCCAATAAACATAAAATAAAAAGAAGAACATATATTAATTTGATTTATTTTTATTATATATTTATTTATTTTCGATCTGTTTAAATACTATATCAGTAGTTCACATTTTATAGCGTTGAATGATAGGATGAACAGTGAAAGATGAATGGGCAGGGATAAAATAACATGTGGTCGTCACCTAATCCGATGCCATACCGACACTTGCTGGAAAGACTGAGGTATACCGTGTACGTGGTACAAAGAAACGTATTGAGAACTGCCTCCACTGAGCCCAAAATTCGGAAAGGGGAACTTCCTTGAACAAGTCAGAAGTGTGACTCTTGAAAGCTATTTGTTCGGTTTTATATAGGGCGTTTCATAATGTGCTCCGAGATTACAAAAATGTATTATAGGAAAACCGTAGGACACGTATTTACGAAACCTGTACAGATAGAAGGAACAACTCAAACATTTTTTTCCCTCCAGTAAGTAGTTTTTCATCATAGTTCACATTTCTGCCGCTAGGCGATGCGAGTGTATGTAGTGAGAAAATGGCCGCTGTGGGGGAGAAGTTGTTTTGTGTGTTGGAATATCTCACGAGTAAGTCTTTGGTTACTGTGCAACGTGCATTTCGTGCAAAGTACGCAAAGGAACCGCCTACAGACAAGACCATTCGTGCGTGGTATAAACAATTTACTGAAACTGGGTGTCTGTGCAAGCAGAAATCAAGTGGTCAACCATTAACCGCTGAAGAATTTGAATATCGTATCGATGTGTGCCGTTTCACCCGTGGTGAACACATCGAACATCTCTAGTTGTCAAAAAAAACCTTTTTCAGTTTTACTGTGGCTGTGAACAATTCCATTAAGGTAGGTCCTTTGGTTTTCTTGTTATAAATGTTTGTAATCACGGAGAACATTATGAAACGCCCCGTATATAATTCAGGAGATGCACGTATCGCACTTTATCTGATATCACAGCAGTAAGTAAGTACAGTCGATCCTGTTTACGTACCAACATATCCTGGTTATCACTCCTCTGTCTCCAACGCCGTTTTGATGAAATGTGACAGTTTTCTTAGCCAAAGCCCCTATTTCTTTCACGAAAATTCCTACAGCAGCAGCGATATCTGACCTCGGTCCTCCAAACTGTCAAGTGACGTTAATCACCGATACTTGACTACTAGATTTACATGTCATATGACACACAGCTCATCAATTTCAGTGCAAATATGGTGCCCCTTTGATGACCCTGCACACTGATCCAATACTAGATGCTTACACCGGTGAAATAACAGTAAAACTTCGTGGTCAATTAACGTCATAAAGACAAACACATTTAAAAATTATCATAATCCAATAAAGTAATACAAGAACTTCAGAGTAATAACAAATACCTTTTTTATGATTAATGTTTTATCTAACGTAATATGGCGTCATATTACTGCCACAGCTCAGTCCAATTAACAGAATTAACTAACTAACGAACAATTTTCCTAGGAGAACTTAACGCAATTTTTTCCTCCCAAACAACATTACAACGACTCGCCTCTGCGAGGTGGGCTGTCTGATACTGGTAACCTTTCGTGACATGACATTTGCAATCTAGAGCGCGAGGTCCGAACTACATCCGACTATCAATTTTATTCCCCCCCCCCTCCTCTCCCCTTCCCATATATCGTGCCTTGCGCACAATGTTATAATGAAACTCGGACCAGACATTTAAAAACCCTAGCGTTTCTGGCCTGCAAAGCGGATAAAGTTGCCAGCCATAAATGTACATTTTTCAGATATGTATTATTATTTTTTTCGTTTCACTCTCATTATTTCCCTTCCCAAATTACGCGATCAAATTGCAACGCTTGGCGCTCCGTAATTCACTGGCTCTTCCTACATCGTGTTCAATTTATCTGCCCCCTACATGGGCGACAAATTTTCTACTGATTCGTACTTCACCCTCATTAGAAACCCTTTTTTTCAATACGAAAACTGTTGACAGCAGAAAGGTAATTCAATATGCCAGTATTTTTTAAGAAATTTATAATTCTCCCGTAGTCAAACAATGGTCAGTCAGTATTTAACCCTCTAATCGCCGAGACAAATCTCATCTGCCATCTGCTGGCATTATTAGGAGATCGCCATATTCTCCACGTTAGCAGGATAAGGGTTAATTATATAATCAGAACACAACAACACGATATCTAGTCCATTTCTTCGTACTCTAAATCAGTAAGATCCATCCCTTTTTTAAATTTTGATTATTCCTTTAATAACTAGTTCAGATTGCCACGTGTAAGACTCTTCAATACAAGACTAACATCTTAATCAATAATTATCTACGTCGATTAATTGTATCAGGGAAGAGCAAGAGGTCTCATACCTCGGCCTGACGTCTATAATTGTGACTTAGGTAATTTCGTTGTTTTCCTCAGTATGTCCAAGCAATTATTTTATTTGTACCTCAACTTATGTCGCTGTTGGTTCGGAAATACATATACATATAATCCCCACTAATAACAGGCGAATTCGCGAAATTTCTAAAAGCGAGTATTAGCTTTGTCATGTCTGCTTGTCTGTCTGTCCTATATGCGTGGAACAACTCGGCTCCCACTGGACGGATTTTCATGAAATTTTGGTATTTGAGAACTTTTCGAAAAGCTATCGAGAAATTTCAAGTTTCATTAAATCCTGAGTAGAATAGCGGGTATTTTACAATAAAGATTTAAGAACATTTATGATAAAAGTCACTGAATTTTTCTTAGAATAGGAAATATTTCAGACAACATTTGTAGAGAAAATCAAGACACATGTTTTGTTTTCAGTAACTCTTCTCCGAATGTCGCGGCCTTTATGAGGTTAATGTAGAAAATGTGGTAGAGGTATGTTACAGATGAAAATATGGCGCATGAGCATTGCATGCTGGATACCTAAGGCTACAGACACATACTCAGAATATGTAATACGAATTTATTTTTCGCGTCAAAAATGGATTGGCCATAGCGTCTCACTGTTACTGTACGCGTAAAATGCCTCTTCGTTCTATAGATAGTTTATCATTACATGCTACACAGTTTGAGGGTTGTTTGACTTGCATCGTCTTCATGAAATAATGTGGATGCCAACTTGGTGCAACAAGGTAATTTTATTGATGTATTCTTAGCTCGACATGTTTCGGGTACATACGCTTATCATCAGAGGCATTAGACGTTGAGTTGCAGCATATGGTTTTCTGCACCGAGTCTTTTGATGGGTGGTGGTCTTGAGAGCCGCTGCATGGGTCGTGTGTGCGGTGCGGATAGCACCAACCGCACCGTACACACGACCTACGCAGCGGCTCTCAAGACCACCACGCATCCAAAAACTAGGTGCATAAAACCATATGCTGCAACTCAACATCTAATGCTCCTGTTGCTGGGCGTATGTACCCGACACATGTCGAGCTAAGAATATATCAATAAAATTACCTTGTTGCATCAAGTTGGCATTCCATATTATTTCATGCTATACAATATCAGCCATTTAGCAGGACAAGGATTTGTAGCGAATTGTTATAACAAGGGTACTGTACTTTGCTATTCAACATATGGAGTTTCTTGACTACTGGGACAATACTGCTCCTCAAGCAGATACTTTCTACACAATATTAGACAAAAGTTTATTACATAAATTAGGATGAAAGGTAGTTGCAGAACTAATACAATTTGCAGTAAATGTAGCAAATCGCGTAATATATTGATATTCTGATGCTAACCTGACATGTCGATAAGGATGGAAAGCTGCCGGGTTGTCCTGATTTGAGAACCTGGGTAGCGAACCTTGAAGCAACGCCAGTCGGAACACCAACAGCAGGCTCAGCTGTCAAAAAAGAAGAAACAATTTTTAGACTTGGAATTCTACTCACCTTGAAATATCTGCTGCACCCATGGTTATTCATACAGACAGATTTATCATCAATGTGACTGATAAATTCCGTAACTCGTAACAGAAGCCAGATGTGAAGACCTACAAGACAGAGCATGCGCAATCGATGGTTCGCACAGACGGGGGAAAAAAACCGTATTTCCTTTATCGGGTAATAACACACGTCACAAGGCTTTCCAATGCTTTTATCTTGCCGTGCACCCCTTACCCCTTTTTTCCTGCGTACTTGAATTGCTTGCCTTTACGAGTACAAGCGAAGAAGGATCTAACTAAATCTGTGCCCAAATTTGTTATACAAAATCGTGTAACAAGCGCGACATAACAGTGCACCGTGGGTAACTTCAGGCTTCCGTCTCGGTGTAAATGAGATTTTCGGTCTTCTAGGATTTCACGTAGTGTAGATTGGTAGTTGGTTACCGACGTTTCAGGACAACCTTTCGGTCTTATCCTCAAGAACGAAGCAATCTAAGAAGAATTAAGATGTCTTTCTCGATTCGAAGACTTTCTAATTTCTGCACGTGACATATACTAGCCTAAACTTACGAGTGTATAAAGTGTGATTTAAGACTTATTAGTCTGCTTGGTCCTTGAAGATGGGATCGATAGTTTGTCCCGAAACGTCGGCAACCCTCTATGAATCTACGCTTTGTAAAATTCCAGAAAAAGAGAAGATCTCGAGAGCATGTCATGTTATCATGGAGACCCGATATTTTAAGTTGCAATGAACAGTGGGTTTAATAAAGATTAACAAGTTTTCTTTCTGAAAAAAGGTAGCAAAATGTGACCAAGACTTTCAGTCTTGCTGCTGTTTATTGTTTGTGAAATATTCTTCTCTTCCTTGAGCAATTGATTAATTTTTATATGTTGTAAATTTTCAAGTTTCTTCAGAACAAAGAAGTTATTTATTAAAGATTGTGTCTGTGTGGGCCATTATGATGACAGCGCGGGGCGCAAAATTTTGCATTTCGCCAATAAAAGAAACATATAAATGTTTGTTATATTCGTGGAAGTTATTGTTATGTAATTAATCGGCAAAAGATAAGCGAAGTCTAATGTGTAATTTTAAGGGGATAATGTTTCATCTGACAAATCTCGCTGGTTGCTTCCTGTCGGCTCTCTAACTTACCAAACTTGGAGGTCAATGAACACTCATTTTGTTAGATACGACGCGTGTCTGCGAGACGGAGAGAAAAAATTTAGCACTTTCTCCAAATACGGTGAGTAAAAACTTCATATTAACTGCAACATATGGAACTAAAACGCCCGGCTCGCGACAAATTGGAATATCGGCGAACGGAACCCCGCTTGTTCTCTCGTAAAGTGTTCTATGCAGGGCTGGCCAACTTCAACACACAGGAGGGCCGCATAATTCTGAAGGACTCGTCCGATGACCGTGCATGTGTGTAAATAGGAAATATATTTTATTGAACATAAACGAATTATTTTATTTATTTTAAATTATATTTTCACAATTATTAGGGTGGTTGAGGGCCGAAAATAATTTTATTCAGGGCCGCGTATCAGACAGCACTGATCTATGTGAAGAATTATTTGATTTGCCAGACAAAATAATGTCCCTGCTTAAAACAAAAGGGTATATTTATAACTTAATTTTCACTATTAGATCGTTATGTGTTTAGTAGTCAGTTACGAATAGGAGTCAAATGGTTTTAGGTTCCTGTGACCGTGCATCATGGAACGTAGGATGAAGAGAGATAAACCAAGAAGATGCAACTAATCCGTGTTTATTATCAAACTTTTATCTCAACATGTTTCGGGCATCATTATGCCCATCATCAAGAGAACAAGACCGTGTATTACTGCATATGGTGTTCTGCATTGGTTGTGCTGACTGTGGTTGTGTGGAGCTGGTTCGTAAGCTGTGTGCACACAGTGCACACAGCTTACGACTTTATCGAAGAATATTATACAGTGCAGCAAAAGAAATCAAAGACTCTTAGTATATACTGCCAGTGTATAAAGTACATTTTCGCTGTACCTGTAAATGTAAGTTGCCTGTTCGGACGCGAAATATTTCGGGTCACTTAGCTAGCGATCAATTAAATATTCACTTCAAAATCTCACCCACAAGTTTCAAAGTATCGGAGTTGATCAGAATGTAATAAGTAAGGCTTAAATACTGACCAATTATAATATTGAAACACGCAAGAATTTCAATACATATTTCAATAAGTCTCGTGCCATAATTTCAATAATAACAAGGAATTTATTATGGATATATTCTTACGTCCCCCAAATTTAAGTACCCAGTAACTTCGTTACATGAATGACGTAATCCCATATCCCCCCCCCCCCAAAAAAAAACCTAAAAGTAAGCTATTTTTGTATTTTGAGGTAGAAGTCCAAGAAAAATTGTGTTTTAGCTATTCTAACTTCTGTCACAAATGGCGAGCAAAATATCCAGGTTTCAAACCCAAATATACTTCGGTGGAAAACTTCTAAGATAGCTTGCTGCTAGCAGTATAGTTAATGAAGATAATAAACGATAATGTCACTTTGTGTTAAAGTTCTTCTTGATGGAATTTCATGTTCTTTGAAGTCTTGTACTGCTAGACATATGCCAAGTATTCAAACATTATTGTCAATCGGAGGTGACCAGGTATGGATGTGACAGTAGCTCTCTCTCCCCCTCTCTCTCTCTCTGTGACACGTGTCAATCAACACAGCTGTTTAATCTACGGTACAACATTATGAATATCAAGTGCTTCTGCTAGTTCCGCTAAGTATCTCAGCTGACACCGAAATTTAAAATGTTCACTGGACAGGTGTGTATTACTGAGTGGGCGACAAAACGTAGCCCGCCTTCGGTTTTGCACGTGTCCTTGTGATATTCTCTCTGGCGTTAGTATGTATATTGCGTAGAGTGTTTGAACAGTTAGTCAACAGTTGTACTGTCATCATGTTGAGGTATACACGATGTAACATGGTGATTTTGATGGCTGCAATTGCGTGGCTGATGTCCTTCCGTTCCTGTATGTGCGGATTTGATTCGTATACCGTACTTTTCAAGTATCCCCACAGAAAATCCCCCCCCCCCCCGGGGATTTGGACGGAAGGGGTAGGGCCAAAAATCAAGACACTTTTATGGACCTGTAGAGCGTATTGGGGTAACTGAGAATAAAGTCTTAAATGCCAACCAGGAGCGCTGACCACATTCTGCGGAACTGTTTGACGCAACGCCGTCAGTCTAGCGCCTACTATGTCTCACTAAATGGTAGTGGCTGCGAATACAGCAAACTGCAAACATGGAACCCACCAAAATCCCCACATCACACAGCTAACAGTAGTACTCCCTTAATTAGATAACACTCGAGAGTACATTCCATTAGATTATGGGCTTTAAATGTGATTTTAACCAAAGATATACAGTGTGTACCTCCCCTAGGCGCTGGTGGTGTTACATGTTTTCTGGTTCCATTGTTGATGAGCAACAGGTAAACTTTCAATTTACAACTTTTGATTTAATTTTAGGGGTCAAAGGCCGACATGGTCTCAGGGGTTTCACAGATGCTGATATGTAAAACCCATAAATCCTGAGAAAACCAACTGCAACAACAACGGCGGCTCTGTCGGCAAATCCTACTCCCACGTCCACGAAGGCTTTGGGCAATGCAGCTAAAACTGCAGCAGACGGGAGAGGGTGCAGGCGAAAGTCCAGCGCCTTAAAACTGGGCCCATTCAGCTAAGAGAGCACACCGCTACAGAAAAGCATGCAGGTCTAGAGGCATCAAGGTGGCAGCCCCACCACTAGACTCACCCTGCGACGGGCCGGTAACCTATCCAGTGGACACCAAGATACTCGTAAAATCCTCAAAAGTAAGAAGCGGACCGACACTCAATACGACAACAAGGCCAGGTTTGACGGACAAAGATTTGGGAAACTAAAAGTAGCCACATGGAATGTAAGGGGAATTGTGGAGAAAACGGAGGAATTACAAACA
>Ga0131853_10016669_pt1 | contig 13391 bp, 7 predicted proteins | sample TergutLab28metaG_FD_92764 | JGI IMG/M metagenome (GOLD analysis project Ga0131853, IMG submission 92764) | Labiotermes labralis P1 segment gut microbial communities from Petit-Saut dam, French Guiana - Lab288 P1 (version 2) (version 2) | ecosystem: Host-associated > Arthropoda: Insects >...
CTGGTGCCCTGTCCATGCCCGTAATAACTCCGCCTATTTGGTGGGGGGGGGGGGGGGGGGGGGTGTCGCCCGATTACATCGATGCAGAAGCCCCCGACCGGTTACCAACCTACGTTATTGCCTCATGCTTTCATTGATAGAAACAAGGCGATGTTATCGCTGATACTAGATATCATATTACTAATTTTTATGTATATATAAAATAGTTTTTATACGTCGATGATCCTACCGGCCTAATATTCAAAACACAGAAACTTGGCAGGAAATTCCAGAGTTATATGCTTGTAGGGTAAGTTCGGGTGTTTAAAGCCAGCAGGTGAATAGGGTTATTTAAAAAACCCTCATGGCGTTAGTGGTGGCGATGTGACTTTTGTTGCCACATACATCGTTCCTCTGGAGCTTCGAGAGTGCGCCGATGAAAAAATACTTCTTGGACAAATGAGCGTGTTTACGTGATATTTTTTTTTTAAAGCTGCAAGGTTAAAGCAGTACATTTTTAAAGACTGATGAATGCTGATATTTAGGTTTAGGCAAATATACAGTACTGAGTTGTTTCTTCGTACTCAGGTATTATGAGGGCCACATTTATTTCTAGTAAACCGCCAGTGGTACCAACTGATGTTATATATCACTGAACAAATTCAAGTGAATAGGCTAATTCTGGGATACGTGGAAAATTATCTTGAAAACTGCATTCTTAACTTAGTTTTATACAAGCGTTTTTGTGTATTTAATAAGTGAAAGTGTGAGCATACTTTTTCCGTTGCTTTGTTTCAAGGTTGGGAAATATGAAGGAAAAGTAGAGCAGCCGTGGTGGACAGAAAATATGAACAGCGCTCCGAAAGTTTTTCGAAAAGGCAGAAGGGTTAGACATGCAGCAGACCTGTTCGAAGCTGGTTTAGTGACTGTTCTGGGACGTTGCACGGCTTTGGTTGGTTGAATAGTCTGAGTTACTGTGAAAGGTCATCGCAACTAAGAGGAGCAATTCGAAGGGCTCGCCCAGGGCACCAAATGCATTTTTATTTTCCACCCTGACACAACGCAGACATATTTTTGTACTAGTGTGTAATTACGAATGGAATAGCTTTTTTACTTACCGTTTATTTCAGCTTCCTGCGTGTTAATTATGGGTATAGACGTGACGTCACCTCCGGACTGTCGAAGGTGGGGCTGCAGGCGTCGCAGCAAGTCTGCGCGCTGCATTTCAGCTATCGGCGACAGCGACTCTCCTAAGAGGGTTTCTCCAAGAAACTTCCCCATGTCTGTTGTTCAAAAATAAAAACGTTTTGTTACAGCTGAATATGTAAAATTCATTTCAAAAGTTTAAGCAACTCGAAAGTAGACGCCTGGTTAGGTTTTGCATTCATTTTGGTATAATGACGATGTATGACTGCAGAGATTTTGTAGCTTCTAGTTACGAATGATATTATGGCCTTTAGTTGTGAGGTGGAAAACAAGGTATTTTAATACTTCTATTTTAAAGCGTTACCATTTGAGCTTACAGACAGCTATTTTTTACACCCATAAAACAACAAATGAACCTGCAGACCCGTATTCCGCCATCTTGACTTCAAGTAAAGTAGGAGTTATATTAAAACGATTCGAACCAAGACGAAATTTGTCTGGCGAAGTGTTTGTTAGAAATCCCTTGAGTAATTACAAGGACGAAACACGTCGATGGGAAAAGGAAAGCGATCTCATTTCCATGGCTTAACCTCAGATTCTTGCAACAGATGGAAAGCGTATATGCCGTAAATCCACTGTGTCAACGCATTTGTTAGTTGCGACGTTCTTAATGGCAGCTCGATTAATAATTTTAACTCTGATTTTATTCTGATTAATACAAACGTCGTACCGAAACACTCCGTCAGTTGGTAAATTTCATCGCGTCGTCCAACGCTAAAGGCCTCGAGAAACTGACTTAGCAATTCAATCTGTGTGTAGAAAGTTTGGCGCTCTTGACCACTGGAAGCAGCTAGCCTCAGTTGTTCAGCAAAATAATTTTTACCTATTTAATAGATAACGCCAAAAAATGCACAATTATTAAAATATACACTCTCACAGATAATCCACTAAGACAACAATATGCTTCGATCTTTTTCAGATCATTCTCAGGAAATTTACATAAAACAAGCTAATATTAGACGCCGATGAATTATCCATTCGGTTAAAATTTTAGTCCTTAAGAACTGTAGACACCATGAGGTCCTCTAGCAGCTATATCTACACCTACATCTGCTACAAACTTTATAATACTTACAATTTTTAATGACTAAAATTTTAATTCATTTGATAATTCATCTGTGTTTTATATATATATATATATATATATATATATATATATATATATGCGTGTGTGATGTAAATTCCCTGAACATGATCGGAAAATGTTCGAAACATGTTGGAGTATTAGTGGGTTATATGTGAAAGTTTATATTTTTATGCTTGTGCATTTGTTGATATTATCTATTGTATCGTTTATTAATTCACGGACATGACTAGTACTAATATTTTTTACCCAGTTATAATACTTAAAAAAAACCTGTAGGCCGCTACGGCCTACCCACCTGCTCACCGCTACTACCATTGTGTGATTGCCGCCAATGTATATTACTGTTACAATGACCTACATTTAAGTTTTATCATGACAGCTAATGCAAAACTTCAACTATGTACTACAATTTTGACGTTCATAGGGCCGTGCCTCGTAATATATTTCTATAGAAAACCAACCAGATGCATCAATGTCTCAAATTTATTTTATTGGAGTAACATTGTACGTGTTTCGTACGGTCTTTCCTTCCATCATCAGCAGTTAAAGACACTACATACTGCAACAGGCATATGTCAAACAGATACTGCCGACTCCAATAAAATAAATTTGAGACATTAATGCATCTGGTTGGTTTTACTACAGAAATGTACTAGAGCATGTTTCGGCTGTTTAGTTTTGGCCATCATCAGGTAGAATCACGATGACACAAACGGAACCGAATACTGAGTTGGAGGCCTCTCCTCCACAGTCATGCGTTAAAGTTGACGGTCAATCAATTTCAGCTATTATTGTGTCTGTATTAATACTATTCCTTTATAGGGGATAATAGTCACCTTATGTATTTAAACGTATGACTGTGAAGAGGAAACCTCCACCTCAGCATACTTTTCTGTTTATGTCATTGCAGTTTCTACCCGATTATTGCCGAAACATGTTCCAGTACACAGTTGAATGCGTAGTGCTCAGAGTATTGTGTTCTCTGTCATAATGAAAAGAGGTACCGAATAACAGACACAACGGATGACAGCACCATTTGACCTTCATTTGTTCATAATTAAGAGGATATACTTCGCCATTTTTGTGGTCCGGGTAGCTCAGTCGGTATAGCGACTGACTACGGGCTGGATGGTCCGGGATCGAATCCCGATGGGGACGAGATTTTCCGCCCGTTCAGACCGGCCCTGGGGCCCACCCAACCTCCTGTAAAACAAGTACCGGGTCTTTCCCGGGGATAAAGTGCGGCCAGGGCGTGCTGCTGACCATTCACCCCCTTCTAGTGCCGCGGTCATGGAAGAATAGAGCTATACCTCTACCCACCCTCTGGGCCACACCGGGCCTGTAACGGGATCACCTTACCTTTTTACTTCACCATTTTTACCTATTCCATGAACCAGAGTTATTCCAGAGAAGCTAACCGGTTTTATGGAACCCGAAGGCTCATTACCGCAGTCACAAGTTCCCGCCACATGTTCCTATCCTGAGTCAGCTCGATCCAGTCCATACCCCCACATCCAACTTCCTGCAGATCCATCTTAATGTTATCCTCCCATCTGTGCCTGTCTGTGTGAACAGTTTGTAACAAGGTACGTTTTTAATGCGAGGAGTTAGATTATCGCCCACCCCCCCAGCAGGAGGACCACCCCTTGTCGGCGGTCCGCCACTGCTTATTCAATATATTGGCAGCTACCCTCCATATTGGAGGCCGTTCCTCCGAGGACGCACCATGCCGTGGCCACAGGCACCTACTGTCATCAATTAAAAATAATTCGTCTCGCGCACGTTTCAATATAAACTTGGACATCCATGGTGTCTACTAATCTTGTATGACGCTCCTTTAATAGCAGAGGCGCGTGCAGGAAACCGACAAACCCATTATCACTTGATAAAATGAATTTCCTCTTGACGACGACCGCGCACAACTTCAGTGCGTAAAAATGTAAGAGGTAAAAGTTCGCCCTGTAACAGGCCTGAAGACCAAGAGGGAGAGTAGAGGTACAGTTCTACTCTTTCTCTAACCTCGGCGCTAGACGGGGGGAGGGGTTAGTGCCACGACCCGGCCGCTTTACCCCTGACTAATAGAAGCCATGCCCATTGTACAGGAGGCTGGGTGGGTCCTTGGAGCCGGTCTAGACGGTTGGGGAAAATCTCTCCTCCACCGGCGTTCGACATACTGCGCTACAATGTACAACGCTTCAGAATACATTGGTACATAGCACTTTATGTCCTTAAAGGTAAAGGTAAAGGTAAAGTTCTCCCTTGAACAGGCCACGAAGGCCCAGAAGGGGAGTAGACGTGTAGCTCTATTCTTTCTTTAACCTCCGCACTAGATGGGGGTGGGTGGTCAACGCCACGCCCCGACCTCTTTACCCCCGGGAAAGACTTGGTATCCATCTAATAGGAGACTGGGTGGGCCTCAGGGCCGGTCTAGACGGGTGCAGAAAATCTCTCCCCTTCCGGGATTAGATCCCCGGACCGTCCAGCCCGTAGCGAGTCGCTTAACCGCTTATCCCGGCCTACCTTTTTGTCATGAAATTAACATGAATTCCGGTTACGGCCTCTTTCAATTTATAGATTCACCATTTGATGCAGGCAGTTTGCCAAGCATGTTTGACGTTCCAGTAACAACGATACTGTCAAAATTTGGCGAAATTCAAGTGTTTATTTTACTTTCTGAACAACACAACTGTGTACAACTTGTATTTTGATTTTTATTCAATGCTACTACATGTTTCGGCTGTCTATTTCGGCCATTTCACTTAAGGATATTGATTCACACAAAGAGTGAAAAGGGAGAAGCCTTTCCTTACAAACAGTGGATTTAATTTATTTCAGTATTTAACCAACTTGATGCACAAAATTTGTTTCACAATAAGTTTTATTTCATGCCTCTACATGTTTCGAGCACATGAAATAAAATTTATTGTGAAACAAATTTTGTGCATCAAGTTGGTTAAATACTGAGATAAATATACTGAGATGCACGGTCAGCAAAACGTCAAAAGTGGATTTAATGTTACTGTAAGACTGACAATCATTATTCCAAAAGCAGAGAAGAAAGCGGCATTAAAACAAATAGATGAAGTACGTTGCACAACAGGACAGGGTTACCTAAGATTGGCGAAATTCATTTAGTGGGTGGAGTTGCTGGCTATACAAGATCTAGAAGAAATAAGAAGGCACCTATCGCCAGTTGTATTGAAGAAGTCATGCACTTTTCACGCCCAGTGAGGAGAGGCTCCATATTGTTGGGAAGCAACACTGCTGAGCAGTGCTGCATCTTTGTTTGCACAGCATGCAGTTGAAACACGTCCCAAATTATGTAATGCTGCCACTCATGCTAAACAATACTGTATACTCGTATTTCTGTGCATGTTTTGGGTTCTTGTTAATGCGCTATGTTCTCCCTCCATTTATTTGTCCTTTCTTTCTTTCTTTCTTTCTTGTTGTATACTATCGGTACAACAAATAGGCATATTACTACATTTACAAGAATTAGAAAAGTTCCCATTTCTAATTCTTGAAAATGTGTAAAAATGTCCCCCCGAAGGCATCATTACTTTGACATAGTGGTGGGGCTAGCGAGTTCATATGATCCTGAGAGCTATGTAGGCGGTAGCTTGCTACTGGTAAGGTCTCCCATGCCAGACAGGTCAAAGATGATGACCCAGATAAAAAGGGATGCCCTGGCCTTCCAGGTTGAGGGACGGTAACGGGAAGGAACTATCTCCAGAGACAGTCCTTCTTCAGGGAGTAGCACCCCTGCCGTTGTCAGCTGCAGGTTCTCATGGCCGGGGAGGTAGCACCTGTCTAGGGCCCCGTCCTCAGGGATACGAGGGGGCTAGACGGGAGTACTTAGCCGTGGTGTAGGCAATCCGTCTAGGGGAGATAACCCCAGACAAATCCTGGTCCTCCAGGTTGGGGGTTTGTCGTGAGGCCAGCTCCCTCACACAGAAAAACTATTGCTAAAAAGCTCAACGTGGAAATGTTGGACAGATGATTTTAGGATGACCAGGGGATGTTAAAAGGATGGAAGAGTAACTACTTGACAAAGGAACATGGAATGTTAACACAATGCTGAAAGCCGGGTAAGATGCAAGAAATTGCAGATCAAATTGTGGGCTCCCAAATACAAATAGTCGCACTCCAAGAAATAAGATGGAAAGGATATGGTTTACTAAAGAAAGATAAGTACTCAATATATTATAGCTGTAATCCCAATACCACCGGCCAAGCAGGAACAGGATTTATAATACAAAAATCGGCAATGAATAAAATATTCGGTTTTGAACCAATTTCGGATCGTACTCATATATGCATATTAAGAGTGAAAGGAAAATTTTATAATATAACTCAAATATATATGCTCCAACAGAAAATAAAGAAGAGGACATCAAAGAGCAATTTTATGAGGAATTACAGATAACTCAGAATAGAGTACCAAAACATGACGTAACAATCATACTGGGTGACTTGAATGCCAAAGTAGGGAAAGAAAAAGTATTTAGCCAGGTAGTAGGCCGCTGCACCTTGCATGATATTTCTAACGAAAATGGAGAAATGGTAGCAAATTATGCCATCAGCAATGACATGTTTTTGATAAGTACTAACTTTCAATATAAGAAAATTCATACTGGAACGTGGACATCCCCTAATCATCAAAGAATAAATCAAATCGACCATGTTATGGTTAGCAAAAAAAAAAAAAAGAGATTAATACATGATGTTAGATCGAAAAGAGGCTACAATTGCGATTCTGACCATTTCTTGGTACAAATTAAAATTAAACAAAAGCTAATAATAGTTAAAAACAGACAAATCCAAAAGTATAAATGGGATAGACAATTATTAAACCAAATAGAGAAAATTAGCAAATATCAAGAAAACTTGCAATCAATATTGCATGAAATAGAAGAGGAAACGGATATTAGTCAAGACTGGCAGAACTTAATATATGCGATATTAGAAGCTGCGACGGAATTTAAATTATCTAATGATGCAAAGAATGCTAACCACTGGTGGGGCGATGAATGTAAGAGAGCAGTCCAAGAAAAGAATGAAGCAAGAGGAAAATGTCTAATAAGAAAAACAAGAACAAACTTGGATATCTATCACCAAAATAGAACAAAAGCAAATAGAATTTGTAGAAGAAAGAAAAAGGAGTGGTTAGAAAGGAAAATTAAAGAACTTAACGAAATAAACAAGAAAAGGGGTACAAGAATATTTTATAAAGATTTTAGAAACTTATTTAATATACCTACTGTAACGATATTGGTATGTAACTTTAAAGACTGCAACATATTATCAGAACAAAAACAAATACTGGAAAGATGGCAAAATAATTTAAAGAATTATTAAATCCTGAGGCTGAAAGAATAATCAGCATAGAAACACAAGAGGATCCAATAAATAATTTAGAACTAGAGGAGCCAACATATGAAAAAATAAACGAAATAATAAAAAATATGAAACCCAATAAAGCTGCTGGTCCTGATGAAATACTACTGGAATTTATAAAAAGTGGAGGTCTCACACTAAAACATAAAATATTTAAATTAATAATGAAGATATGGAAACAAGAAAAAAATACCTTGAGAATGGTCGGAAGAATCCTGTGCCCAATATTCAAAAAGGGGCAGAAAACAATGCAATAATTAGAGAGGGATATCCCTATCGAGCATAACATGTACAATTTTTTAAATATTATTATATAACCGATTAAGCAAGATAATTGAACCAGATATCGGAAATGACCAAATGGGATTTAGACCTAACAGATCAAAAATAGATAATATATTTAATGTGAGACTGAAATACGAGAAATGCTATGAATACAATATTGATCTACATAATATATTTATAGATTTCTCACAAACTTTTGATACAATTCATAGAGATGTAATATATAACAGCTTAATCAAACATAACGTTCCAGATAAACTGAAAAAAGAACTAATGAAACTCAAAATGCAACGAACCAGAATGAAGATGAAAGTTAACAACAGTTATTCTGAATGGTTTGAAACGAAAACAGGAGTCAGAGAAGGAGATCCTTTATCCACCCTACTATTTAGTGTAGTGTTGGACTCAGTAATCACCAATATAGAAGTCCGAGGAAATATAACTACTAGAATAAAACAGATTTGTGCCTTGGCAGATGACATCTTAATGATTGGAAGAACAAAGCAAATCTTAATTGACACTTTCTGCAAACTCAAACATGAGGCGCTAAATGCTGGCCTAGTAGTAAATAACAATAAAACCAAATGTCTATATTGTACCAGGAAAATATTCCAGCTTACTTATTTAAATACAGGAGAAGAACGGTTTGAACAAGTAAATTCATTTAAATATTTGGGATCAATGGTGAATACTGACAACTCCATTGAGGAGGAAATTAAAGAAAGAATAGCAGCAGGAAATAAGGCATACCTTGCTCATAAAAAAACTATTCAAATCAAAATTAATATCCGGAAACGTCAAACTTCAACTTTATAACACGTTAATTCGCCCAATAATAACTTATGCTTCCGAAACAAAGGTACGTAAAGAATGTGTGATAAAATAAACTGATGATTTTCGAAAGAAGGATCACGAGGATAATATTTGGTCCTACTAGAACAGATGATGGCTAATGGAGGATTAAAATTAATCAAGAAATCAACGAAATATTAAAAGGACAAAATACAATTGGGTTTATTTAAAAACAAAGACTAAACTGGTTAGACCATGTTGAACGCATGGCCGAAGATAACAAGGTACAGAAGATCAACAGATGGAAACCCATATCTAAAAGACCAATTGGAAGACATTAAAACGCGTTGGGAAGATGACGTTTTGGAAGATATAAAGAGCATGAACGTACGCAATTGGAAGAAAGTAGAACAGAATAGAGACAGTTGGAAGAAAGTAGTTGAGCAAGCCAGAACCTTATACAGGTTGTACCGCTTTATAAGATGTGAAAATTTATGAAGTTATTATTGTTGTTGCTGCTGAATTATTGTTGAATTTGTTCGTCTTTTCCTTGAAATCATTTATTTATTTACTTATTTCACGTGTGCATAGCCCAATCGATTAACTTTGAACGAACATTTACTCTGTGACGTAACATCCATAAGTATTTTTTTTGACGTTTTTCTGACCGTGCATCTCAGTATATTTATCTGAGTAATTAACCAACATGATGCACAAAATTTTTGTTTTACAATAAATTTATTTCATGCCTCTACATGTTTCGAGCCTATAGGTGTGATTATACCAGTTGCTGCGTAATGCAATTTCGACCTCCTGATGATGAGCACATGTGCTCGAAACATGTAGAGACATGAAATAAACTTATTATAAAACAAAAATTGTGTGCATCATGTTGGTTAATTATTGAGATAAATCAATAAGTATGTTATGCTAATAAAAAATCGACGCCTCTGCTGAATCCGTCCCTTTTAGCTCTGCCGAATAAATTAATCAAAAATGTTCCTTTAAAGAACACCAAATTATCTTTTCAAACTGTGCATTTTGCCATTACCCAGTCAATAAACTTTTCGGGGCCCTTATTTTTTACCTTTCTAACGTCTTCGTTATCGTGCTGATCCTGTCAGAAGAACGACCAGACAAAGCCTACGGACCCTTATAACGAAGCGATACTGTTTCACTCCACACACACCTCCCCACCCACCAACCCCCCGCGCCGCCGCGAAATAAATTTTCACTTCTTACTTCTGCAATTACTTTCCCGTAGTTTACTCGTTCACTGTCTTTTATATCTCCCTCTGTCACTTTTGTCTTTAAAGGATTACATATTATTTCCTATTTTGCGGAGCACACAGCAAACAGCACACTAAAGAATCCTCGTTGCAGTTCGAGAGTGTATCAGTTGTTTGCCACAGATACGAATTATCACCATACGGTTTATCTTGTACTTATGTATGTATAAGGGAAGCACTGACCCTGTAAACACCTTAAGATAAGGATGCATACAATTGTATTTTACGTGATGCAGACGACTTTTTGTTGTTCATTTTCTAGCAGCCGGGGAGCCATGTTCCTGAACAATGTCCCCGTGCTAAGATACAATGAGAATAAAGGATCCGCGCCATTAACTGAACGCACAAAATTAAAAGATATTGTGTTTAAGAATAAATCTCATGTAGACTCGTATCACAAAGAATGAATCTCTGTGGTAATCCGGAAGCTAGCCAAATGGTTCCGGACGCGTTTACTGTCCTACACTTAGTAAATATTCAATGCTCGTCGGAGCCATATTCCTTTTCCGTTCTGACACAAAACCACATACGAGAGCCAAATACCGCATATGACAAAACTGGATAGGTATTTAATATTGCGGTAAACGCGGGATATTGCATATGCAAACTTCAATGCATTTTTGTTTGGTCGAGAATCGTAGTACGTTGAATGCAGACCTACAGGTTGCTTCCCTACTTCAGTGAATAATTGCTTTCGATGAGCTATTGCTTTAGGTTTTAAATAAGTCCCTTCCAGAAACAACAACATTCATAATAATTAATAGTAACAATAATAGGAAGCAGAGAAGCGTGATTTTTTCTTGTATGAAGGGTATGTTGAGTTTTTAAAATAATACTGTACGAAAGACCTCTTGTGATGCCGCTCAAAGTTTTGAGAACGCCTAATCCGGACCACAAAGCTGTCAGCAGGCAGTTCATTGTTCATATTAGTTCTCTTCCTAAACTTAAAATATATTTACAATAATTATATTTTCTCCAGACTAATGAAACTCTATGTTATAGATACAGATCGCTTCTTTTCAGATATTTAGATAATCACAACGCTTGTTCATTACTTCTTTTCAATTCATGTTTACTTGTGGAGAAGAAGCATTAGTCTACATGTGTCAAGTATATGACTTCGCGCACAAAGCATTCTCAATCGACTGAAAATTAGTAGAAAAAATATTTAAGCTTACGATAAAATTGAAAGAAATTATTACTTCGCGTGTTTCTAAATTCAATTTTTGGCCTCAATATCTGATTCTAGAACACCATAAAAACAATTTACAAATTGTGCGTGCTATCTCACACACATTTCCTATGAAGAAGTGATTATAATAACAGAAGTTACGCAGACTCAAACAATAGATGTTATAGTAGAATTGGATAACCTAAGAAGATACTTCGACATCGAGAGTGCAATTTGGACAGAGGAAAATCAAGAAAAATTCTGCCTGTATACCTGACCCAGATATTCTGTGTAGTGGCATTCGACATTTGTAGTAAATTTTCATCTCAGCTTCGTCATAAAATTGTAAAAAAAATCGTAAAATAAACGGATCACAAAAAGGACTGATCAGACTCTGTGCTCTTGGGTCTACGTTTCCTTCAAAGAGTAAGTTTAGACTTCACTATACTTATGTTTTGTATGCTCGTGGATACGAATCTTTGCGACAAGGCAATGCCGCATACAAAGAGTCTTACCAGATATTGAATCGGTTAGATAAAAGAAAACCTATACCTGGGGCCCACATTTTTTCCAAAAATCTAGGAACTATCCCAGAATTCTAGACGCCAGAAAAATGACGTGACGTATGTTTCATTCCAAGGCCCCACAAAGATTAGGCGTCACCGTATAAAATGTAATCACACTCCGGCGACCTGGAGTCAGAGATTTGTACACCCCTGCTCTACACAGTTTAACTAGTAACAGAAGATAGGAAAAACAGGGTGAAATATTACTTGTACTTACCATCCAGTAAGTCCTGTGGTGTGCTGCTAGTCGAAACCATATTTGCGCTCAAATTCCACAGTTCATTGGGAATGACGCATATAGTCCTGGGTTAATTGGAAATAGTTAAGGATGAAGAAATAGTTATGTGTTTTTTCACACGCACTCATGTGCTGCGGATATAATGCGTCTTAACTGAAAAGCGTTACACAGTCAACTGGTTTCTGCATTCCAATACTCTAAGCGGTGAGATTCTAAGCAGCATTTTTAGGTTGGTATCACTGGAAACAAGGTTTCCTTGTATTTAATCACACATACATATGAATAAACATCTGTTTTACGACGCTGCCAGTATGTGACCAAACAGCAGTGCGTGTTCGCACGACTGCTGAATTATAATTTCGAAGGGATTAGACAGGAAACGTATTGTGTCCTAATCGAGGTATTGTTCCAGCGTTAAATGTATGAAATAATTCTTTGAAGTTCTGATACGATCCTTGCTGGCATTTTATCACGTAGGCCAAACAGTGTATTGTACGGTGATTCTATTTCGAGATAGTTGATGTAATTCTACTAAAATTTCATTTATAACCGGTTACGTTGAATCGACAGGACCAAAATTGAATTTGCGTGACTTACAGTACAGAATTTAGTCAAAGTGTATCGGTGACTTTCGGTAATGAAACATGTGGACTGGTGAAAGCAAGCCCTCCTCCCCATAACATGTTATTTATACGGATTTTACGAAGAATGCAAAAGAGCGAAATAATGTGTAACCAACGAGGTACATTTTATGCATATAAATACGAGGTTTATTTACATTCCAACACATTTTAGCTCATTAGTCATCATCAGGGTTAACATTATTATCATGGGAAGATCCTTTAGACCATATGGGAACATACAGCAAAGAAGTAACTGTAATACATGAATAAATTTAAATGTACAGCGTACTTATATAATTACAAAGAATCAAATAATTGTAACGTTTTGTAAGTAAAATAGTAAAATGTATTTTTTCAGTTAAATGGATTACTTTCATTTAATCATTAAGTTGTTTATGTCGATCACCCTATTGACAGGTAAAGATGTAACAGGAATGTATAAAGGTAAAGGTAAAGTTCACCCTAGAACAGGCCACGAAGGCCCAGAGGGGGAGTAGAGGTAAGGCTCTACTCTTTCTTTAATCTCAGCACTAGATGGGGTGGGTGGTCAACGTTACGCCCCGGCCGATTGACCCCCGGGAAAGACCCGGTACCCATTATCACATGAATATATAATACATAATTATATAACATATTTTATATATATGACCGCCTCTGTGGTCTAGTGGTCAGAGTTTCTGGCTACAGATACAGAGGTCCCGGGTTCGATCCCCGGCGCTACCAGATTTTCTGAGTAGTAGTGGGTCTGGAACGGGGTC
>Ga0131853_10016670_pt1 | contig 13391 bp, 7 predicted proteins | sample TergutLab28metaG_FD_92764 | JGI IMG/M metagenome (GOLD analysis project Ga0131853, IMG submission 92764) | Labiotermes labralis P1 segment gut microbial communities from Petit-Saut dam, French Guiana - Lab288 P1 (version 2) (version 2) | ecosystem: Host-associated > Arthropoda: Insects >...
AGAAGAATGAGATGGGCATGTGGCATGTATGGGTGGGGAGAGGGGGGTGTATAGGGCCTTGGTGGGGAAACTGGAGGGAAAGAGACCACTGGGGAGACCTAGGCGTAGATGGGTGGATAATATTAGGATGGATATCCAGGAGGTGGGATGTGGGTATATGGACTGGATTAGACTGGCCCAGGATAGAGACAGGTAGCGGACGCTTGTTAGTACGGTAATGAACCTTCGGGTTCCGTGAAATGCGGGGAATTTCTTGACTAGCTGCAAACCAGTTAGCTGCTCAAGAAGGACTATGCACCATGGAGTAAGTAAGTATTGAATAAGAGAGGCGCACGTCTTTTTATTTATCTGACAATGAACTCGAAAATATCCTAGAGACATGGTACAGTTTTGCAGATACAACTGTTGACAACATATCAGAAGTGATGTTCTCACAATGGCTTAACTCTTAGTACTCACCAATAACAGCCATGCATTCTTTAGAAAAAGCAAGCTCATGTTTTGTGGGCATCTGAAGAACAACGTGGTCTCCAATATGTCGCATTATAGTAGCAAATGTACCAGCTGCACGAACATACCGGCTTCCCTGCCCAGGAAAGTGCTCAACACAATTCACCCGTGTTCCTAGTGGCAAGGCTCCAAGTGGATAGGCATCACCTTCATTTCCTCGTACTGTTAATATAAAATTAAAGTTAAATATAGTTTTTTGGAAGGAAAAGACTAATAAGGAAACATAATATGCATGAAATCACCCATTATTTTATTGTAGCTACCAGAAAAGCTGAACTCTCACTGTAGGTATAGTCAATGAGTAACTGCAAGACTACATGCACATGCACTTATCTGTTTTATGGTCCACACCAAAGCAAATGGAGTTTATGAACTTACAGCGATCAGTGGCAAAACTGTCACACACAATAAGCAGAAGAGCACTTCTCAGCAGAGAAATAGAAATAATATATGATTACAATAAAGTGATGTAATGAGAAGAGAAAAATAAGAAGTGATTACAAATGCCAATGGAGAAAAAGAGGTGAAATAAGAAACAGGAGCATGACAAAGGGAGGAACATGGAAGATAAGAAGAGGAAAAGGGAGAGACTGAGAAAACAAAGTCATTAGGTTGTTGGTGCATCGACAACATCACTGACGGATCAGCCCCTTACAAAAACACAAATACTACCAAACTAATTTGAAAATTCTATATCAGGCACCCCACTGTATCACACAGTTCAACTGGAAGAAATCAGGGACATCTTCAATAAATTGTATAAAATCAAGTTTTTATTGAAATATGTAATTATGTGCACCAGCATTAAATCCTATACAGTCCTGGCATTCTTTGAATACTTAGGTACAATGTCCCTACACATTTTTACACTTCCTCTTGGCATGAAACATGCCTACATTCTGTTGGATTATAAACTTATAACTGTGCCACTGTAAACTGCTGGTGCATGGTGCAGCAGTTTTTGACTACCAAGTTCTGTGTACTCCTAGCCAGCACATCTACATACAGCAATAACACTACATAGCAGTGTGTGTCCATCCACCTTCTAGCGTCTTTGCTTGTTACAAGCGTGAACAGCACAGTGAAAAGTTCTGATTGACTGCTTAAGTGATCCCAAGCCATTTTTTCTGATAACACCACTGACAACAACTCTTGACTTTCATCCAATACAGTACATACACTAGTATCACAGTCACAAGCATGTCACTCATGCAAAATGGGTATGAGCTGGATACAGTATGACTTGTGAACTTAATATAAAAGTGTTGTCTCTAAATATTATAATAATTTTTCACTATGTATTAAAAAAGCAGGTCTCCAATATTAACAAACCAACCAACCAACCTGGAATTCTTGGTATGTGCCCTGAAGTCCTGATAATATCACCTGCCTTCATGTTTTCTGTTGCAAGGATGTACTTCAACTGGTCACTCCCTGCTACAAGGGCTATCTTGGCTGTTCTACATCCATCATCCATGACCTGAATCACCCTCTCTTCTAATGGTTTTCCTTCTTTTGGACCCTTCCTAATCCATGCTATCCAATGGTATTTATGTTTGATCCCTCCACCAATTCCTTTGGCAATAACTCGACCTATAAAGAATTATATAAAATGAAACAGAAAATGTTGCTGCAAATCTAATGTTGACACACTTTAATTCATTTAAATGCATACATGTCATTCATGATTTATTTAAGGATGCTATCAGTAGCTCTTACAATACTGTGTCGTATGGTGGATTGATTAATGAATTAGAAAGAATGTGGAAAGCAGAGATCATGGTCTAACTGGAAGTGCTGTTCTGGATGCTGTCTGAAAAGACTGAGGAAAACCACCAAAAAGTCAGTAACGTTAGCTAGCCTCTGAATCCAGATTTGAAATCTGGACATTCTGAATATGAAGCAGCACTACTTATCCAGCCACAATATTTGGTATGTGTGAATATGACCAGAGCATAATCATTAATGATTTCCAGAAACAAAGCTTTAATTAATATTTTACCTTAATAATGGGGAAAGAGAAATTACCACATTCACAAACTTTACAGGTACTTATACATTACAAGATTCTATTAAAAAAAAAAGTACTTTAGCAGCCCACTGAAACCCTGTGTATCTCATCTGCCTAAAGAACTTGAAACTTCCTACTAAAATACATTCTCAGGGCTTATTTATCTTATGTAACGTATTGCAAAACAAATCTTGCATATTATTTTTTGGCAGATGACGCTTTGATTCGTCACTTTTATAAACAGGCATAAATATTACACTTTGTACAATCTAAAACTTTCATATTGACATTGCAATTATTTCTGTTGACAACAGGACATGTCAGCAGCAGAGAATGCATTTCCAGCATGTCCATCATCAGGGACTGATAAGAAAGATGATACATGGCATTCACCTTCAGGTGAAACTAGAACCTGAACAACAACATAATTCAATGAAGCACAGTCATAAACAAACAGCCAATAAGATCCACATAAAGAAGAATTAATGTCCAGTGACATCCTCGATTTTTCCAGGTTAAGCAACACTGACTGTGACACAGGTACTGAGGAATGGGTAACTTCCTATTCCCTGCTGACCCATTTATGAACAAGTGGATGGACTCAGTGCAATAAAAGTAACTACAGTACATATACAATGAAGAGTTCGTAAACCATAACATCAGTTCCCATTGATGAAGCATTGGAAGTGCTCTACATACAGGCAGGGTACATCACAGAGCAAGCTGGTGCAAGTGGTAATACTGGTAACTTCTAGTCATGAGGTGTTCGGTTCAAATCTCTGGCGAAACACACGCATGATTTTCCTCAGTCATCAGAACACATTCTAGATTGTCATGCCACTAATGTTCCTTCCTGGTTTCATATCGTGTAACTGGATGATGTTCAGTTAGGTTAGGCCATCTTTTGGAGACCCACATTGATACTTCTACTAATTTTCATACAAGAAATATGGAAAAAGAACAGGCCCAAGGTGGAAGACATGACCTTCAAGTGGAAGTCCCATATCATCTGAGTAATCTACCTGTTACAGGATCCCTGCCAGCCAAGTTAGTCACATTTAACGGTTCCACAGTATAGTTTTCTGGGTAATGAACGATACGACGAAATGGATGTCCGTTGCCAGGTTTAGGAAGGTCTTCTTTCCAGATACGTTCCTCACGTTTTCTAAAGTCTGGGCAGTCAGTCCGAATAAATCTATTACACAAGAATCCTAAACTGGACGAGAATTTGGTTTTAAACACTTCACCTACGCATGACGACCCCCACACAGTTCTGACAATCAATGAACAGGCCATTTAATACGCCGAAATTTAAATCCCAATTATATCAAACCAGTTATTTTTTAATGACACATCACGTAACATACATAACAACATATGTACACTAAACCTTCCAACTCCTGACAACCATAACCAGTTCAGACATCATGCCTCTGAGCTATTAACCCACGCAGAAAAAAATCCATTGCTGCCAATTTACGCAGTGCACTTTACCTCCCACAGGTACGCATCGTAAAACAATACAGCTCTTATCCGTGCATTCCCGTGGTCTGATCCATGATTCGACCTGCAATCAATGCTCATGGACGGCAAATGCCATTACGAGTATTCTGTAGGGTGCATAGCGCATGTGCACGTCAATGTAAATACAGTTTCCAACGTAAACTTTTAAGTAACCCGAAATTTACACCACCCCCTCCACATCAACTTTATCGGTTATACTCGTATATGTTTTCACAATGTCACTGTACATACTGAAAATGTCAGTTTTTTATATGAAACACAAAGTAATATAGATTAATTATGGTAATAGTAAATAATATTGTTCATATGCATATGAATAATAAGAGCTTTTACATAAGTCTGGGCTTTGCTGTCACATATTGCACTACCATGAAGCTGCCTGTGCTAAAAGCAGGGGATGTGTATTGCTGGAAGTAATAGCAATACATTTAGAAAGAATATATGTATATATACACACACATTTCATATGATCTGGAAAGATGTCCAGATATGCCTTACATAGTGTATACTGGGCAGTGCAGCATATACAGTACACTACACCATATATCTGACTGAGATCTGATATTTTTATACATCTTGCACATAATATAAAAACTACTAGACTGGTGACTGTGGCACCTTATTGTTACATATTTTAATATTTAATATCATACAGTACTTCACGGTCATCAATTTTTTGTATTTCATCATTTTTAAGATTTTATTCCCATGAGGAGGAGCAGAACCTACATTGGCATGTTGGCTTACATATCTTTGTTATGACTTCCAGTGGATGACACCTCAGTGCCCAAACATATAGATAGGAGTTCATATATGTCATAAATGGTGCATTATAAAGTGCATATTTTGGATGATATATTTAATTCATCTAAATAATGTGCTTATACATTAATTTCCTGCCTCACAGAAAACACTGCATCTACATTACAAACACCAAATTTGTAAATGCTGTTTAGGGAAATAATCATGGTTTATTCTGAGAATCATATGACCCACAAAAATGCATAGTGATCCAAATGCAGAATGTTGGTATGTTAGAGCAGGTGGTAATTATAACCACTGCATTTTACAGGTCTGCATGCACAAATTTTGAAAACAGGTTTCCTGTATGCGAAGCACGTGCGCTAATCAATTGACCACAATTTTTGGTGAAAACAAGTTGTCTAATCACATATAAACATCTGCGTTCCATGCAAAGAGTGACCCTTTACATGGAAATCTATACATGACAAAAGATAAATTAGATGATGATTGTGTACAAAGAAAAAGCTACAACAAAGACATATACAATTTTTAACCATATTTTGTGGGGGTGGGAAGGTGAAGTTATCCCTGTACAGACCTGCCGAGGCCCTGTGGCTCCAGGAGGTTCAGAATCTCATGATTTTCAGATAATTGGCACATGAAGGTGGCCAGATCGTCAGCCCTATGCACTGGCTGCCTTTACCCCCCCCCCACCCGGGAGATATTCCTGGTACTCTTTTCTGCTAGAGGCTAAGTTGACCCCAGGGTGGCCAGAAGGATTAAAGCAATGAAAAATCCAGTGACCCCACTGGAACTCACATCCGTGTCCTTCTAGCTTGTAGTGCAGTGCTTCAACCAACTGCACCACCGCATGCCCCATATTTAATGAAAACACCATCACAGTATTACTGTTTTACTGATTTTAATATAACATATTTTACAAATATTATTTTAATTAAAGTTTATGATAGCCTGAATTACTTTTATAATCTGTAAGGTCATAAGTTATAAATCTTGGTGTAGGACTCCCTGAGAATGGTGAAAACGAAGAAACATGTAGAGCAATGTAAAACTGTACTTGCATATATTAAAGGTGCATTTGTTGGTGTTATGTATGAACTTCTGATTATCTCCAATAAAGTGTTTGCTCTTCTTGTGTGCTATACTTGCCTTCATGTGAATGTCTTGCTACAACATTAGCAGCAAAAAATCCTGATCTTGAGATGCACTGACCCCAAGCCTTAAGGTCTGAAACCTGCTCCAGAACTGAAGACTACTTTTGGCAACATCATGGTTAAAATAATAAACAATTATACACAACAAAATCAGATCACTGTGTTTCCTACAATTCCTACAATAAGTCGCGATTTACATATGTCTTGTAGTTTTATAAAGAAACCACCGGTATGGAAGGGTTTTATAACAGAGAGAGATGCTTTGTCAACTTTTTCATCTCTTGATGCAAGAAAGTAGTTACCACAACTTAGAAGTGTCAAACCGTACTATTAAATGTAAAAAAAAAAATGTGAAGAATACTGTTTGGCAGTACTTGAAATTGGTACCTTACGTTAACTGCTGAAGAAAACAGTAAAATTAAAATACACACTAAACAGTGAAATTATAACATTTCTATAAGGCTTCAGCTAAGTGAGGCAAGCACAACATATTTTGTTTTCTTTTTTTGTGTATTCTGCTTGTTGTATTGTTTCTCCTTTTGTACATAGCTGTCTCTTTCCTATATTTATACAAGTTTCCTGACTACTGCCACTGGGTGGAAACCCAACTGCAGTAAATAAATATCATAACATTTCATATCATATATTAATAATGCAGACAGAGTCTCAGCACTGTTTGCCATTTAGTGTTTCTTAATCTACCTGTTCAGACTTTCTAGCACTATCTTCTGCAAGATTCCCTTTCTCATTGTCCTTTTCTGGAAGCCTGTCTTCTGTAGGAGACTCTTCTGCTATACTCCCTTGTACAGGCACTTGTTCTTCAGATTCATCTTTTGTTGCAGCTCCTTCTTCTTCTTCTTCAAGCTGTACTGGTACTTCTGCCAAGCAATGAGAATCATAAAGACATACTAATATAGTTTTATGGGTATATGTCATTAAGATTAATATATGGTGAAACAGACAAAATCTAAAAATTAGTATATACAGGCAATAAAACATTCAAATACGCACTTACATCAGAATATTCATTCTGAGGCAGTGTAAAACTGAATCAGCTTGTCTGTGAGTGATACATACGTGTATTCTGAAATCTGTTGTGTATCTCCTCAGAAAATATATAGGAATTTGCCATAACATCGAAGCCTAGTTATTACTTGTTGTTTGTAATCTTAATTTAGAACTTACATTAGCATATTAACTCATTTACAATGAGATTTATACAATATATTAACCACCAAGAAACAGTTTTTCTTTAAATATTAAGAAAAATGCATTTCTTTCTGTAACCATAACACATAAGAAATGTTTTATGTCCCATTACAGGAAAAAACAATGTGATACCGATAAAACAAATGTCAAGCTGGTAATTACAGTGGAGAAAGTGAAGCAGAGGCAGATATTTCTTCAACTATATCATTCTACCAATGCTTAACACTCATTTACCAGTATCCTTGGCATTAATAATGACCCGATCAGCCAATGTGTGACACACATAGTACTCAGTTGGGGTGGCCTTGCCTTGGCTGCATCCCAAGTAAAGAAATTTAAGTTTTTATTTTCCAGCTTTATCTTCTAGCCAGTTCTCTTTGCACTGCTTATGACACATTCTAGAGAAAAATTAAAAACTTATGCCCAAAGATATTCAATGGTTACTGCATGAAATTTATGCTAGGATTCCTTGGAAGTATGCTTTAAATAGTTCAAGTAGTTTGTGTGATGTAATACCAGGGATTCTCAGCTGCTGACTGGTACATCCATATTTGTCCCACAATGTACAGTACTGGTAAGAGTATCCAATTATTAGCAGTACATCTGAACAAGCTGCTGTATGATGCAATAATTACTTCCCTTTTGATGTATTAAAATCAAACATCATAAACACCACACTGGACATTTACAATTAAAAACTTACGCAAATTTACCAAACTTATTTGTCTGTCAAGGATCCGAGCCATTTAGTACAGCTTTGCATCCTAACTCTTGAAGGATGCAAAGGATTCTGAAACTGTGTCCCCTTCTCACCACTTGGATGGTCACAACCATTGAAGAGCAGAAAGGGAAAAAAAGATAGAACACAGCCATATCCAAATAAACTATATTACTACCACACAACAATTTTAAAGTAGTGCTTTTTCTGTTGTGGGTGAACATAGTGTGTGTGAGAGCCTATATAATTTAACACAAACCAGAAATTGCAAATTTGCATAAAGTACGACCCAAACTGGTCAAGGGGCTGAGAAATACAACAGTACTGATGTTCACCTTAGTTCCTTCACATATCTTCGCTGTATGAAATCTTACATGTCTCACTTCCTGCACAATTACCTGTGATAATGTTATCAGGTGTTTTGCTGGAAACCACACTGCTGATCTCAGGAGATATTTGTTTCTTTTTCTGTCTTGGTGCAGGAACAGGAATTTTAGTTGTGACCTGACAATATACATAGTGCTTCAGTACACAAACAGCAATAGGTTAAACAGAAGGCCACTACCTTCCCCAACCTTCAACCTACCATCTGCGTCTGTCTACTTCCCACTGCAGTGTTTTGTTGTAAAGAACACAACATTCCCAATCCAACAGTAAGTAATCCTCCACAGTTCAAACAGAACTCTCGAAGTTGAAGTGGCATAGTCTATGCTGATACCCTACGGAGAAGCAAGGTGGAAAGCAACCACTGTCTCCATCTACAAACAAAGTAACTAACTGGACATAACGTAAAATAATGTGAAATGAGATTAACAGCAGGAATTAGGTTTCTCAAAGCAGTGACTATGATGATAACCATCCTCTAAAATGCGAGGGAAGGCATGTAATCTTGTAGATACATATCTATGTTTCTGAGAAACCTGCTGCCTAACTCATCAGGGTCAATGACAATGCAGTTACCACATTCTTCTGATATGAGGGGACTTGCCTAACATGGTACATGGTGTCATATCCCAAATGAATGTTATATTAATAGAATACAAGCCTTGATCACACAATTCACGCAAAACAACATAGCCTTACACTACAAGCTAGTAGAAACACTGAATATAAATGGAAGAAACACCCACTAATTGCATATGACACTGAAGCTTTGTTACTCATCTTTCAACAGAAGGCTGTAGTTAGTAACAGCATCACACACGAAGGCAGGAAACATATCAGAGTTGTCACTATGCATTGTAGAGGATATATTAAAACATACAAATGGCATGGCTTTGGCAAACTGGTTCATAATTGTCAGTGTCATAACCTTCACACTCTGCGTGCTATAATCCCTATGTTTGAAGGCACTGTATTAAGTCAAGCTCCAGTAATGGTTTGTGAAGTTGTTTCAAGGATGGTTGTTGATGGATAAATTGCATGTGGAAGGTACAATGGTGGTGACATGTAGGACAATGTGTACGTACAGTAGCCCTCTGTGTACACTGGTCTGCAGGAAAGGAAAGAATAACCTCAACATACATAATGCAGATATATACCCTCTGCACAGATGACTAAATTTTCATCAACACTTATAACAATACTAACCAAGAATTTTTCACAAAACTCTTATCTGTTTCAAATATGTTGTTCCTCATACACAATTATAGTTAACAGCACAGTGACCATTTAAATTTTGTCATCACATTTATACAGGGTATTTCCAATTATACAGCGTGATTCAAAAAGATGGACTAAATTTCGTACATCTTTATCTCCTGAACAATACATGGTATGTGAATGACCTACATAACATTTGAAAGAGGAGGTCCTAAATTTTCAAATACCACCGCTAGAGTGCTCACCTAGTGCACAGCCGTGCAGCAGCGTCAGTTGAGAACAAAATGGCTACTATGCCGCACAAGATTTTTTGTGTAAGTGAGTTCATTAAAACTGAGTTGGCGACTGCTGTGCAGCGTGCGTTTCGTCTTTGTTTCAACATTCAACCTCCAACGAGGAAGAGCATTTGTCACTGGAATCACCAATTTGAGCAAACAGGCTGTCTGTGTAAAGGCAAAAGCTCTGGCCGACCACATGTATAGGAGGAAAATGTGAGACAAATTCAAGAGAGTTTTGAGCGTAGCCAACCTGTAGAGCAAGCAGAGAACTTGGAATACCGCAAACAACTGTCTGGCGTGTGTTGAGGCGCCGCTTACTGTTCAATTGAGTCCATCTTTTTGAATCACCCTGTATACCTGAAATAAACCATGTTTCTGGGGTACATAATTTTGCAGCTAGTCTGTGGTTACAACTGGTGGAATATGTAATGTCAGTTACCATGATAAATGTTTTATACTTACTACTACTACTACTATTACTAGTCATCATCACTGTTGTTGTTGATTTATGGGTTATTTAATGACAATGTCAGCAGTCCATAGTACACACTGTTGAAGAGTTGGATGATTAGTAAATAATGAATTGTAAAGGACACTGAAGGAAGCAGACTTTACACAATCTGAGCAACTCTCCTGGTATATGCCTGGAAGGACTGAGAACAACAAGTCCCTGAATCAGCACAGCCAGTGTACCAGCTGACATCTCAACAATGCACCTCCCAAATACAACAGAAACATGATCACTTCAGCCGGGTTGCTAGGTCCCAGCAGTAATAAATGGCTGTTAGAAGAGATGGATAAATGTTAGCCTTTACTATTTGTAAACAGTACATACTGTTCCTCATAATGAAAGAAACAGTCTTCTGAGATATATGACATCTTGCAGTTTGGCATATGCATACCAACATTTTTGGGAAACTTGCCATCTCCAAAATGTCAGAAGCAGTCCTTCAAATTACATACTGGAATATCCTAGATCATAATCTTAATTGAATTACCTTATTTGCTGTTCTGCGCTGCATATAGCTGCTAATAAGGCCAAGAGAACAACAGAGTTGGAACCAGCACTCAATGACCCCAAATCCAACTATGGATTCCTGTATTCCAGTTCCTACTAATGGCACAGTAATGCGAATTTTTTTTTGTGGAAACTTGAACAATTCTGAGAAGTGAGCAGTACCCCTGGCCACTGCTTCACTTGCATCATCAACTGCCATATGAACGTCAATGATAAAATCTTCCTATAAATCCAAAGAATATGCTATATTAGTCATAAAATGTAATTATATTTACAAGAAATGAAGTAGAAAAGCCAGCTTTGACATTCTTGACAGATGGATAGTTAATTGCAATAGGGCTGAAGATTGAGTTTGGTTCACATTCGTAGTTAAGCACACCTCTGATGGATCTTACCCGTTAGTACAAGTAACATCATAATGCAATAAATTAATTAACAATATCTCATACCTCCTCCAAATATTCCAGGAATTCATCATTTACTATGACCCTATATACAGAGGAACTGTCAAATTCAGTACTGGTTTTGGCAGACTTCACTGGTGTATATGACACATCTTGATCATAAAATACCCAGGTTAAGAATAAGTCTGGCAGTTCCCTTTTCTTGTGTACAGGATCACAAGGCTGAAATATAAAAAAAGTTAAACATTTCACAAAGTTACCAATCGTTGGCGATGATCACTAACTGCCACACCTTGCAAAATATCACTGCTAGCTTCTAATGGCAAGATGATTCAGTAATCTGATCAGCAGATATTCACACTAATAAACACACTTAATAAATCAAATGTATTTTGTTCGTTGACGTAAATGCTTGAATTATAAATACACGGATATATAAGCAACACTACAAAACTACACTAATAATTGATATCAACTGACCAACGACATCATTTATGCGTATAATGTGCGTACATGAGAAACAAAATGATTTAACGATGATAATAAATTCTAACAATTTTTGGCATGTTTGCAAAATTGCAAAAAAGTGAATCTTAACTTCATCATGCCTGTCTATCCATCCACATGGTATAACTAGGCTCCTACTGCATGGATTTAAGAAATTTGATATCTATTTTTAGAAAATCTGTCGAGAAAATTCAAGTTTCATTAAAATCTGACAGAAAAAATGGGTACTTTACATGAAGACCGATGTACATTTGTGAGATCTCACTGAACGAGTCTTAGAATAAGAAATGTTTCAAAGTTGCGGAGAAAGTAAAAACACATATTTTGTATTCCGTAACTTTTTTCTGAAAAATCATGCGATTTATGAGATAATGTGGAAAAATTTGGTACAGCCAGACAGGCCACAGATGACAATACAATACAGTGCATGGGCTTTGCATGCTGGGTAACTATGGAAAGAATACAGACACACACTCAAAATATTTAATACCTATTGCTTTTCCAAAGCTACAATTGTTACACTAACGCACCTTAACATTATGTTACATGTAGACTGCATGTCTTGTTTAGTATTACTTTTACACAGTTATGTGGAAGCAAAAGATCCACCAATTTTTGTAATTTCATGGAAGAATAAGTTCAGAACCATCCACAGGTACTGAATACATTTCTATCTCCGTATTTTCACACTGGCTTCATGAAAAATTTTATCTTAAACTGTTTTATGCCGGGTTCGATTCCCGATGGTGTAATTAGAATTTTTTATTGACATAATCCTTCTGGCCGCATTATGGCCCTGGGGTTGACTCAGCCTCTAACAGAAGGGAGTACCAGGAATATTTCCTGTGGGTAAAGGCGGCGAGTGTGTAGGGCTGACAACCTTACCACCTTCATGTGCTGAATGTCTTGAAATCTGGGAGTCTCAACCTCCTGGAACCCTCAAGGCCTGTCCAGGCCTATTATGGGATTGCTTTACATTTAAAACTAATTTATATATATATATATATAGTAAATAAATAAATAAATAAATAAAAAGGAGCTATGTGGAAACCACGCCTGTCTCTCTGTTCATCTGTGACCTAGTATCAGTAACTATACTGTTTTTTGGATTACAAGAAATTCAGTACAGTTCTTCACAACAAGCTGTCAGGCAAACATCAGTTTCATGTACATCTGTTCAGTAACACAGCCTTACTTTACTTAAGCTGCTAAATGCATTTCAACCTGTACTTTCCATAATTCTTGGCCAATTTTGGTGAGATTTAACACAGGAGATTTTCATCTAATGTTGTTGAGTATCTGTGCAAATTATGACAATCGGTGCAGCAAGGCCATAGTTTACTTAACAACGTAAATTAACTTCTTACTGCATTTTTAACGTTGCTCATCCAATTTTGGACAAATTTAGTACAGGAGATGTCCACAAAAATTTATTCTGATTGTGACTTTCATGACAATTGGCACAGAGAAAGCCACATTTTACATACGGGTGTAAACGAATTTGCCTTGACATGCGCCCCACAAAATATTGATATTTTGAAGATAAAGACAGACTGTAAAGTCTGCGTACTATATCATGGAGTACATAAACTGCAGCCTCTTCTTCTTCTTCTTCTTCTTCATCAGTAGGGCCTGTGGCTAATGCCACGGATGTACTGCAGCCTGGAAGGCTTATTGTACTCACCCAACCC
>Ga0131853_10016672_pt1 | contig 13390 bp, 3 predicted proteins | sample TergutLab28metaG_FD_92764 | JGI IMG/M metagenome (GOLD analysis project Ga0131853, IMG submission 92764) | Labiotermes labralis P1 segment gut microbial communities from Petit-Saut dam, French Guiana - Lab288 P1 (version 2) (version 2) | ecosystem: Host-associated > Arthropoda: Insects >...
AAGTAGATATAAAAATAGGGGGGGGGGGGGGGGGGGGGAGAGAGAAATGTTGTGTCTGGTCTTAGACTAGTCAGATTTGTTTCAAAGTCACTGGGTATTCTCATTAAACTTGGTGACTCGACTGGAACCAAGGTCGAAGCACGAGGTCCAGGCAGTACATTTTATGAATTTAAGGGATATAGTTTCTACATTTTATGAATTTAAGGGATGTAGTTTCAGTAGAAATTCATTGTCAGCTGGTCAGAGTTTATGGGAACAATGTGATGAGTTGGCCAAGAGTGGCATAATGGTGTTCACACTCTGAAATTGAACATATCAGAACAGATAATTGTGAGGGAAATGGCAGACGCACAACAGTAAACACATCAGACATGAAAGTGTGGAAAATTCAGTCCTCAGACAGAAGAATTACAGACTGAACTGCAACAAGACTTGAGTCCGTCACATGGAACAGTTGTCAGGATCATTTGGGAATTGGGATTCCACAAGATGTCTGCACTGGGCTGTTGTTACCATAATTAGAAGACCACAAGGTGGAAAGGAAAGCTTGTGCCCTATCATTCCAGCAGCAGTATATTAGTGGCCATGAATTTCTCAAGCACATTGTCACTGGAGATGGCGTGTTATTACCATACACTGGAGTCGAAACATGCAAACAAGGAGTGGAAGCATTGTGGGTTGGTGACATTCAAGGTTGTGAAGTCTGCTGACAGTGAGGGCCATCATGTTTTCAGGAATATAGATGTGTGTTGTTGGTAGGCTTCATGCAACAGGGAACAACAATCAGTGTGGTTGCATCCTGCACAAGGCTGGAACAGTTGAGAGCTGTCATTAAACAATACTGCCCTTTCCTGCTTAGGAAAGGTGCATAGCTTCTGCATGACGTTGCTTGGTCGCACAATGCCAGTATGACTTGACAACTCCCTGCAGCACTTCTGGTGGGAAATCTTGAAATATCCAGCATACAGCCCTTATCTGGCACCAAGCAACTGTCTGCTGTACAGGATCATCTTGGCAGCCACAGATTTGAAAGTGATGATGGTGTGAAGACATTTGTGATATGGTGTTTGCAAATGCGGAACACAAACTTCCATCAGGAGGGAACTGAAAAGCTGATTCTGCGATACTAGTGCCACAGTTATGGTGGGGACCATGTTGAAAAGTAAAGTGTCAGTCATAAAATTGCATGTGTATTGTTCAGTTAGACTTAAAAATAAATTATTCAGAATATATGACCTGTAAACTTACTTTTGGACTCCTCCTTATAATTCCTGCACTCTTCCTTGGTTTCCTCACAGATGTCAGACAGTAAATGCCATCCTGTATACACATTGTATAGTATAAGGGCAGTATTTTACACTTAAATGTCTGCATGTTATATGCCTGTAAGTGGTCTGGTGGTAAGCAGATGTAACAGTGTGAATTGTTGCAGTATGTCGTGGGGAGAAATGTTTGTTGAGTATAATTTTAGTTGACATTTGTTGACCTATCTGTACGTATCAAGTCTATTTACCTCAAGAGTGAAGAGGCAGTATGGAAAGAAAGGGCACACCATGAAGACATGAGGAATGAATTTATAGCTCTATGTATTCTGAACCTGTGCACTTAATGGACGTTTGTGTTGGCCTCTGTACCCCAGTTTGCTGTACCCCTGTGGATCAGGTGATACAAATGCATAGGACAGGTGGGCCACAGGGATGGTCTGAACATTCTGGTGAGACAAATATCTTGCCCATGTTGAGAATCTGAGCCTGTTTGCTCAGTCAGTCAGTGTGTATCCAGATCACTATACTGACTGTGCTATCTGGCTTCCAGAGTGGAGAGAGAGCAATCAGGGGATGAGTTCCAGTCTTTCAACCTCCAAGCACATGTAGTCTGGAACTTTTATTCTCTTTTCCAGTTTATGAGGAGATTTGTATTAAGTCATTTGTCAGTTGTACTGTTCAAGAATAATGATGCATTTATAGTAAAAGACACTGATCAGTGCTTCATACAAGTAACTGTAGTTGTATTAAAGTAATTATGTAGTGAAAACACACGATTTACATGTAGGCAGAAATATGGTTTAGCTTCTCTTTGTTTTGTATATGAAATCACATTTTTGTAAGAATTCCGTGGTCATTGCATGCCACAGATGTGCCACCAATAATTTGCCTAGTGTATGTACCACATCATACAAATTCATTTCAGCATTTCATAGTTTCTATGTTAAGTTGAAAGTTTCTAAAATTTGTGATTATGTGTGTGATCTCTGCTGTAAACCTTTAATACACATGTGTTGCACTATGTTTCTGTAATAGTTTTTGAAATAAACTTCACATTGTTTTTCGCTAATGTGTTGCATTAATGTTCTCCAGACTTTAGTATATGACCTAACCTTTTTTTGGGGTTCAGTAAAATTTGAGCTCAGGAATATAAATTCCCTGCAAGTTTGAATTTTTTGCAGATTAACTAAGGTTTCTAGGTAACAGGCATTCAGGATTTGTGAAGCCCTGTCTCAGTCTCTATAACAAAGCTCTTAGGCTTACATTTGAACCAATGGCCTCTCAAACATAATTCCGGAGTGCTAACAGCTCAACAATGACATTCAGTTTGTATATGGCAGTTTTGCTTCAGACAATGGACAGATCTAATGTAATGGTCACGGGAGTGTACATGAGGTGAACTAACGTGCAACGTAAAGGGAAGGTTTTGGATTCATTTAAGGGACCATTGACCAGATATGTTGTGTCACCCACTATTTTAACATGATTTAACCCACATATTATTACATAATGTAGGTTATGGGAGGTGGTGTTTACATGTGTAGTTACAAAGTGTTTTAAGTTCTGGGAATAGTATGAGATGTTGAATAATTCAGTTGGTGGATTCTATTACACTGGACAACAAATTTCAAAAAATTTTTTGTATCTGTGTTGAATATGTTATGAATTTATTTGTTTGCATCTGTGAAGTTAGAAAAGGGACATAAAAAAATTACTTGGCTCTAGTTTATGCAACACTATGATATTTTACGAAATGGATTCAAATATTATACACAACGGTGGATTAAATAAAAAAATTACTACTATTCAGTGGAAAGGAATGTGTTTAGTAGAATGATTCTGTTTAGGGATAATATTTACAACGTAAATTGGAACATCTGCACAGTCTTTTTCATGTAAGTTTGTTGTTTAACACGAAATTATGTAATTTTTTTTTTTTTATTTTGTATGTCGCTTGTATTCCATGGTAGGGGCATCCCTTGCCAAAGTTCAGCAGTAGTCGACGAGCATAGCACAGTTCAATTTCCATTCTCCATGTTCATCACTTACTGCACAACAATTTTCTGGAAAAAAATCTAAATGCGAGTGAAGGAATTGTATTTTTAGTGACATGTTGCACCCTAATTTCTGGTAGCTCTGCAAAAGGTTGTTTACAAGCTCCTAATAGTTTTGAGCCCTTCTGTTTCCCAAAAACCAATTTACTACAAATTTAAAACTGTCCCAAGCCACCTTTCATCGCCTTGAAGGAGCTTGTTGAAGTATTCGTCCTTGATAAGGTCTCGTATTTGTGGACCAGTGAAAATACCTTCTTTAAAATTGCCTCACTTAGTCTGGGGAACTTTTCTCATAAGTAAGTAAAGGTGGCTTCTTCTTGGTTCATGGTCTTTACAAAATTTTTTATCAGACCAAGCTTTAAATGGATGAATGGCAACAAAATTTTATTTGGTTCCACTAGTGGTTAATTTTCCACATTCATGATTCCTGGTTCCAGAGATTTTCTGGCAGGCCAATCCTTTCTTAAGTAATGAAGAGACTGAGCTCTGCTGTCCCATTCACAAATGAAGCAGCAATATTTTGTGAATCCTTGTTGTAGTCCAAGTAGTAAGGCAATCACTTTTAGGTAACCTCAGATTTGCCATTTGAATTTATCATAATTAATGGCTTCCATCAGAATCTTCATGTTCTCATATAACTCATTATTATGCACTGAATGACAAACAGGTACAGAAGGTAGGGTGTTGCCATTGTGAAGGAGAACTGCTTTGAGACTCAACTTAGACAAGTTTATAAAGAGTCGCCAGTCCAGAGGATTGTGATTAATATTGAGTGTTTGCATCAGGCGATCATTATCAGTGCAAGCAACAAGGCCCCTTTCCTTTTTAAAGAAATGAACTAGATCTTTGTGCCTTTTAAGATACACAGAAATTCTGACATTTTCTTTCAGACAGTTCCATTGTTGCAGTCTTGAACCTAAGAGTTCAGCCTTACTTCGAGGTAAGTTGAGATCCCTAATTAGATCATATAATTCCTCCTGTGTAATTCAATGGAATTGTTAAACTGAAGATCAGCAGTAAAATCAGCATCCGTAGATGTTGAAGGTTGAGCTGTCTTTTCCCGGTTTTCAGTAGGCTTGTCATCTGAATCTAAAATATACTGCTGCCATGGTAGTGGAACAGGGAGATCTTCAGTGTGGGGTACCGGTCGAATAGCAGACGAAATATTAGGATAATTGACAGTCCTCTTTTTTTCTTTGTAATTCCGTGCCGAAGTGGTGGAACTATACAAAAATAGCAATCTGTCAAGTAGTCAGTTGGTTCCGTTCATATCATGGGAAGGGCAAACGGCATTGAATGCCCTTTGTTATTTAGCCATTCACTGTCTGGGAGCGCAGTGCTGAAAAATGTATCCCTTCACAAGGAACTATTTTACACATTAAACTACACTTCATGTATCATGACAACTAGAGCCAAGAATTGAATTTTAAGGCCATATTTGGTTTCAGCACATTGAATTGAAGTGGAATCAACTATTCTGGTTACACATACAGTTTGTATGTTGACCAGTGTTATCAGAAACAAACAACTTCATGTAAACATGGGTCTGTACACCTACAGATCTACTAGCTTTTGTGTCATGGAGTTAATTTAGACAAGATATACATGCAATTCTCTAACAAAGTCTTATTTATTTACTTTGATTATATATATTTATGTACAAAGTATAACAAATATATATATATATATATATATATTCACACAATTACTTCTACTCTTTTTTGGTTCGGTAGAGGATTGCCTTTTATAAAAAATGATTAGATGAGAAATGACATAAAATATGCACAACAGCACATAAAAATTCGTGCTTAACCTTTTAACATACAGAATACATTTGTCTACTTCCACCATGAACTGTTACTGATCTGATTTAATATTTTATGCAAAAGAACACATCTATTCAGTAAGTGTTGATAAATTATTATAAGGGTGATTTGGTAGTATTTATTTTTATCCAGAAACTTCTTTTAACGTAAAAGTGAAGCTCAGATTTCATATTGTTAAAAGTTAAGTTTACAGTTGGCAGGGTAGAAAAAGTTTGTAAGTTTAGAGGTACTGTCAAAATTGTTTAATCTTAAATTACATTAGTTTTATGTTACTTTAAGCTGCATCACAGATTATTGCAATTTTCAGGTTATTGTTATTTGATCTTGTCTTTCTTATTGTAAAAATTACATGTGAAACAACAATACTGGGTGACTTCCAGTATGTTTCAAATACACTGTCATAGACAGAGTAAGGTGATCAGACATCTGGTTTTAGAGTATCATTATTTTATTAAAAATGTTGGTGGAGCTGAAGATTTAAACTGTCTAATGTTTACCTGCAACACATGTTTCAAAATTGGTACAGTGGATAAAATATTAGCAATACCATCAGGGGTTTGGAGCTTGGAGGAACTGCTTGTCAATTACCCATTTCAAAACATGGCAAAACTGATATTAAATTATTTCAGTGGTAATATTTGGGACATGTATTTTAACACTTGCAATAAAAGTAACACTAAGCAATGAAGTGAAATGGACTCTATATATATATATATATATATATATATATATATATAGTGCTCCATTGTACACATTTGTGGCCTATCTTTTCTACTGTCGGTATCTGATCACCTTACATGGACATTGCAGTTTATGAACAGCAGGACGTATTTCAATTCCAACTCGAACTTCAGTTGCTATATTCACACCCCTTAATATTAGGATTAGGTAGTATATCCTACAGGTATTTTGCAGTAACAGGACTTAGCAACAAGAGAAATGAAAAAACTGTAACTGAAGTTGCCCTACTCTGTTTGTGCTGTGAGAGGTCATGATCGTCAGCATAATTGTGGGCTGAATCCTGGTGATTGGCGTCTCCATCAGATTGTTGGTGGCTAGAGTGCTCATGACCTGAATGATGTTGGTCGTCATAATGCATGTGCCCTGGCTCATGATGTGCTGACCTTCTTTCTCTTTGTTCTCCTGCTTTATGTGATGATTCATTTGCCATTTCATTGAGTGTAGTTTCCTCAGGTGTCACCGTTGTGGTTAGGCTTTCTTCTGTTCGCTGCTCATTTTCCTGAGCATTTGAGAACGGCCATCTGTCATCTACTGTGCTCATGATTTCATCTTCTTCGCTTGGGCTTGCAGCCTTCTTAGTAATTTGTTTTTTCAACTTGTTCCCTTTGCTTATTGCCACTATCTCTTTAATTTCAGAACTGTCAGAACTCACTTCCTCACTGTCTTGTTGAACCAAAAGAAGTTGTGTTCTTTCAATTGGAGGAGGGTGTGGGAATGCATTATTCTGGTATTTGAACATAGCAGGCAGTGTCTGTGCTTGCTGCTGGTTTTCCTTGCTGAGCTGTGGAATGTTTTCTGGGCTGATCATATCGGGCACAGGCGGTGGGATTTCCCCTCGGAATGGTGCAAATTGCGGTGTTCCTCTGACTAAGTCTGCTGTACCAGCTGGGTGTCGAATGTTCTGGATAACAACCGGTGTCAGGGCAACTGATGAAGTAACAGATTTTCCATCATATGTGACTACAACGCTTGGGGCGATGGAACCGTCACCTGGTGCAAGATAGCTGTCCATACGCTCAGCTGCCATTGGAGTCTCGTCTTCGGTGTCACTATCCGACTGTTGGTACCTGAAAGTAGGAGATCCGCCTCTGACTGGGATGCGGAACGGTGGAACAATGTTGGTGGGTAGTAAAGGGCGGGTCACTAGCCCGGGTCGTGGACGTATCACCATGAAAGGGTGCCCATTCCTTCTGTGTGGCTGCAGGCTTGGACGGTATTTCAGGTGCACCACAGGTGGTGTCAGTTCCTCAGCCAGAATCGGCTTCTTGTCGGAGGCGTTACGTGCGGCATTTCTATCCGGAGGTGACGGAATGAACATGGGTTCAAAAGTCTCTGGCTCCTGTCCTTGGAATGGATTGTCCTTTCTCTCTTCGATTGCTATGACCTCCACAACTTCTGGGACCAACTCTGCAATTACTGCCTCCTCCGTTTTGTTCTCGCCAGCTTCAGGCTTCTTCTTAATCTCTTGCGCTTCGTTGTCCTCCGAGGACCTATCTTGTGCCCCCACTTTATTGTTTGTAATTATGGGCTTGAAGCCTCCTTCAACCACTACGGAGTGAGGGTTGAAGCCGGTGTTGACCGCTATAGGTGTATGGGAATCCGAGTTCAGCACAACGACTTCGGAAGAAAGGAGTGGCGGAGAGGGTTTGATGGTTGCATCGTCCGACACGGCAAGATTGGGAGCTTGTGTTGAGATGGCTGAGGGAGTCGTAGTGCTGGTGGACGTGGTTGTGGAGGACACCTTGCGGAGCTTCAGTGGCTGGCTGGACGGAGCCTGAGTGAAATGGTGCAATTTAGTCGACGAGGCGGTATGTTGTAGAGGGATATGTGTCTTTCCGAGGGGGAGGAGGAACTGTGGAGGCATCATCATGGGTCGTGCAGGAACCGGCCGGTAGAATGGCTTTTTAATTATATAGTTCTGTTGATTGGAACTGGCTGTTGCATACTGGGGGCGATACATGCCAACGGGAGGGCGGTTGAAACCCCTGTATGGAACAGGACGATTCAGATGTGTCATGGGGCCGTAGGGCTGCATGGGGCGCTGAAACGCCATATGTGGGTACACGGGTATGCGGCCGTACCCCTGGGGGATTGGCGTTGTGCGCAGGTTTATCACGGGGACTCTGTCAGGCACTTTGGCCTGTACCTTCACCGGCGTTTGCTGATTGTCTAACGGTACATTAACGGAGGAAGATGCTGACGCCTCTGCTTCCGACTCCTGCTTTGAGTCTGATACTGGAGAGACGTTGGTTACGGGCATCGGCGTCGTGTCGTGGATGATGGGTTTCCCGTTCGGATCCACAGTGACAACTGCGACAGGCTGTGGCAGGTTTTTTTGTTGGGACGGAGATGTGTGAAGTGCTGTGGGTTTCTGTAGTACGTTGTGGGTATCTGGTACAGAAGGATTCTCTTGTATGGATGTAACTGAAGTTTCTTTAGGAGTCTGAATATTCTGCCCTGCCGGTTTCGGTTTGTCGACCGAATAGTGGATCTCCACTCGTATGGCATCATTTTCTTTGACCGGTATAATTCGTGGGAAGTAGCTGTCTCCTACCAGGACCTGGGCGACTGTATTACCGTTGCTTGTGTTTTTCACCTGATCTGTAAATCATAAGTAATCCACAGTAATATTCTTAACTTTCTTCTTTGTAAATCAGATAACCCTTATCCTGCTCACGTGGAGAATATGGTGAGCTCCTAATAATGCCAGCAAATTGTAGATGGGTTTCAATTCGGCTTTTAAGAGGTTAATACTGATTGCCATAATGGGTTTTGTCTCCGTCGTTGTTTCTCTGTTGGCAACCAGTGCTGCTAAGTAAGGGGTTAACATTGCTCTAACCCGGTCTTTTCGGTGACAGACTTCTATTTTGAGCTGAGTCCGTTTAGAGAAGGTGTAAACATATATCTGACAGGTGACGAGATGGAACTTTATCGGAACACTACAGAAAGTAACTCACTTTATATAGGAAAGGGCAGAGACCACGATAACACGTATGGCGACCCACGACTCGATAAGAAGGGACCCGCGTGACCCGATAACTGAGGGGATCCTGTAATTGTTAGGGAAGTTAATCCTAGATCTCACAACAGTGGTCCAAAATACTGCCTTCTGTCAAAATACCTACTCCAGTCCTACGACACCACAATGCGTTTTAGTACTCAGTGTGTTTATGGTCCCTTTTTCCCACGCGACCCCAGCGCTTCGGGGTATGCCTGGGCATCATAGACGTCACTGGGAAAGTGTGGGTTTCATTGCTATGCGTGGAAATAGCTCTCCCGATCCCACGCCAACGATTGGGAAACCTTTGGCCTTAGATCGTATGGTGGTTATCCTAGGCGACGCTCTTAGTAATGACGTCTCATGTTTCCTGGTGCCTTCAGAGTAGCACCCATTAAAGGTTCACGAATTTTGCAACCAGCAGTTGTGGCTGCCTTTTGTCGAAAAAAAATGTCATGGATGAGAGCTGTGAGGGAATTGTACATAAATTAGTCAAGAGGAAAATTATATGAAATACCATTTGCAACTCACCTGAAAGAAGCAATTGAAGCCGGTACTAAACCACAGACACTTGCTAATCGCTTAAAGGTTGTGGGATTTATTCACTTAATCCCAGTGCCTTTGTTTATAATTAATGACTTGGCACATCTACTTCAAAAAGTAAGCCTACTAAAGATTCTTAAAATATTGAAAATGAGGTGGATGTTACCATAAATTATTCCATATTAATCAACATCATTGAGATAGGGAGACAGAGACAGAATCGAGAAATTCAGGAAAGCTCAGGGATTCCTAACTAACAAATGTAGGATTTTTTCTCGCAATTTCCTGCGGAAAAAAAACTTTTATTTTACTGATGCAAGAGGCGCATAATACAGAAGGAAACTTTTGTTACCATAGCCAAACAACAACAAAGATATTGCACTACTTAGAAGCATAAATTATCTTTTTTCCAAGCTAATAGGTAGTTTCGACATTACACTTCGTCAATGTGTAATTTACTCTTTTTTATTTTGTTAGTAGTGTGCAATACATAAAAAAACATTAAACTAAAACTTTATGTGTAAGTGGGATACATGTTTTAGGAAAGGCATTAATGTTTCTGCTCCCCAAACAGACCTTTTGAGAAAAAAGATGCAGTTAGATTTGAATTTCTTACGACGGTCACTGTCAAGATTGATGTCCTGTGGGGTGTGACACTGTGCACTCTGGTAGAAACGTACCGACGTTTCCGGAGTATCTACTTCCTACACCTTAAGGACAGATAAATCAACCATTATGGTATAAAGGTAGATTATTCTACGCTGAAGAAGAAAGCAGCGGATTCCCCTTAAATGTTGGTAATTTCTAACAAAAACAAGGTAGCAGATCTCAGAAGAAAGGTTAGATACAGGTTCTACAGTGATGGACGAAGGAGTAGGTTCTGGAAAGGCGGTACCTGTCTGTCAGATTAAATGGCGTCACATCTCTGAAGGCAGAGGTCTTCATGTAAAGTAGGTGATATAGGGCTTTATAGTCGAATGCGGACAAAAATACATTTAGTGTAGATTTTAGAATAGAAATTTTCATAACAAAGTGAAAGTGATGAATGCCTTCGAATCGAAAGTTACACATTTATTGCCCACCTGAAAATAAGCCTCCGTTGTTGTACTGTGTACTGTACGTTGGTTTCCTCAGCAGGGCTGGGGGTGGCACAAAGGCATTTCTGATGTTGCCCTCGTCTATCACAACAGACTGGGTTGACACGGGCTCGAAGGAGAAGGGAAAGTCTGGCTGCGAGTTATGTTGAGATTCAAACAGAAGTTGCGGAGAGTCCGTCAGCGGTATGTACTTGTGCTCCGTCAGAGGGATGCGATTCTGCTCCGACTGCTTCAAAAACTTGTCCTTCGTTGCGAAAACCACTCTGTTCGGGTTCACCCAAGTTGCCAACTGAATGCTTGGTCTGGCCTGCAGCTCCCCTTCTTCGTCTTCTTCTTCACCATCCTCTAAATCTTTCTCGTCTACTGGTGCGCGAACAGGGCTAAGGTCGCTGCCGGCAGGTGTTTGATCGCAACTGTCTAACACGTTGATCTTCCAGCCAAGGTAGCGATGTGTAAAGCACTAGTACGAAATGAGACGTCACAATGTTAGAAATGTACTTTTTTTTTTCAGAGGAAGGGCAGTGGAATAGAACCGCTGAAGCATTCACACAGTACATATATCAAGTGAAAAAGTTAAAGTGATCCCGTTACAGGCCCGGTGTGGCCCAGAGGATGAGTAGAGGTATAGCTCTATTCTTCCAAGGGGGTGAGTGGTCAGCAGTACACCCCGGCCGCACCTACCCCCGGGAAAGACTCGGTACATATATTACAGGAGGCTGGGTGGGGTCCAGGGCCGGTCTGGACGGACGGAAAATCTCGTCCCCACTGGGATTCGATCCCGGTCTCTATACCGACTGAGCTACCCGGCCCACAAATATACCAAGTACTTCAATTGAAACTTTCCACTCGAGCTTCTTTATACACCACCTTTCCATGTCAATAGCGTTAATTCATTTAAATACGCGATCTTTGGAACGAAAAGCAAAGAACTAAATTCTCGTACAGGAAAAAGAATTTAAAAAGACGCAGTATGATAAGGAATATTAGAAGTTTTCAGAGAGGTGGATATTTAAATTGTACTCTTCTGGATTATGACACTTTGTAGTCTCGTAGGTGTTAACCACTTTTTTTTTCGGAGAACTTGCTGTCTCCACTTTCAGACTGGAAGCGCAGGATATCAGGACCCAAACGAATTATAATATAATTTTTTTACTATAAGGAAAATCTGATATCGAATAAAAAAAATGGAATGTTGGTTCTAAACATACGATTAGCCTTATCTGCATTAAATTCGGTAAATTCTCTAGATAAAAATAAGTCGGCTGTACAGTTAATATTAAACTTGAAACTTGATTGTAGTTTAACGTTAGTGTGTAATTTTAGGTGGTTGTTTGCATCCTGAAAGTTTGAAACGTGGCGCTGGAGTAGAATGGACAAGATCAGTTCGACTGGTCGTGTGAAAAATGAAGAAGTACACAGAATCAAGAGGGAGAGGACTATCTTACATACAATAAAACGGAGGAAGGCTAACTGGACTGGTCACATTGCGTAGGAATTGGCACCTAAAACATGTTATTGAAAGAAAGATAGAAGGGATGGGAAGAAGAGGAAGTAGTCATTAGCAGCTACTGGATGTCCACAAGGAAGTGGAAGGATACTGGGAATTGAAAGAGGAAGAACTAGATCGCACTGTGTGGCGAACTCGCTTTGGAAGAAGCTATGGACCTGTCGTGAGACATTCTACGGAATGAATGAATGAATTAATTTGTTTCCACTCACCTTTTGGCAGACTTTATCCTTATTGAAAAAAATCGATTAATCGATTATAGAATCTACAGTTCGTAAGAAATGAAGACTTATTCATATTCGAAACATTTGAGCCGTGCTCAAATTCTGTTCTACGGAAATATTTCTAACCTATAATAAACTGTGTTTTTTTTTATCTCGACCCTGTTACCACCACTACATGTTCACCTACACGCAGAAAAGATTTAAACTAGCGTGGTTTCTAGCGCATTCTTGCGGAGCTTTACAGAACTACTGCGGCCAGTGTGAGAAAAAAAAAGCCGTAATGCGTGGCGATTTGGTTATGACTAACGGCGATGACATCTGGTGGTGACACATGTAGTCACTCTACTAGTATACAAAATTTGTTTGCAGGTTATCAGTACAAATGTAGTTGAAAATTAAACCCTTATGAAAAGTCTGTTTGTTCATCACCTGCAAGACGAGCTGTCAAAGTTTCACCGGGTACCCAGTGTGTTTGTGATGTGTGTGGAAGGGAAGTAAGTGACCATACCTCAATAACGAAAAGCTCAACGATGTGCATTGTGGATGTGGTATGAGTTCCAGACGGTGAGCAAACGATGACGTGGCACTGAACTGGAGCTGTACTACAGGTTAGGTAGTTCGTTCCTGCATGTATCATTACGAACGATACAGTATATAACACCCAGCCTTAAGTTGTCAAATGGGAACAGCTTAGTCCGTAAAGTGACCAGAACAGAAATCGTGGCCATTTTTGTAGTTCTGGGATTAAGAATGAAAAGAGCTATATGTCCGCGCATTCACGACATGCATAATAACAACTAAACTTTTATATTTTAAGGTTTCTGTAGAATGACGTGGATGGCACCTGCGTCCCTTTCCAGCCCTAGAAAATACATGTAAATACTTTGCTTTCGAAATGCGAAATGGACATGCCAAACCCATGGCCATTTCACGCACATCCAGAATGATATAGTATAAAGAGTGTCCCAGGAGGAATGTGCCAGACTTCGGGAGGGTGTTCCTTATGTTAAATTATACCGATATAACCCAAAATACCTATGTCCAAAGTTGAACGGTTATGGAGATAATGGCCAGAGAAGTTTGAAACTTTGACAGCTGTTACACACTTATTGATTACCAAATACATATTAAAACT
>Ga0131853_10016673_pt1:0-2500 | contig 13389 bp, 2 predicted proteins | sample TergutLab28metaG_FD_92764 | JGI IMG/M metagenome (GOLD analysis project Ga0131853, IMG submission 92764) | Labiotermes labralis P1 segment gut microbial communities from Petit-Saut dam, French Guiana - Lab288 P1 (version 2) (version 2) | ecosystem: Host-associated > Arthropoda: Insects >...
AACTCATCTGCAATTCGCAGCCATATTTCCGAAGTAGGAACTGTTTTATATATATTGGTTGCAGTACCTTCCAAATGGCTTTTCCGGACTCACGTACAGTGCCCTGTACTGTATTCTTTCCAACTCGAAAAAAGTATCCCAAAGACGGAAGTAATTCCCCATTGGCAAGATACCTGAAACAGACTTTATTTCTCAGACTCCCAGAAATGTAAGGACAAGTGACACAACTGAAGTAATTATGAGGGAAAGAAGAAAATCAAAAGAAAAAATATCAAGAAGTTGGGCTACGGTGAAAGGGAAATGGTCATTTTATGGTGTCATGAATTTTTTTTTGAGAACTACTTGCAGCGTAGAACTATGGACATATTCCAGAGATAGAAACTGCAACTGAAGTTGCATTCACTGATTCAGATGAAACTGAAATGGACAATTCTGAACAACTGGAAGGAGAAAATATGATTCATGATGAGAAAATGGAAGGAGGGTCGAGTAAAAAAGAGCAGCCAGCTGGAATTAAAAGAGGAGGAAAAATACAAAAATTAACTGCTGTTGATATAGGCAGGCAATACTTGGACCCCTTGAAAGAAATCGGTAATGAAAGGAGGAGATCCTGGTTTCGAATATCCGTTACAATTCTAATTGAACGAAAAAAGACATAGGCTACTCTCTCTCTCTCTCTCTCTCTCTCTCTCTATATATATATATATATATATATAAAATTGAAGAAATAAAAGGTAAATAGAAGTAAATAATGTTACTATCTAGGACACTAACTAAGAAAAAGGGTAGCTCCAATAATATCGAGAATCCCTTTCTTGTCTCCTACAGATTTTTATAGGACATACCTTAAAAAATTTACAAGTCTTTCTTCAGGTGTAATCGCCCTCTTATAGTTGGTGTTTTGTTTTGTTTTTCCTCTCCCACCAGTTGTGACAGACGGTAGAACTGCTCGATGTTCATTCTAAAAAATCCCCATGTAATTTCTCTTCATCCTCGAGCAGATCCGGATACAAGTGGCTAAATATTTCGTAATCTGGTCTCTTTATGTTTATCAGGTGCACCCACATGTTCCGTCTCTTACGACGCCACCTGCTTCTCCACATAATCGTGTGCAAAACAAGCATGTTAAAATTTTCTATCGCTTTAGAGTTCTTTACTTGTGCACTGTTCAAAGAGTACTAAAAACCCACTGGGGCTCGCGGAAACTTGACTGGACTCGACTCGGTCGGTGTGAACACCCCTTGACTCTAGAGTCTGACTGGACTGGATTGGACTCGACGCTGTTGGTGTGTACGCACCCTTAGGGTGAGTAGAGGTATATCTCTGCTCTTTTCTAGAACCTTCGGCACTAGATGGGGGTGGGGGGTCAGCCCCACGCCCCGGCCGCCTCTACCCCCGGGGAAAGACCCGATACCCGTTGTACACGAGGCTGGGTGGGCCCCAGGGTCGGTCTGGACGGGCGGAAAATCTCGTCCCCACCGGGATTCGATCCCGGACCCTCTGGCCCTTAGTCAGTCACTGTAACGACTGCTCTACCCGGCCCACACATCAGAAGTACACACTTTCAATTATCTGACTAGCTTCGAAAACCCGAGCGAAAAGGCAGATAGTTTCCTGTAAAGTCAAGAAAGCGCTCTAAAATTCTCAAGGTACATGAACTTCAAGATGCTAGTTCATTGTCAGTTTCTTAATGGCGTTACTCACACACGAAGTGCTTAGGACTCTTACAGGTGCAGGAAATATTCCAAGTAGAGGCGGAGTTTTAATTCCTGTCATGGCAAGTCAGGAAACGTGACACACATTAAGGAATAAGACTCAGAGGACGTAATACTTCCCCGAAACTTTCCTCTACGATATTACACCAGTTTGGGAAGAAACTGAACTTCTACATAGTAACGCTTAGAGGCACACACATCATTTTCTGCCCCACCCCCTTTCATGATGCCCTCGTCCGTCCGGCTTAGAGTAGACGACTAAATCTAATAAGTTAGAGAATGTGAAAGATTAAAGCTTCCCCACTCTCCAACATGGTATTAGTGTTGATAAATATAGAAAACGAAAGGTGGTAAACGGGAGAGCGGAGAGGAAGGAACTTGATGGAATTTTTCTCTTTCGTTAAGTGACAGCTGTCAGGGCGAAGTTGAAACTGCAAAAACATTTGTAATTAAAGAGTGCAGGTTTAGCAACCACGTGCAAGAAAGAGCACTCTTGCTTTTGGAAGAGTGAGACGCTGTATAAAAATAACTTGAGTTCACAGTCTCCTTCGTGAAATTATCTAAAGCTCTTTTAAGTAAAACTTATCAAATTTAGGAGTTTTAACGTTATTTATTGATATTTTGATCTGCTCACATTCAACGTGAACCTAAGATTAGACATTACGATAATAGCATAGTATAATGAACACAATCATATACGTCAGCACTACTTATTTATTAAAGCATACGCTACATGTTTCGACCCAACATTAGGTCATCCTCAGGCCAGCAGCAGACTAAGTCAT
>Ga0131853_10016673_pt1:7500-13389 | contig 13389 bp, 2 predicted proteins | sample TergutLab28metaG_FD_92764 | JGI IMG/M metagenome (GOLD analysis project Ga0131853, IMG submission 92764) | Labiotermes labralis P1 segment gut microbial communities from Petit-Saut dam, French Guiana - Lab288 P1 (version 2) (version 2) | ecosystem: Host-associated > Arthropoda...
GACCAAACATCACTGTACATGATTAGAAAAGTATTACCTGTGTGAATACTTGAGCCATATCTTAACCTTCTTGACCGCGTTAATTTAATTCAAGGTTGTTGAAACCGCTGCCCACCATGCTGTGATATACGATCAGTGGCAATATTTTAAAATTATATATTGTATAAATTGCTGGTCCCAGTAGCCGCGCGGTCTAAGGTATAGGTCTGCGGTCCTCGCTTGCTAAGATCGTGGGTTCGAATTCCGCCGGGGGCATGGATGTCTGTATGTTGTGAGTGTAATAAAAATTAATTATATACGTCAGCACTTTTATTATATATTTATTCTAGCACTTCTTGTGTTGTTTGTTGTGAGTGTTGTGTGTTGTCAGGTAGAGGTCTCTGCGACAAGCTGATTGCTCGTCCAGTGGAGTCCTACCGACTGTGCTGCGTCGTTGTGTGTGATCTAGAAACCTCATGAATAAGGAGGCCATGGACCGCGTTGTGTCGCAGCACCACAAACAAAATATTGTATAAATTACACAATAATTTGGACGGTTAGGTATCCCAATTATTGTGAATTTTACTCGTGCTGCCCGGGAATTACAGTTGTAGCCATTAGATAGGATATCAAAGCGACAAATGTACGTGTGCAGTTGTTGTTTTGATATCCTATCTAATTGTCCCCTTCACGGTTATGGATCATTTGAAAAAATAGTTTTGCGGCTCTTTGCCAAAAAAATGTTGGACGTCACTGATTTAACTATCAAGGTTCAGAAAAAAATGTTATTTTGTTGTATCTTTTGTAGTTTATTTAACCAGTAACACAAAATATATGTCGTCAGGTGGTTGGGTGATAATAAATGATGGGTTAGAAATTTTGTTGAAAATTTGTCGTAGCATATTGTGAGTTACTGATCCAACATTTGTTTGGTTTGGATATGGAAGTCCATCAAAACCCTGTCGGGTTGGTCAGTGAGATTCGAAAAGGCGTGCCAGCCGATTTGAAATCAGAAGGATTAGCGCTTGCATCCTTTTCTACTGTTCTTTTCGTTCTGTCGAGAATTTGGTAGGCGTATAGAAGTGTGAATCGTAACTTTGATATACTACATTGTGTCTAGATAGGCCCTGATACCCACCCAGCCTCCTGCCTTATCAGTGACATCTTTCCATGAACAACTGGCCAGGCACTGACGTTCTCCTCTCACGCCCTGATAATGCTTATTCCCACGAACAGATTAGCATTTGTACCGAAAAGAATGTTAATTTATGAATTGCGTTAATAAAAAAAAACAATTAGACTTTCGTAAAAAATAAGACACGTTTGTCCTCAGGCTATGGCTCTCAGATACTGGGGTGAAATAGGCCGAAATTTTACGTTCCATATTTCGCTGCAGGCTGACACTTCGATGTTGCGAAAGGGGAGCATCAGCCTGCTTATGAGAGACATCTGCCTTACAGCGCTGGTCGAGACGGTGACTAAATTTAATTTAATTTCTTGTGCTCTTTGTAGAGTTCGTCTTGTTACAGGGGGGGGGGGGAATTTGCATTTAGATGTACTTTACTTTGTCACAGCAAGAACAAAATATCATAACTTATATTAAAGTGTTCTTTCCTTTTATTCTTTAAAATAAACATAGACTAAAGTCAGCGGTACGCCAATTTAAAAAAAAAAATCTAAGAGCCACCTTGAAATTCTAGAAGCCACAGGGGTGACAAGAAACAAAATCCATACTGATGGCCCATAAATATTAGGCACCAATGTAATAAATTTAGTCGTCCAGGCGAAATGACGCCCGATATTTGTGCACCCGTGAGGAATAGGCCTACCCTTATTCCTTATCGTTCGGCCCGTATTGACACTTATGTTGTGCATAATACACGCGTTTTCGGGCCAGAATTTACAGATTTATTTATTTATTTATTTATTTTACTTCGCTTTATGCCCTAGTTGCACGAGCACGCGATGCTATTACTTGACACCAGAACGACCTATCGTAAGAACAACGCCAACTGGTGTGCATTTCTAGCATTCAATCATCGATTGAAAACTCTTAAAAAAAGGATTTGTTGGAGTCTTTTATACTTACACGAGGTCAGGCCCTTCACTGAAGTGGCAGCACTATACTTGTCGACTTTTTCTGTAAATGGCATCTACCATTATCTCTTCTTATAGTAGAATTTCTTCTAATCATCTCTTAAGTGAAAATCAACTTAAGAAATAAATGCTACATCCCCTCGCACGGATTCCTTCTCAAATAGGCCTAATTTAAGCGAAACACATGTGCTACTTTCAGAACAAGACTTTCCCTGGATTTTAACAAAAGACGGTGTTCAAGTCATTATCCTTTAAAAAGGGAAGACTGCTAATTGTTAGCCTTTGAGCACATGATGTGTAGTTGAAATGGTGAGACTGAAGGAGAAAGGCAGAAAAAGAATAATGGAATAATTACATAATGAAGAACTTCATGCGTCATCTTTACCAGATATTTATAGCGAGATTTGGCCAAGTGCAACGGGATGAGGAGGGCATAAAGCACGCATGTGCGTGTGAGAAATGAGCACACACGTTTCAACACAGGACTTCAGAAGAATGAGAACATTTTGGAAACAACGAGTGTTGCGAAGGGTAATATTAAAGAGGGTCAAATAAACATGTTGTGAGGGTGTGGTGCAGTTATTTAGATCCCGAAAGGGATTACAGATCGAAACTGAATTAACGGTCATTCCCCTCCCCCAAATACTATATTTCGTATTTTGACGTTTTGCTGACCGTGCATCTCTGTATATTTATCTTAGTATTTAACCAACTTGATGCTCAAAATTTGTTTCAAAATAAGTTTTATTTCATGCCTCTACATGTTTCGAGCACATGTCATTAGCCCACTCGTTTCGGAGACAATGTAATAATGTTTTTTGGTTTGATGTTTTTCATATTCCTTTTATTAATTAGACGCATAAAATATATTAAAAGTCTAAGAAATGCACTTTGGTCTTATGCTTGTAATTTTGTTGCATAGTGGTCACTCACATGTTTCGGCCACATGAATGGCAATAAAATTTTATCCATAAAAACAAATTGCCTCTATTGGTCTTTCAATATAATTTGTGTGTGTATTTTGGACCTTGTTTATTTGGTGGCAGTTTAAAATGTTAAGTTTAAACGTCAAATAATGGGAAGATTGGTTGACTGGCAAGAGCGGGAAACAAGCAGTCGTGGCCCATTTCGATGTTTTGTTCCCAAATATGCCTTCGAGACTGAGGACAACCACATAAAACCTGAGAAAATATAGCAGTTGTCCGCTTCAAAATTTTAACCAATAACACCCCGAATAAAAAGCAGGTTTGCTAAAGAACTGGAAAGGCACTGTGGCTGAGGAGATGTTTTGAAGACAGACTGACAGGCTTTGTACAAGGAATGCATAAAACTTTTCTTAGTGCAGTTGATTCTTGCGAAATTGAGCCAGCTAGTAAAGCTCAAATGGATCGAAGAAGCCACTCAGTGAAGATGGGAAGAAGATGGGGAAGAACGTGAAAGGTTGTGAAGTCCGGAAAAGAGAGACAGGTTACTGAGCAGACATGGAACTGGAACAGCGTCTAGGACGGAAGGAAAAATTATGTTACAATTTTGATGCTCATTTCTATCATTACTGTGTGAAGCAAAGTGTCGCGTTATTATAAATTCAGAACTAAATAATGTTCTCTGAGAGGGTGGAAAAAGCACGCAGAATAGACTGAACAACACTAAAATGCTCCAAATATTAGTGCAAGTAAACAGGTTTTTCGAAACCTAAAAAAATATTGAGGAAGTTAAACAATGTTCTTTGTGTAGTAAGTTCCTAATTTATTGAAACTGTCGTACCATTACTCGAGTGAACGTAATTTTAGCCTCTGTTCTTATACGAAGCCAGCTCAATTCAATCTGCCATACCACAGTCAATTCCCATGGGTCTTCTGACTACAAATTTAACGTTGTACATGTTCCGCGCATAATAATAATAATAATAATAATAATAATAATATATTCCAATTAATATCACATATATTCGTTAATAAGTATTTGTTATGCCGTAGAACTATCCTACATATTTGTTATGCCGTAGAACTATCCTACATATTTCGGCCCACAGAGGCCGTATTCAGGGAAAACACTGATACAAAGAAGTGAATTTGAAGTATAAAATGTTTTCACGGGTGTGCATAAATGCAAAATAATAAAATTACAATTACAATAGTTAGCAATTAAACCATGGATAAAATATAAATGCTAAAATTATACTTCATGTGCATTTTTTCCTCCCACTCAACAGATTTAGCAGAGAGAGGCCAACTACAGAGTGCACATCTGTAGGCAACATACTCTAAACTGTTGGGTATAATACGTAAAGTTGATTTTAATTCTAAGCCTTAACTATAATGCAGGACATAATACTTTGCAAAATAATTGTCAGTGTTTATATAGGCTTTTGTTTGCAAAATGAACAACAATACATATTTTGTATAATTCATCCCGTCGTGTTGACGAGATCCGTAAAATTTGTTGTGCTTGACAGTAAATGTTTATCAGGTCTTAATAAACAGATGACTTCTGAAGGAAGGAAATTGTAAGACATTTAGATAATTTTCGCATTTACGTTTTGTACATATTTTAATCGTTCGGTGTTGTAACTTTTAATTTTGTTTTACTGTATTTGTGCACATCCACGACAGCAATTTATTTCTAAAATACATTCCACTCTATCAGTGTTGTCTCTGAGGACCTGCCTGTGTGGGCCGAAACATGTAGCGAAAGTGACTACGACGCAACATGTCGTTATTAATGAATAATACGTGTGCAATTATTTGGAATAAATATATATTTTATACTTCTAAATACAATTTCTTAAAAACGGGCCTAAACGTATTTACAATCTCTAAAAAAAATGCCTATTTTTTACCTTATCCTGAACACAGATATATTTAATGGATAACTGGTACCCACATATACCGTGTGGTCTGAAGTTATAAAATTTGATACTTCGTTCAGCAGATTAGCATTGGATCTTAGAAAAAATGACGCCGAATTTCCTAGACGTCCATCAGTGGAATTCGATTATTACAATTCGAAGCAACGAATGCACTCAATTTGATTAAAGCCACAACACTGTTACAACATACCAGCTGCTACATGTTTCAATCCTCAATGGTCCATCGTCAGGGAGCACCCAATTGTAAAAAACAGTTGCTTAATATTTTCTGCAAGTAGCACCACTGCCGAAAACTCTTCGATGTAATACATGAGTTGTAGACAAAGTTGTGCACCGAAAACAGTAATCGGAGCAACTTGTTGTTCTGGGTTTCACAGTAATAAGGTACTGAATGAGTTATAATGCACGGAATGGAGAATGTCAAAATATAGTAGAATTAACTTTACAAATGATACGTTCTCTCTTTTCTGGCAAATAAAGAGTGAGCTGTATATATTTTTGTTTTGTTTTTTTATTTTATTATTTTGTACAATGACCAACAAATGCACAATTAATTGACAAATCATCACACTCCTCCTACATGTTTCGACACTACTGTATCATCCTCAGGGAGTTCGTAGTTAGTACCTTGCCAAGTTACACAATTATGTCATCTGCAGTAGTTGGCAAAATAAATTCTTATAATAAAACCAATTAGATGCACTGATTTCTCAAATTTATTTTTGGAATAAAACTCTACATGTTTCGCGCAGTTCCTCTGTCCATCATGAGGAGTTTTTCGCTGTACACACAGCAATGGTATATGTCATACAGGTTTGCTGACAGCCTGCGAGCAAGACAGAGGAACTTTCTGAAACATGTAGAGTTTTATTCCAAAAATAAATTTGAGAAATCAGTGCATCTAATTGGTTTTATTATAAGAATTTATTTTGCCAACTACTGCA